>WPCK01294904.1_pt1 | contig 16170 bp, 14 predicted proteins | sample 5399851 | NCBI WGS metagenome assembly WPCK01 (sample SAMN12869471, study PRJNA574797) | sludge metagenome | isolation source: wastewater treatment of pH11 | place: China:Beijing | collected 2019-05-20 | reverse complement strand
GAAGACTCAGGGACGTGCCACCCGAATTTTCTGTCTCGTCAACAAATTCGATCCGCTGAATCAGACGTGATAGGGGGCCGGGCGTGCGAATGGCCATCCGAAACGCTCTCAATCGGATAAACGGCAAGACTCTTCAGTCTCGATCGAGACTGCATGCTGATCGTAACTTTCACGAATCTGGGGAATCTGACATCTAACAACATTTCGTACCGACAGGACGGACCTGGACATGGGAAACATCTGCTGCCGGCACCACGTTCCCGAGGATCGCAATTCAAAAATCGCCGAGAATTGCAACATGTCGCCTTGGGAGGTCTGTGTGGCTCTGTTTTTCCAGGTTTCCTTGTCAATTCAACGGGCGTGAAGTGAATTATTGTGGTTCGTGCCACGTGATCTCACGAATGTCCGGATCAGATTCGAGAATGTGGCGAAGTGCATCAAGGATCTTCGTCAACTCGGACGTAACGTCAATCGTGCGAAAGAGCTTCTTGAACTTGGGCTTGCTCGGTTCAGTAAACACCAAGAACTCATCATCCTCACCGCTTTGGTGTCCACAACAAAGTGCCAACCGAAGACCATCATGGACGATTGGTAGGTAGCACCCCCAATCTTCAACAATCATCTCATGAGTCTTGATGCCCTTCTCACCGAGCTTCTTTGCTAAGTACTCGGTCAGGCGTTTGCCCCAGAGTCCAGGGTTAATCTCGTCTTCTTCGCCTTCGTAAGGAGGAAATTTGGATGACCTGAATTCCACTTGAGTCTTCATGCGGGCCGTGATGCCTGGCGAATGTTGTAGGCGTTCCACTGAATAACGGTTATTTGAGGCGGACCAGCTTGCCTTTGCGTTTGATCAGATTCTTGTAGTCCCATTGGATAGATTTTGCCTTGGTGATCCAGCGTTTGAGAGCCGTGGGCTTGATTTGATCAGCGTGAGTGAAAACGATCGATGCATCTTTGAACTTTCCGGTTCCCGGCTGAAGTTCATCCTCGTCGAAGCTCGCGCCGCTCCAGAACATGAGCCGAATTCCGGCTTTGAGTTTGCTGTAGCCAACGATCGGATTGCCGTCTAAGAACCAGACTGGATGTCGATGCCAAATCTTGCATTCGGCATCGGTCAGGAGTTTACCGATGGTTGTTGCAAGAGCTTCGCAAACCTGCTGCTCTTCGATCGTCTTCTGGCCTTTGTTGTATGCATTGATCTCTGGATTCATAACTTTTGGTGGACCCAGGTCATGTGTAACAGGATTGCAGCCTGCGTTTTTGTGAAATTCGTTCATTGAATTTTCGTGTTTTCACAGTCTTGTGTAAACAGGGCGTTTGAAATTCATTGGAAGAGAACGGTCAGTTTCGAGGCTAAAAAGATTCTTTAGCAAGCGCGAAACCTTGGGGCCCAGGTGCAACCGGAGGGAGATCCAAATCCAACTGAGTGATGTTCGAAAGCGCTTGGACACATTTTCTGATCCACAATGGGCTTTGACGCGAAAGTATTGTTCGCCATCGAAAAATGGGCCAATTTGCCGACAGATTGCCGTACAACTAGGCCGCACGACCTTGGCGACGCAGTTGTTTTCGTTCGGCTCGACTCAGGTGGCGATCTGAATCTTGCGAATCGTCGTCGTCAGTGGACTGATCGGGGCGTTGCGTTCTCGGAAATGGTTTATTGCCGGTCACCGGGCGCAGACCTTGTACGGAGTTCGCTTGAGTTGACTTTCCGACGGACTCTAAAGGCTCGGGCGGTTGGAGTTTTAGCCCGCTCAACGATGGGAGTTTTAGCTTGCCGAAAAGACCGCCGACGGCCGCAAGCGGCGCGAACAAAAAGAACCGCTTGCCACTCTTGTTCGCTTCTTTGGCGGATCGTTTGGTCTCGCGGGCCGCTTGACGTTGAGCACGTCGTTCTTGCTTTTGAGCTGCACGTTCGTTGCGTTGCGCTTCTCTGGCTGTGTCCTTGACCTGGGCAGCTTCGGCACGCCTAGTAGCGTCACGGTCGTGTTCAGGCACTTCGCCAGCTATCCGCTGTGACTTATGGTATTCCGGGGCATCGTCGTCACGAGAAGCTCGTCCAGGCCATAGTGAAAAGCTCCAGCGTTTTTCTGATTGAGCGCTCACAGATTCTGATTTGACTGCAACCTGTGGACTGGTGCGCTGCGACAGCGCAACTTTCGGACGACGCTGTGAGGACTCTCGTTCAGTTTGGGCATCCGCATTGCTTTGCCGCCGTCCGATCGCAGGCAAGGCTTGCCACCAAACTCGTGGCGAGAGTCGTCGGCCGGTCGTCTGCCCGTTTTGCCTGGCTAACTGTTCGGTATTGCGACGTGCTAGTTTGCCGCGCGCGAGGAATCGACGCTGAGCTTCAATGTACACGTGTCGCAAGTAGGACAAAGCGGCAATCCAAATCGCCGTCAATCCACCGAGCCACAGAGCGGCCCTCAACCAGTATCGCATCTGAAGCGTGATATCTAACCTCAAGGCGTCTTGCGCCAACGCAGCGCTGCCCGCCCACGCAATCAAACCTCCCAGCCAACAGATCAAGCTCAGAGGGACAGCTTTCAATTCGCTAATTAAACGTACCCCCAGGACTCCCACCAAGACGGCCATCGTTGAATGGACTAGGGCTTTGCCGCTCCACCCTAAATGGAGTTGCGACCAACGATCGAGTGCGTAGCCCAGTAACTCGGTCAAGTGAGTCGTCGAGTCGATGCTTGCCAGGAGACACGTGAAGACCAGCCAGAACCATAACCGATACTCTCCGCGGTAGTCGTCGAGCTTATGCCGCCTTAGCTGGAACGTAAGGATGGTCGTAGTTAAGCACAAGAGCCACATGTGGCTGCCAAGCCACGATGCAATGCTTTGCGGGTGAGTTGCATCGAGCGATACAGCCAACGGGTGTCCGTACCATCCAAGGCTTCCACTGACATAGATCATGTAGTGTGCGGTCAGTAGCGTTGCAGTAATCGCAATGAACAGCCCAACGACCGTCGCAAAACTCACCATGCGAACCGGAATAAGTTGGACGAGTCGCACACCGCAGGCGTATCGAACATCTTGGCTATAACCTGGATCCCGCCGACCCCGGGTACCATTTTGCGACGCGTCGTCGTTTGCCGACAAATCGGCTCGATTGGCTCGGCCTGAGGCCTGCGTACTCTCGGCGTTCGACGCATCGCGCAGCATCTGCTGCCGGCGGTCCATGCGAGAGTCACGGGAAAGTGCCATTGCTCGTATTCCAAGTTGAATCGACGAAAGCGCGGAAAGTCTTACCCTGGAGAATCTCAAAATGCGGCACGGGATGTCAAGGTGGAAAAGGCCCTGAAATGCGGTTGCTCGTTCCAAACCATTCGATTTTCTAGGTGATCCACCAGGACTAGCCAATCGCTTTGCGAAGTCGCTCGCCGAATAGGAGCTAAACACAGAAATGCACGTGGAAAATCGTCCTACCAAACCTGCCATGTGAGGTCCTCCGGTCCTAGACCAGACGGTGTGCGAAATGGCGCGATTGGAAACGCCTATGGGCAAGCTGTATCGAGTAACATTCGAGGAGCGTCAAACGAATCACATGTCCACAACCGCGATGCGCCAAACCGCACATTGTTCTGCGTCCACCCACGTAGCAGGAAATTAAGCCTAGGTTAGAATGTTCACGGACGGTTCACTGTTGGGTCACCTATCGAACATGGCAACGGTGGCTCCTTCCCATTTAATACAGCGGAGGAATCTACGATACAAAATGCGCGAACAGCAAGTTGTGCGAAATCAGTCGGGCGTCCAGGAACGACATAGAATGCGGGAACAAATCCTGTTTTTCAATACGTTCGTCAAACGGCCTTCCCAAGTCGGCGCCATCGCGCCAAGCGGACGGCGCCTGTGTACCGCATTAGTCGATTCGTTCGACTGGAACGAAGTGCGGTATGTCGCGGAATTTGGTCCAGGTACCGGGGTTGTTACCGAGTTGATCGTGGATCGGTTGCATCCCGATGCGAAATTCATTGCCGTTGAACGCGATTCGAAGCTAGCCCGCACAACCCGCGAGCGCTGTCCAGGTGTCGAAGTCGTCGAAGGCAGCGTTGTCGACATCGATACGATCTGTCGCGATCGAGGTTTCCCGCACTTGGATGCGGTCGTCAGCGGATTGCCTTGGGCAAGTTTTTCCTCGTCGCTTCAGCAGGAAATCTTTGGGGCTATGTTTCGCGTTCTGCGTCCCGGCGGACGATTCGCAACATTCGCCTACTTGCAAGGCGTCGGCTTGCCGGCTGGTCAACGATTTGCCAAGCTACTCAAGCAAAATTTTTCGACGGTCTCGAAAAGCCGTACAGTTTGGAGAAATTTGCCGCCAGCATTTGTTTATCGCGGTACGCGCTAACCTATCGGGCTGGTGAATTACGCCAACGGCCAGTTGTTTCAATAGGACATAGAAGACTCTACGAAGCCCTGAGCATCTCGCCGTTGACTCAGTCGCGTCAACTATTTTTGGCCTTGGCGATTATTCAGCCGCTGGTTCTTCCGTCACGGGTTCTTCAACGGCCGGGTCTTTAACCGCAGGGACATCCGTTGCCGCTGGTTGCTCGGCTGATGGCTCTTCGGCATTCGCCGCATTGGGTTCGCTGGACGGTTCGTCTGCAACAGAATCTTGAGTAGCCTCTGAGCTGGGCGCTTCCTCGGACGAGGGTTGCTCGTTGGCGGGAAGCGATTCGTCTGCGGTTTTCTCTTGAGCTGAAGGTGTCGCACCACCCGGTGGACTCGTTTCGGATGAACCCGGTTGGAACCGTTCGTAGTTCTCGAGCATATCATCAATGAAGTTGCGTCCCGGGTGGGCCTTGGGCCATTGCGCAAACTGACTCATCAGGACTGAGTCGTTCATGTACTCGCCATAGACCTGACGGAATTTCAGGAATTTCGCGAGTGGAAAATCATCCGGCAAGCCATCCTCACGATCGAGGTAGCGCTTGTAACGCTCGATGGTCAGTTCAACTTCTTCGGCCGCATCGTCGACGATCATGGCGGGGAATTTGTTAAACAAGGTATTCCAATGAACCCAAGCCGTGTCGTAGGCCTTGAGGGCTTCTTGCAACTTACCTACATCCACGAGTTTGTCGGCTTCATACATTGACGTACGCGCCAAAAGTGCGGAATCGTCCTGTTCGGCTTCGCAGCGAGCCTCCCAATAAGCGTAGTTGATTTGGTCGCGGTACCGCGTAACGTGATCGATTTGCTCATTGAGCCGGTTGATTTCGTTGGCAATTTCCGCTGCCGCGACTTGTTTTTCGGGGGGGAGTTCTCGGATCAATTCGCTGGGCAATATTTTCAGCTTCAATTTGACAATATCGAGAAGCCGGAGTTCTTCAACCGTCAGGGCGGCATGTTCCTTGTTCAGAATTTCTTTCTCCATCGGCTCCAAGGTGGCGAGTTTCCTTTCGTAAAACTCTGAAAAGTACTCACCGCCAGCGACTTTGAATTCTTCGATGGCTTCGTTCAGTCGATTTTTCGCCGATTCGAGTTCATTCAGAAAAATCATGGTTCCGAATGATGTTCGGATGGGACGCTGGCCATATTCGTGCCAAGCTGTTCCTGCGATTCTCCAAGCCGTCCGAGCTTCCTCACCAAGGAATCCGTCCAGTTGAATGGCCTCCGCATGTTTGTACTGCCACTGTGGAGCCTTGCAGTAGAACATCAGGGGACTTTTGGCCATCTGCGATCCACGCTCGACCATTTGGTAGGATTCGTTGTACCAAAGTACACCCGAACGCCAATTGTCCGGCTTGCCGTCAGGCCCTTGCGCAGAGACTTGAGTCAAATCCATGCCGGTTCGATTTTCAACTTCGTTGTGAAAATTGCGGTCGTTTCGATACAGCTCCCGGAACTGAAATCGCTCGTCTGACATTCCGAGTTTGTTGCCAAAAGCAAAGCCAAGTTCAAAAGGCATTTCAGTGCGAGTCTTGTTGTATTTCGATCCGTCGATCAAAAAATGAATGCCCTTTTTGACCCATTCATAACGCTGTCGGTAATCATCGAACTCAACAGACACGTTCCATGCCAAATTGTGAGCCTGAAATTCCCAAACCTTGATGAAATGGGGTTGGAGAATCCGCAGTTGGTTGACCGTTGCCGACAGGCGATCGTAATATTTTTCACGCTTGTACTGTTCGGCTTTTTGCCAAAGAATCGTTGCGGCCACTCCACGCAGACCCAATGTCGCCAGCCTCGCCGACTCGCTGGCCGGATCCAATTCGCCCAGATCGCTTTGATGCAAACCGTACTTTGTTCGGATCTGGTCGAGCGTACCGCCTTGACGCAATGTAGTTTCCGTCCCTTGGCGATCGCTTTGCGTGCGGACCGAGGGGTGCCCCAAAAAATACAACGGGATCAAAAGCAGAACGATGGCTCCCAGGTAGATCAATTTTCGTCGCAAAACTAGAGTGTTCATGCCGAAGCCAGCTCCCGCGTTTTCAAGAAAAAGTACCCGACCAGAGTCGTCAGCACGAAGTAGCCCAATGTCATTGTCAAATGCCGCCAAACCAAACTGCCCGGGATATTGTATCCGTAGGCCACATATTCCGACGTGTTGAATTGCCCAAAGCTAGGGATCGCTTGGAAAAGGGTCCCCACGGAATAAAGGATGCCGCGGTCGACGAGTTTTATGACGCCTTCCAGTGTTTGATTGCCAATGTCGAACGGGATCGTAGCTGAAGTATGCATGGGGATTCGAATCATGGCTTCGATCGGGCCACCGCCTTCGAGCTTGCCCGAAGTAATATCGAACGCCATCGACCCAAAAAACCCTAGCACCAAACTGGCCAAGGTCGCGACCATCGCAACCGGACCGCTCAAGAAGGTACTGAACATGACACCCAAACAAATGATGAGAACCATTTGGAACCAGATGCCCGTGAAGCCTTTGAACAAATTCCACCCAAAGCGACTGTCGCCAGCTCGTAAATAGAGGTCAGCCGCAGACGCACCGAAATACTGTCCGCCATCGGTGCATCGAACCACAACTTGCCATTCGCCTTTGCTGCAAATGTCGTCCCAGATATTGATTTGTTGAGGTTCGCCGCCGCGCGATCCTGCGATGACGCTCGGGAACTCATGCCGGTCGGCAGCGAATTCTTTGATGACGAATGGATGGCGTTCGGTTTCCGTATTGGTGGCTTCGTTCTTCAGATAAATTTCGCCACGGACGCCAGTCACAATGTCGCCTTTGTGCGTTCGAAAGGCTTGCAGCGTCATTTCAATCGGTAACATACCGTCGTCCAGAAATCGGGATTTGCTGACTGGCGGAAAGGTCCAAATGGCGGACATGGCCGTATTGCCTTCGATGAAGGTTTGGTACTCCGATTCGTAACCCACGTTGATCCCGCGTTCAACACGATTGCCGCCGCGGTCAGTCATGTGCAGCTTGCCGAAGATCGGAATGCGTGCGCTGAGCAGTCCTTCAGGAGGCCCAATTTCGTAGCTTCCATCGGCTTTCTTTCGAACAACGTGCGAGTGACCTTTATTGATGTTGGTCACACCGACGGACTGGCCGTCAAGCATTTGAAACGTGTGCGAGTGCCGAACATCGTAGCTCGTGCTCCCGGTGCCGTCGGGCAACATCGACTCGACGTCGTGCGTATGGTTGACGCCACGAACCACGAATTGGTAACTCAGCAGTCCCATCCCGATCAGCAACAGCGTACCGACAGCCGTGAAACCCAAAATTCGTCCCAGTACGAGTTCCGTACTCCGGACCGGCTTGGTGGTGATGGTTTGGATAGTCTTCGATTTAACGTCGGCGGGCAAGCTGAAACAGCTTAAGAATAGCCCCAAGAGCAAAACTAAATACGATGCTCCCGTCATCACGAAACTGATATAGAGTTGAGCGGGGTTGTTCGATCCTGGATCCAGAAACCACCCGGCGAACAATATGCCGACGATGAAGACCGCCATCACGACCAATACTTTTCGACGAATGGCTTCTTGAAACGCCAGGCGCGCCAGCGCGTAAATTCTCCGAAAGGCGGTGTTCGGCAAATCTCGGGCGAACAGTTCGTAGATGACCTTGGTGACGTGGTAAAAGCCTTCGCCGGGTCCGTGTTTCGCCATCGCAACCAAATAACACGCGATGAACGACAGGGCGGCAATGCCCACGACAACCACAAGTCCTTTGACGATCGCCCAATTGCTAAAGAGCCATTCAAAATAGCCCCACATTTGATCGGCTTCAATGCGCATGGTTGGAAGCGGTAAGGTGTAAGCGGTAAGGTGTTAGCGAAATAGAGAAACCGACAACCGATCAACTGCTTGGACGGCTGCCTGGGCGATCGTTTTGGACGATGTCCAAGAACAATTCTTCCATGGTCGTTGTCGGATTGTCGATACTGACGACTTGTCCACCGTCGGCAGCGATCAAGTCTGCGATCTTCTTCTTGGTCGCATCGGACAATCCCTTGGCATGCACCTCGGTTACATCGCGGACCTTGAGAAGTTCTTGGACGCGTCCCAACTCACGCAGTTCACCTTGGTGAAGGATAGCGACTCGGTCGCAAACGTCCTGGACATCGGCCAACTGGTGCGAACACATCAGAATCGTCTTGCCTTGGTCGCGCAGATAGACAATCAAGTCCTTCATTTCACGCGTCCCGATGGGGTCCATGCCTGTCGTGGGTTCGTCCAGAATCAACAAGTCGGGTTCATTGATGAGCGCCTGGGCCAGACCAATACGCCGCGTCATGCCTTTGGAGTATTCACGCAGTTGACGCCGCCGAGCGTGGTTCAATCCAACTTGATGAATCAACTTCTCCGCTCGATCGCGGCGGACGTCTGCCGGCATGTCGAACAGCCGCCCATAAAAGTCCAGCGTTTCTTCGGCGTTCAAAAACTTGTAAAGATAGGACTCTTCGGGCAAGTACCCAATCCGCTCATTTTTGGATACATCGCGAGCGTCTTTGCCAAATACGAACGCTTGTCCTGATGTCGGAAATAGAAGGCCCTGAAGCAGTTTGATCGTCGTTGACTTGCCTGACCCATTCGGGCCAAGCAAACCAAAAATTTCACCTTTGCGAACTTCGATATCCAACGACTTGAGCGCTGCGACTTTTCGTCGTCCCCAAAAGTCGCGATAGACTTTACCGAGATTTCGCGTTTCAATAATCACGTCAGACGAATCATTCTGACGGACTGATTCTTTTGGGGTGACTTCAGTACCAGTAGCAGCCATCGCGCAGGTATTCTTTTGAGGATAGGATGGAATAAGGGGGCATGATTCAATAAGTCAGTATTTTGACTACAAATCCTGGTTTTGTGAAGGACATTACGCCAAACGCGGCCAAGAACTGGAGTTTCACTGCCCGAAATACGAATCTTGGTGTTGCAAGGTTCAATCGGACCTTAAGGCATTGATCGTACGATCAAAACGGAATTGATCCCGAGCATGCCGAACGAGTTGTTCAAAATGTATCGCGCGCGGCGGATTTCACGAGGCTGATTGATCACTAGGCCCGGCAATTCGCACTGCGGATCCAAATGGTCCACATTGATCGTCGGGTGGACGATTTTATCCTGAAAGGCCGGTAAGTTCCCAGCAAGCTCCAATGCACCAGCCGCTCCCATCGTGTGGCCGATCAAGCTCTTGGTGTTGTTGATAAAAGTCTCAGGACAATTGGAAAAAATGCTCCGCAGTGCCTGGCATTCCTGAGCATCCCCGCTGGCCGTGCCCGTGGCGTGAGTGCTCACGATGTCGATCGCTTCAGCCGGAATTCCCGCGCGTTGGAGGGCAAGTTGCACGCACTGCGATTGTCGCTCCGGGTTGGGCAAAACGAAGTCCGTTGCGTCGGTGTTGATGGCGTAGGCCACGATTTCAGCCAGAATCTGAGCGCCGCGTCGCTTCGCGTCGCTGAGTCGTTCGAGTATGAACAGGCAAGCACCCTCGGAGACGACAATTCCGTTTCGATCGACGTCGAAAGGCCGCGAAGCCTTCGTCGGGTCGTCGTGCGTCGCCAATGCACCTTGGCTCTTGAAGCTCGCAAAGATCCCAAAGGTGTGAATGCTCTCGGACACGCCGCCGGCGATGGCGATGTCGCAGTCGCCCAGCCGCAGCATCTGCGCACCTTGCACGATACCGACGTTGCCCGCCGCGCAAGCCGCGCCCAAGGTGTAATGCGGTCCGGTCACACCCAGGTTCAACGCGATTTCACCCGCCGGATTGTTGGCCACGGTCCGCGGATTGTGATGATGCGACCAGAATTGAACGTCATAGTCGAACTGCTTGATCTGGTAGATTTCGTTTTCAGTCTCGACGTTCCCATGCTCGGTGACACCGATGTAAATACCGACTTTCGATCGATCGGCGTTTTGCCAATCCAGACCGCTGTTGGCGATGGCTTCATTGGCTGCCCAGATACCAACCGCACCGGCCCGCGTTCCGCGCCGCGCGTCCTTTTTGGTTTGATACGCCGTGGCCGGAAAGTCGCAGATGCCCGCATGCGTTTGGCCGACGTAGCGAATTTCATATTTTTGAACTCCGCTGCGGCCTTCGAGCAGGCTCTTTCGCAACGTCGGCAGATCGTTGCCGATGGGACTGGTCAGGCCGATACCTGTCATCACAATTCGTTGATCGTCCGGCAGCGAAGCCGTTTTGTCTTGAACGCTCATGGACCCTCTTCAAGCTCTTTGCTTTTACGAATACAGGCGTCGACGGCTTCGATCAGCGCACTGCGGAGTCCAGCTTTTTCCAGCCTGCGCAAAGCTGCGATGGTCGTGCCGCCTGGGCTCGTGACCTGGTCCTTGAGCTGACCTGGATGTTTGCCTGTCTCCAAAACCATTCTAGCCGCTCCCAGTACGGCCTGGGCTGACAGTTTCAAGGCTTGGTCGCGTGAAAGCCCGCCCGCCACACCGCCATCGGCAAGTGCCTCGATGACCAAGTAGATATAAGCTGGACTGGAACCGGCTATTCCGGTGACAGCGTGCAATTGCGATTCGGCCACTTCAACGCAGGTTCCCACCGACTGCATGAGCTTCATGACCCAAGCGACATCGTTTTTGCTCGCTCCAACGGCGGCAGATAGCGCCGCCGCTCCGGCTCCGATTTGAGCGGGCGTATTGGGCATGACTCGCACGATGCGCTCCGCGCCAAGAAGCTGCGAGAGTTGCCACAAATTGACTCCGGCCACAATCGAAATCCACAGTTGATCGCCTGGCAACGCGTCTCCTAATTCTTCGCCAATCTCACGCAGGATTTGCGGTTTGACGGCCAGGACTATCTTCGAGCAACCGGCCGCTTGATCGGTCGCCGAAAAGACTTCGATCGTTGGGAACTGGCGTTTGAGTTTTTCACGCTGCTCGGCTGATGTTTCCACAACGACGACGTCGTTCGGCGTGAGTACCCCCGACGAAAACGCACCAGCCATGAGCGCGGTAGCCATTTGGCCACCGCCGATGAATGCGACTGTGGGATGGTTGTTGGTTGCCATTGAGTTCTGCCAATTGCCCAGGGCGAAATCAACCTCAGGTTCCTGGGCCGAGATTGAATTGAGTTGCGGATTATACCGCAATCACGGGCAAGTGCGAGACGCGATGCAGATGGTCGCGATTGGGTCGATCGCAAAGCATCTCTTCCAAACGCGAAACGGCAATCATCAATTGATGCCACTGAACGATCAGCTCGAAGGTGTCCAGTTCGACGGCGTCGTCGCGGTCGAAGCCGATTTCGCTCAGCCGTATTGTGTTGCCCAAGACCATCAAGCCGTCCAGGATAGCGACATGTTCCTTTTCGGTTGGAGAAAGTTCGCCATCATCGTAAACGGGGACAACTTGGCCCATCGCTCGATGAACGACCCACAGAGCGGCTTTTTCGGCGTCATCCGCGCTGATCGTCATTTGAAAATTTCCGCTTTGAACATAATACTTGGCCATCGCTCGATTCCTTCCTTTTGGATAGTGTTCACCAACGTGCGGGGAAGCGTTTTTTCCCTCGACACTATGTTTATCGCAGGGGGGATGACAAGTTTGGTCACGCCAAAAACAAGAAATTCGGGCTACAGCTTGCGGTCGTAGAGGCGGTAGGTTTTGCTGCGAACGAGGCCTCCCCGTTCCAAGCTGGCCCGCGACAAATGGTTCGATTCTAAAACCCACGAAAACTCGCCGGTTTCGATGCCCATTTCAATCAAATCCGGCAACATGCGTTCAAGAGCTAGCAATCCGAAACCCCATTTCTGATATTCGGGAATGACGTTGGTGCTCATCAATCGCACTCGCTTGAGCTTGCGCTTGCCGAAATAGATTTTGAGAAACCCAAATGGAAAAAGCCGGCCGTCGATCGCCTTGATCAGGGGGTTGAAGTCGAGCAACCCAAGGCCGGCACCGATCGGTTTGCCATCGACCTCGATAATGGTCGTTAGTTCGGGAATGAGCAAATGCCGCAGTCCATTGGCTTGATGGACGACTTCTCTGGGCGACATGGGAACGAAGCCCCACGTGCCGACCAACGAGCGATTGTAGATATCGAGAAACAAGTTGATTTCGTCGTCGAATCGCTTGGGATTGAACCGACGCACGTTGACGTTGAATCTTCGCTTGAGCTCCTTCACGACAAACGCCAGTTTCGGGTCGAGGTTCGCGATCATTTCGATATGCCCATCGTAGGCGTACATGTCTTGGGATTTCTCAAATCCGAAGCCTGAGATCAGCCGATCGTAGTAGGGGCGATTGTAGGTCATCAAAAAAGTCGGCGGTACGTCGAACCCGTCGATCAGCAATCCAAGTTCGCTATTCAAGCTCGGATTGGTTGGACCGCGGACGTCCGTCATACCTTGGGCGATCAGATAGTTCGATGCGGCTCGGAAAAGCAAGTCCGACGCTTGGTGATCGTCGAAGCACTCGTAGAAACCGAAGAAGCCCCGCTTTTCGTGAAATCGCTCATTGTGCCCCTCGTTGACCAGCGCACAGATACGACCTACCACTTGCGAATCGCGGAGCACCAAAAAATTTTCGCAGCGATTGCGGTCGTAGAAAGGATTTGGCTTGAACCCGACTCCTTCCTTGAGCGACATAATCAGTGGCGGAATCCAATTCTTGTCTCCGCGATAGATTTCCCAAGGTAACTGCACGAATTGCTTTTGCAATTTTCGATTCTTGCCGACCGTAAGTACTTCGTAGCGAGGCATCGATGACTTTCTTGGATGTTGCTCTAGGGTCGCATGGCGTCGGCGACGATCTGACGATCGAAATAATTGATACCCATACCCGCATCAACCACAATCGATTGAGCCGTAATACCACTTGAGCGAGAACTCAAAAGGAAGGCTGCCACATTGGCGACCTCTTCAGTCGTCACGGCTGAATTCCGCGGAATCACCCGCTCGGCGTACAAATAGGCATCGACATACCCGGGGATGCCGGCCGAAGCGCTGGTCTTTAGCAATCCTGCGGAAACGGCATTGAATCGGATTTGGCTGAAATGGCTGAACGACTTGACCAGAAACGCAAGCGATGATTCGAGAGCTGCCTTAACTGGAGCCATAAAACCGTAGCTCTCGCTAGCCATTCGCGTGGTTGATATTCCGATGGTCACCACGCTGGCTTGAGCATCGAGTTGATTTTTCAGCGCATTGCAAAGAGCGACCAGCGAAAAACAACTGATGTCTACCGCCTGGAGAAACTGCCGCCGTGTGGTTTCGTGAAACGCATGCACGCCTTGACTGTAATCCGCGAAGGCGATGGAATGCACCAATCCATTGAAACTTCCATGTTGTTTGGACAGGGTGTCTGCAAGCTGATCAATCTGCGACTGTTCTTCGACATCGCACGTATAAATCGTCTTGTCGCCGAGCAATTTTGCAAGTTGTTCGCGACGCTCAGGACTGCGGACAACGTAAATGACTTCGCCACCAGCCGCCTCGACGACCTTGGCAATCGAGTAGGCGACGCTCTTTTTGTTAGCGACCCCGAAAACCAAAATCCGCTTGCCTTCAAGCTGCAAGAAGTCCGCCATCGACTATTTTTGTCCCTCAGGTTCAGTGAACGAACAGGCAAATTCCAGCCGTGCGGCCAGCTTGCCATCGACCGTGACTTTGCCGGTCATAAAGTAGGCTTGGGAAACTACATGATCGAGCGCTACTTCAATTTGGACAGTATCGCCCGGGCGAACCATCTTTTTGAATTTGACGCCGTCCATGCGCGTTACAACTGGTAAGCGGTTCTGTGCCAATTCAGACTGAGCCGCAACCAACAAGGCTCCTGCCTGCAAAGCGCACTCGCAAAGAATCACCCCAGGAACAATCGGGAAGCCCGGAAAATGCCCTTGAACAAAAAAGTCGTCGCACGAAAACGTCTTAGTGCAGACCAAGCGTTCTCCAGACTGCTCGACGACCGTGTCCACGAGCAGCATCGGCGGCCGATGAGGGATTGCAGACAGTATGTTCGCTCTTTGAGTTGCCGTGGTCATCGGTGGTTTTAGTAGGACGAATGGAATTGGGTTGCGGTTGCGAGTGCCGCTCGGAATCACTGATCGCTCGGCCAATATGTTACGATTGCTTAAATGGAATGTGAGTCGTTTTGTTAAACCAAGCTGAGTTTTGCACGTTTCATGAGGAATTGATCGACGTCGTTGGCGACGATCACGCCGTAGTTGATTGCACCCAGCCAGCCCGACATGATAATGCCCACGCTGCCCGCATGAAACAGCCCTGGGACTTGTTCCGGCAACGCCCGGCTGACAGCCAAACCTTCAAACTTCGTCCCGAAACTGGCTCCTTGAAGGTGTTTCGTGTAGTGCTGAAATGTCCTTGGTGTTGCGGCTTCGACGTGAGCGATCATGTCGTGGATATTGGGGACGTAGCTTCCGAGCGCGTCGATCGTTGTGTCGATCAAATCTTGTTTGCTGGCTTCGTAATCTTCCGGCGATAGATCGTTCCAGTCCGAATAGTTGGCGTTCGTGCTGCTGACGACCGCGAATTGTTGATGGTTCTCAGGGCGAGTCCGCGGATAATAAAAGCTGAAGGTGCGGCTGGTGATATCGCGGCTCAGCAGGGCCTCGGTGCGAAACAAGGGTGCCGTGGAACTGAAGAGCAAATCGCCGGTCGTTTCGTCGACCGTATACCCGGGCTTGATCGCCATGTAGACTTGGGTGCTGCTGTTGTTGAGTCGAACCGATTTTGCTTGATCGATAAAATTCCGATCGAATTTGTCTTCACCAATCAAGTCGAAAATCGTTGCCCGAAGGTTTGAATTGCTGACGACCGTTCCGCATTCAATACGCCGACCGTTGACCTGTACGGCTTGAACACCTTTGTTATTGACCTCAATTTGCGAAACGTCGCAATTGATTCTGCAATCGACTCCATTGTGCTTCAACTCTTTGGACATCTTGGTGATCAAATCGTCGGTGCCCCCTTCGTAGATGAAGACGCCTTTGGCCATGAAATTCGAGAAAACGATTCCATAAGTAATCGCGGGGTCTTCGAGCGTCGAACCGTTGGCGTAGGTGATCGGTTCCATGAGCAAACGAATCACGTCTTCGCGGCCCGGAAAAAACTTTTCAAACAGCTCGCGTGTCGTCAGACGCTGGTCATCGTAGAAGTTCATTCCTCGGGCCGTCTCGAAAAATCGACTGACGGCTTCTTCGGACACCTGAAATTTGCTGGTGAGCAAACGCGTGAAATCCTCGCGGTTGAACGTCGTCGTCAGCGAAAACATCGGATTGTCGAAGCGGATGTTTTTGAGCTGAACGATATTTGAGGCGATTTCGTCGTTCCAATACCGACGGCAACTCTTGATCATGCCGTGGGGAAAGCCGTGCAGGGAAATGTCAAAGATATAGTTCTTAGGCCGGCGAAACCACGTGGCCAATCCGCCGAGTTTATAGTGCTGCTCCAGCAACAAGACGCTATGGCCGGCTCGCCCGAGGATATTGGCTGCGGTCAAACCCGCTAGGCCCGAGCCGATGACCACGACATCGTAGTAGTTTTCGCAGTTTTTCAGAAAATCTCGAGCCACGGGACGTTCCGCCGATGACAATACAGGGAAAATGCCAAACTAGAGAAGATAAATCAGTTTTCCCATTGTGCCAAGCGCCAATCGCTCCAAGAACCGTCTCGGAATGGCAGACTGACGGTTCGCAGTTTTTGCACGGCAAGCTAGAATTCATTGGGTTTGGCGGCCTTTGTCCCCACGTTACTAAGCGGTTCACAATACATGATGTCA
>WPCK01166673.1_pt1 | contig 16253 bp, 20 predicted proteins | sample 5399851 | NCBI WGS metagenome assembly WPCK01 (sample SAMN12869471, study PRJNA574797) | sludge metagenome | isolation source: wastewater treatment of pH11 | place: China:Beijing | collected 2019-05-20 | reverse complement strand
CATGCTGCCGGTACTTTTAATTTTACTTTACTTTACTTTTGAGGTTCCCTGGGCATCGACGACAGTAGTAGCGGCAAACGTAACCATCCCCCGGGCAAGCCGGGGGCATTTGCCCCGAGGGGCGTGGGAAAGTCCGCTTTTGTAGCCGGAAGCGTAACAATCCCCTGGACAAGCCAGGGGCATTGCATGGAATTCCGCAGGCTTGCCCTGCGGATCGTTGGGTTTTCCTGGATGAGCGGTGTCCCACTTCCCTCCCTCCGCGTTGTTGATAAAGTTTCATCATGCGTCTCCCGGGTTGGGGGTAAAACGGTTTCAGCAGCACTTTTTTTCGCTGGGGCTTCAAACGGCCACTGACGAATTTTCAGGCATCGACCTGATTGGCGAAACCGCCTCACCCGGCGAGGCCATGATGAGTATCAAAGCGTTGCACGCGAGTCGCGGGTCGGCCGCGAACTTGATTCATGGTTTTTGGGCGGCGACTGCGTGATCGCCGACGTTCGGCACAGGACAGAAGCACCTCTGATCATGCGCGTTGCGGCAATCTACGACATCCACGGAAACCTTCCGGCACTTGAAGCGGTGCTCGTAAACCTGCGGCGGGAGAACGTTGATATGGTCGTCGTTGGCGGCGATGTCTTCCCTGGGCCCATGCCTGCGGAAACGCTCGCGTGTTTGCTTGGCCTCGACGTGCCGGTAACGTTCATTCGCGGAAACGGCGACCGCGAGGTGTTGGCCCGGATGTCAGGCACGGAGACAGAGTGGTTTAGTTCCGCAACGGAACAATGGCGACGGCCGATACAATGGTCGGCGGAACAATTACGGACGCAAGATCAAGAACTGCTGGCTGCATGGCCTTCGGTATGCCAGTTGCGGATTGATGGTTTGGGAGACGTAATGTTTTGTCATGCGACCCCGCGGAACGACACCGAAATCTTCACTCGGCTGACAGCGGCTGAGCAGCTGTTGCCAATTTTCGAGCCACATAATGTGCCCGTTGTAGTGTGCGGTCACACGCACATGCAGTTTGATCGCCGAATCGGTCAGACACGAGTTGTGAATGCGGGTAGTGTTGGCATGCCTTTTGGAAATCCCGGTGCCTACTGGATACTCCTGGGTCCCGGGGTCGATTTCCGGCGAACAGAGTACGATCTCGATGGTGCCGTCAGACGTGTTTCGGCAACTTCTTACCCTGACGCCGAACAGTTTGCGAGACGGCATATTCTTTGTCCGCCTACGGAGGAAGAAACACTGGCCTCGTTCAATCGAGTCGAGATTCGTGCGGAACCAGGCGGTCAACCCGAGCCGCCGATCGCGCCGATCTCGAACCCATAGTTGTTTTGGCGGCAGTCCGGTTACCCCCAACGTTCTGCAGATAACGGGATTCCACTCCACAGCGATCTCGCAATGTGCCATTCTGAATTGCCTCGCACAAAATTCGGCAAACGTCGCGCCGACTGCGGCATGCGGATCAAGTCCACGCAGTGTTTGACGCGATTCGTCAACTCGGCCTGATTTCTTGACTGTCCAGAGCGCCGAAGCCGCTACGAAATCCGCCTGAAGTTTCGTCAACCCACTTGACGATGGTAACATATGTGGTACTATTAAGCAATGGCCAAGGTCAGCCAATACGAAACGGACGATGGAAAAGTCCCTTTCCATACGTGGTTTTCATCGCTTGGCAGCAAGGCGGCGCTGAAAGTTCGTACTGCGGTTGCGCAGATGGAGGCTGGCAATTTAGGGGACCACAAGTCTGTAGGAGGCGGTGTTTGGGAACGCCGCATCAACTTTGAGAAGGGCTATCGGGTGTACTTCGCAAAGGACGGAAATGAACTAATCATCCTTTTCTGTGGTGGTACTAAAGAGCGCCAGCAGTCTGATATCGATAAGGCGAAGGGATACTGGTCGGACTACAAGCATCGCAAGAAGCAGGACATGAAAAAGCAGGAAGCCGAGGCCAGGTTGCAACAAAAAGGGAAGAGAAGGAGAAAGTGATGGCACTTACACGAGATTTTAGAGAAGCCGTAAAAGATCGCGCTGATCGTGATCCCGAATTTCGTAATGGGCTTTTGACAGAAGCATTAGAGGCTGTTGTTCGTGGAGAACTCGAAGTTGCGAAGATCCTTCTCCGTGACTACATCAACGCAACCGTGGGCTTCGAGACCGTCGGAAAGGCGATTGACAAATCACCCAAGAGCCTAATGAGAATGCTTGGTCAGGACGGGAACCCCAACGCGAAGAATCTTTTTTGTGTGACCCGGTATCTGCAAGGGAATGCGGGGGTGCGATTCAAAGTGGTGACCGATGAGGCCAAGAAGGCAAAAAAGCGGGAGCGGGTTCACTGAGCGGGCAAAAGAACGCCAAGAGTCTGCAGAACCAGGTGTTGCGCGCGAGCGGGCGACAGCATCGATTTTGAAGTCAACGTCTCACGCGCCCGCCGCGTGATCCTGGTCGTTTTTTGATCCAGATTCCTGGCTGAGGGAAGCACTCGTAGACTAACGACGGACGGACGCGACGCGTTCGATTCGCGGGCTTTTCACTGCGGTTCAATCTTTAAGGCAGAGGCGCGGTGGAATCAGGACCAGACAGGCCGTTGGACCATCAGCTCTTGAAGCGGAACCAATGACCGGGCGGGTCATCGAGCAGGAGTACGAGTACCGCGATGCTGAGCACGTGTACGAGGTTGGCAAGACGGGGCTTTCCTGCGCTGGCATGCGGGCCGGTCCCGAATTAGAATCCGGATTCTTGTTGTTGATTGTAATCTACCATCATGCGTCTCCCGGGTTGGGGGACGAACCGACGAACAAGCCAGGAACCGGCAAGCCAAAGAAATGAAGCGAATATTTCGAACTCACATTGTCGTAGCAATTACCGGCTTGATAGGGCTGGTTTTCCCGGATCTGGTTTGCGCAGAAGAAACCAGTAACTTCAAGGCCCGCGATGGTCTGCAGCTCGAGTCGACGTGGGACTTGCCGGCCGGCGTTGCCCTGGAAGACAGCAAGCGAGTCATCATTTTTGTGCATGGTTCCGGTTCCCACTCCATGGACGCCGATCTGACGGTGGTCACGGCCGGAAAGCGGCCCAATCTGTTTTTCAAAACGCTGGGAGGGGCCTTGTCGAATGGTGGATTTTCCGTGTTTCGATATCACAAGCGCCCCTACCAGCTCGCACAGAATATCAAACGAGACGCCTCGCAAGCCAAATCAGACTTCGCGAAGAGCTACCGGGACAATCCGGTACGCTTTCACATCAATGACCTGCTGGATGCCGTGCAGCATGTTCGCCAACAATGTCCGAAAGCTGCGGTTTACTTGCTGGGCCATAGCGAGGGTACCTATACGGCTTTGCAGGCGATGAATGAAAGTACGCTTGTCGATGGTGTTGGCCTGATTGGATTTGCCCAGTATTCGACGGACCTGCTGTTGTTTGAGCAAACGGTTAACCGCCCGCTGATCGGACTTCGCCGGCTGGACTCCGACACCAGTGAATCGCTTTCCGACACTGAGTTGAAAGACGGCAGCCCGATGGCTGCTGCACTGTCGGCACAAAAAGGGTTGCTGGATCAAAACGGGGATGGCCAAATTTCCTGGCAAGAAATTCAGGCGGCCAATCTGGCGAACCTGATGGTCAATGACATTGGAAAGGCCTTTCGCGAAGAGGAAGCCCGATTGCCCAGATCGTCGGAAATCGTACTCGCCAGCACAAAACCAGTGGTCTTTTTCCAGGGGATGCTCGACAACCAGACTCCCGCCTACCATGCCCTGGCATTGCAGCTGTTGTCCGGGCAGACAAAGCGGAGCGAGCACCTGGACTTTCATTTTTTTCCGGGCCTGGGACATGCCCTCGATGCCCGGCGGGAATTTACAGACCTGGAATTTGATCTGATCGACGAGCAGGCACTGGCCACGATGGTTGAGGTATTGCAGGGGAAATTTCCCGCTGCCCAATGATGCTTCTGCAATGCCTGATCGATGTCGCCGGCCTGTGAAGGAAACGCAGAGTTGCTTCTCGGTTGCCGTGTTCCGGTGATTCCTGGTCTGGTATCGAGTTGTTGTATCCTGCCATCGAATCGAGTACGAGTACCGCGTTGCTGAGCACGAGTACCGCGTTGCTGAGTACGAGAACGAGAGAGACGAGAGGGAGCTGTCCTGCGCTGGCATACAGGTCGATCCCGCAGTAGAATTCGTTCATGAACCGGCGAAGTGCAACCTGGCGGGCGCGAATCACTCGCGGAGTCCTCTGGATTTCCGTGATTGCATGGGGCCTGCTTCTGGGCGGGAAACTATTCGATCACGTTGTTTTGGCCGGTGCCTGGAGTGCCAACCCGCCGGAATCCCTGGAGCTGCTCCCTTACGGGCCGCAGTACCCGGTCGATACCGGAGATTACTTCTTCCCTGCATCCGTCGCCTTGCTCGCCTGCTCGTTAATAGTTTTTGCGACTGGATGGCGGACACCAATGTCCTATCGAGTGCGATTGTTTTTGCCGCCCGTAATGCTGTTGGTGATGCTGGCATTTACAATTCTCTGGTTTTGGCCCGCCAATGCCTCAATGTGGGCCATCGCCAAGGGGACTTCGGACTCATTGCAGGACGAAAGTGCGATCAAGGCGCTGGTTCGCCAATGGCTGAACTACGATCGAATTCGAATCGCTGCGGGCGCCATCGCGTTTGTTATTTGTATATCGGCGATCAGCATGCCGTATCCCGGTGACCGATACCGCGAAGGTGAATAGCCTGTGGACCACAGATCGTTCATCCAGGGAATTGCCGGATGCTCGCTGGCGTCGTTGTTGCCGTTTCGGGCCGTGGAGCAGCAATCAGAGCCAAACGATCACTACGCGACGGGGAGCCATTCGGGCGTCGGTTCGACCTCTCTGGATACGAGCGAAGCGCCGCTGTGGGCTATCGATCAGGGGGGCAACGCCGCAGACGCCTGCATCACTGCTGACGTAACAGGTGAGCATGAATCTGATTGACATCTATTCGCAGCAGTACTCGTGGCGATCCTGGCCGACCATTCTGGACGCCCTTCCTTCTCTGGAAGGGCAATTCGTGTTGGACCTCGGTTGCGGCATTGGTGATCTGGCCGCTGCGCTTGCGGCCCGCGGAGCGACGGTCCTCGGTATCGACTTCAACGAAGAAGTCATCACCTGGGCCAACCAGCGATGTATCCCGAACGCCAGGTTTCGGCAGGCGGACTTGCGGACCTTCCACGATCCGGAAATGAGTGCCGATGGAATCTGGTCGAGCTTTACAGCCGCCTACTTTCCTTCGTTCCACGATGTTCTGGAAGACTGGCTAAGGCATCTGCGGCCAGGTGGTTGGGTGGCGCTGACAGAAATCGATGATTTTTTCGGGCACCATCCGGTAACAAATCGTACAAGCGAACTGTTGGCGCTTTACACGCGGGATGCGATCCGGCAGGGGCGTTACGATTTTCATATGGGAAGGAAATTGTCGGCGATAGCGGAACAGGCCGGGCTGACGGCGATTCGCCAGTTCGCGATTCCGGATGCCGAGTTGAGTTTTGCCGGTCGCGCCGCGGGTGATGTGCGAAAAGCCTGGGCCGATCGCATGGACCAGATGCGGCTGTTACAGGAGTTCTGTGGTACCGAATTCGATTCAGTACGCGCGGACTTTCTGAATTGCCTGGACCGGGACGACCATTACTGCACGGCGACAGTACAATGCTGTATCGCATCCAGACAGGAGTGACCTCCCGACGAAGGCCGGCTGTCCAGGGAAGCAACATCAGGTAGCGAAGGAGAAACAACAAATCGATGGAAGAGCGTGCCTTGATGGAACCGATCTGTTTTCGCCCGGAGTTTCGACGTTACATCTGGGGTGGGCGTCGCCTGGGGACGACGCTGGGCAAGGCAATCGGCGAGGAAAACGACTACGCAGAATCGTGGGAAATCGTCGACAGGGCGGAAGTCAACAGCCAGGTACGTGGTGGACAATTTTCCGGGATGACGATTCGTGAGCTTCTGTCCCGGTTTGGCCGGGAGATGCTGGGCGAAAGGATCGAGGAACAAGTCAACCAGCCTGGCATTCCCGCGAGCTTGCGCGGACGGTTTCCCCTGCTTTTAAAATACCTTGATGCGAACGATGTCCTTTCGGTCCAGGTGCATCCCGACGACCGGCAAGCTGCCCTGCTCTCGCCTCCGGATCTTGGAAAGACAGAAGCCTGGTACGTGGTCGATGCCCGTCCGGGAAGCACCATCTGGTGTGGCCTCAAAAAGGGCGTTAACGCCGAAGATCTGAAGGCGGCCGTCGAGAACGGGACAACAGGCGAATTGTTGCACGAGATCCATCCCCGGGCCGGCGACTGCATCTTTGTTCCAGCGCGGACGGTGCACGCGATCGGTGCAGGCTTGTTGATTGCCGAAGTCCAGCAATGCAGCGACACCACGTATCGTCTTTTCGACTGGAACCGGGTCGACTCGAAAGGAAATCCCCGTCCGCTGCATGTCGAGCAGGCAATATCGGTCACCGACTATTCTCGCGGCCCGGTCGAAGTGCAGCAACCGCAGGCTGTTTCCGGCCTGCCTTGTGAGGAACTGGTCTGCTGCGACAAATTTTCGATTCGACGCTGGCGGCCGGCGAAAGCGAGGGCCCGCATCCAAACGGAAGACTCGTTTCGCATCATTACAGTCGTTTCCGGCGACTTGACGATTGATTATCCGAACGGCCAACGGCGACTTGCACTCGGGGAAACCGCCTTTATTCCTGCTGCGATGGATTTCGTCGACATCAGCGGCCCTGATGAAACGACAGCTTTGGAAATCGGTTGCGGCCCAACGTGTAGCTAAAAGCGCAAGAATTCCGTGGCCGAGCCGGGGGCATTTGCCTGAATGAGACGGGGCAGGTTGGCCATTTCAGGCGACGATTTCGAGCAATTCGATGGCGGGCTGGCCGTTGGCTTCGATGACTGCCGTACGACCGTAACAGGTCTGTCGCTCTGTTTTCCCCAGCGCTTTGGCGAGTTCCGCCGCTGGTTCGATTCGCCAGAGATGCAAGAGGCGGACCTTGCGCAAAACGTTATGTTCGATAAGAATCCTCCCCAAGGGGGTGTCGCCCACCTCGATTTTCGACATGATCGCCTTGTCGAGCGCCGAGCGGGCCACACGTACCAGACCGAACTGGACGACCCGGCCATCGGAGACCAGTTTCAACAGGATCTTTCGCGAGTAGCTGGTGTCGTCGCTTCGCTGGTCGAGCACGACCACATCAACCGGCGAACGATAGTGTCTTTCCACGGTCACCGTCATGTGGTTTTCGTGAGCGAGGAGTTTTTTCCATGGCGCCGGGATTTCTTCAGCGGAGACTTCGACGAAATTCCCAAGGTCCTCGAAGCGCCTGAAGAACAGTTCCGCCAGCGATTTCAGTTCCACACGTGACGAAGGCGGTCGGCTTAGAGGCATGAATTTTTTTTGCCTTCTGGTTTCTCTCAGGGTGGAAGCCGATCAGCAGTTTCGTTGCCGCGCCCGGGAACAGATCGGGAAAACCGGCTCAGGAGGCCACGATAGGCAGTGCATCCCGCAACTCGGGTTCAGTGAACTGGATTGTCGGAATCACAGGCGGTTCGGCCCGCGCGAGAACGGTATCGACGAGATAATACAACAGGCGACGAAGCGATTCCGGCTGGACGGCGTCGGCGATTTCCTCTGCCCGAGTCTGGTGTTTTTCGATCAGGCGGTGGGCCAGATCAAAGACCCCGGATTGTTCGTAAAGCTGACGCGCGCGGGTCACGCGGAATTTCGGGTGAACTGCCGGATCGTCGACCAGCGATTGCAATTCGCTGCGTGAGGCGGCATCCAGATTCTCCAGGGCCAGGGCCCAGAGAAGCGTGGGGCGACCTCCCAGAAGGTCGGACCCTGTCGAGAGCTTGTTGTCGTGATCGGTGTCCCAGTCGCGCAGGTCATTGATGATCTGGAATGCGACGCCAAGGTTGCGGGAAAAAGTCCTGAGCGGTCCGGCAAGTTCCCCGATCGGGCCGGCCAGTCTGGCGCCGGCAAGAAGTGCCGCCTCGAACGCGGGTGCAGTTTTCATGGCATAGACCCGGAGCGCATCGATAGGTGCAAGCCGTTTGTCGCGCCGTTCGCGCCAGATCAGTTCGGCCCCCTGCCCTTCCGACAACCGCATGTGCGCATCGGCAAGCAAATCGAGAATATCGGCGGCGGCGTCAGATCCCAGCGCCGCGGCATCGCGGCTGACGAGCCGATAACCAAGGCCAATCAGATAGTCTCCGACATTGATCGCCGTGGGAATTCCGTATTTCCGGTGCAGGGCTTCCCGACCATACCGGAAGTCGTCGTCGTCCTGGATATCGTCGTGAACCAGCGAAGCCTTGTGAAAGGCCTCGATGGAAATGGCCGTCCGGAACACGTGGTCGGGAAAGGCATCGATCGACTGGCTTCCTTCCTGACCGGTGCCATGTTCACCGGAAAGTGCGTCATACGTCGCCAGGGTGATAAAGGGGCGGGAATGTTTGCCGCCACTTGCCAGAAAATCCCTCGCGATGGCTTCGGTCGCGGCGACGGGATCAAGACTTGCCAGCGGGTCGTTGGCCGATGAGTTGTCCGGAACAACATCGCCGCGGACGCGGGGTACGATTTTGTCCAGTCGATCGCTCTCGAACAGCCGCGCCGAACTTCGCATCAGATGCAAATAGCTGCGGGTTGTCGTGGCAGGGACCTCGAATGGAGTGGAGACCATTTCTTCCACCCATTGTTCGTCGACGCTCGTGTTGCGGCAGTCACTGGACAGCAGCGGCACCGCCATGCAGGGAATGCCGGCGATCAGGATCTTGTCAATGGCCTTTTCAAGTACGTTCAGGCATGCGACGCCGACTATCGCGTCGACATAGCCGCTGACAATGATCTTGAGTACGACCGGGGAACCCTCGGCAACAAGGACCTTGTAGCCCATCTCGTCAGCGGTCTTTCGAAAGTCCGCAATACTGCATGCGCCGCAAGTCTTGCAGTCCAGGCCAAACTGGTCGTAGTCCGCCGGGCATCCCTCGGCGTGTTTGAGACAATGCGGCAAAAGGAACAATCGACGCGCGGGAGGCACGGCGGCAACCTGATCGCGCCAGAACTCGCTGGACAGGATCACCATGGTCCAGCCGAGAAAGCCCTCGGGATATCCCTTGCTGGCCAAAAGCTCGCGGGCGATTGCCTCGATCTGGTCGCGGGAAAGTGGATGGTTCTTGTCGAGTTTTTCCGCCATGGCCCGGCAGGCCTGGCGCAACTCCTCGCGAAGGGCAAGCGTATCCGGCACCTTCTTCAGGTGAGCCGTTTTTCGTCCCCGGCTGCGGCGCTTTGGTTCCGTGTTTCCCTGTTCCGCGATCAATGTTCTGTTTCCTGTGGCCGTTCGACTGCGCAGAAACATCCACTACGGGCGCCTTGTTGCCCGGTGGTTTGTTTCTGCACAGTTCATTTTATTGCGGTTTGAACCGGCTGTTTTCCCTTGAATTTTCCCATTCGGCCAGTTCCTTGCAGGCCGCCAGCGAAAAAATCACCGGGTACAGCCTTTCATGATACCAGAGTCGCGAAAAGTAAAAACCAATTGGCCAGTTTTCATGATGTTTGTTGAGATGAATCCCCTCGACAAGCCGGTATTTTGCCAATTCGAGGGAATTTTCGACCCCCTGATTGTCGGGACGGGATTTTGCATAGGCGGCCAGGGCATGGATCGCCAGTGCCGTTTCCTGCATGCTGCCACCCATCATTGAACCATTGGATCGAAACAGGTTTGCCGATTCCTGAGAACCCGTTCCCCCCCAACTCCCGTCGGGCAACTGGTTTTGCACCAGCCATTCCGCGCCGCGTGCGGCCGCTTCCGCTGTAGCGCGATCGGCGGCAACCCACGCCAGGAGAACTCGCGAAGTGCCATAAACCGGATTCTCTTCCCTGACGTGATCCTGATTGCCAAACCAGAGCGGCGTCCAGGAACCATCCGGAAGTTGGGTACGTTCCAGGTAGTCAAAGCCCCGGTCGATCGCTTGCTCAATCACATTCACAGACTGCGAAAGAGACGGTTCGGTTTTCCAGGATTGCAGCGCCCGGATGACATGGGCGGAAATATCGGGCCCGCTTCGATCAAACGGCATGCGTCCCCAACCGCGGCAAAAAGTCGGCCATCCTCCGTCACGGTTTTGCAATTCCAGCAGCCAGGCCACACCTTGCCGGCCGGCGTGGTGAATTCGCTGTCTTTGATCGCTGCGCAATCCTGTACGGGCAAGCCACGCTTTCAGGGCCAACAAGGCCCCGGGCGTGTCGTCAGCGTCGGGTACCGAACCCGTCAAATCTGTCCAGCCCCATCCCCCGGGACTGGATCCGGTAAAGGGATGGACGGTCTGGTACTGACAGGAAAGTACCCATTCAAGCAAGGAATCCGACAGGACCTGATCGAGCGATTCGTCGATGCAAGGAAGGCTGCGGACCGACGGGTTTTCTTCCGATTCCTGCAACGTGAGCGCATTGACGGCAAGCGTTGTAACCCACGTTGCGAGGTTGGAATCGATGGGCCAGGTTCCGGTGTCGCCTTCATCGCGGAAAAGTGATTCGAGAAAGAGCAGTCCGTGCTGGACGGAAGGATGCCAGGCCCGCCCGCTGGAGGCGAGGCTCATGACGACAAATGACGTTAAGGGTACGGCTTCCAGATAACCGCCGCTGGCCGGTTGCATTTTTTCGAGCAGCGCCAGTCCCGATCGAATCGACCACTTTCGCAATGCCCGCGTGATCGGGTTTCCCGGAGGTGCCGCCAGAAACCTCGACTGGCCAATCGCCACAAGCGCCGGGATGGCATAGCTGACGACAGGGAGCCGGAACAGGCGAAACATCGATTGCGGAACGAGGGCGGCTTCGCATGGCAAGGGAGGGACCAGTTCCCAGGGCACGAGTCCCGCGATGGCGCAATTGGCCAGGATCGGAACGGCAAACGTCTTGTCCTCTCCGTATCGTTTTTCAAGAGCAGCAACCAGTCGCTTCGGGTCTCCGTCGAGCGCGGATGTCCCGGCCGTAGCCCTGCACCAGGAATCGGCCCGTTGCAGCGTCGCCTCCACGGCCGGACTTGTTTCACCGGAAAGTCGAAACGCCGCGATAGCCAGCAAGGTCGTGGCGATGTTCGAATGATTTGACGTCGTGTCCCCCCAGCCTCCGTCCGCGTTCTGGTGTTTCGAGCACCAGGCAAGGCCCTTGGAGATCAACTCGCTCATTCGCGCGCGGGAAATTCCCGGCCAAAGCGAGCGCGCCCGGCAAACGGAAAATGTGCTTACTGCTGTCGCGGTCGCCAGAGCGGAGCTGGAAAGGTGCCCCGTCCATCCACCGCGCGGTGTTCGATCATCCAGAAGTTCCTGAATCAGAACCTGTGTTGCTTTTTCGAGCGACTGGACGGAAAAAACGGTCGAGGCCATGATGTTTTCAGCGGGAAGCAGCCGGAGACTCAGGGACAGTTTATCATTTAACGGTCGACCCGTGCAAAAAACGCTCAAGACACAAGTCCAGGACGATCCATACGAGACATGAGCCCGAGTCCATTTGACCGATTCATCGAAGAGCTCCGGGTGACGGGTCCGGACGCGGCTCTCGCCGATCTATGTCAGCATTTCGCCAGGGGTGAGCGGTTTCCGGAGCTTTTTGAAATGAGAAAGGTCCAGATGCGCCATCGACTCGGCCTGCCTGCCGGGCAATGGCAGTCGCTCGAGGAACTTCCGCCAGCCCTCGCGAGGCGTGTCGAGGAAGGCCTGCTTGAAATCTGCCGTGAAACCGGAACGTTGCTTCTTCAGTCCGGTCAGATCGCGGCGGGATGGTCGTATCTGGAACCCGTGGGCGACCGGAAACTCGTCAGGGAGCTTCTTTCAGGGATCGATCCTGCCCCGGAGCGAACGGATGCCTTGATCCATCTCTGGATTGGGCAGGGGATCGATCCTACGCGCGGATTTCAGCTGGTTCTCGAGCGCTATGGCACTTGTAGCGGAATCACGACGTACGAGTCGCAGATCGCCCGGTTCCCGCCGGACGTGAGGCGCGAAGTGATCGGGTTGCTGGTGGAGCACGTTTACCAGGAGTTGAGCCGCAACATCGATCGAAGTCTGGCCGATCCGGCTTCGCAGGAAACTGCTGAACAAAAACGAATCTATCCCGACGGATTTGTGGCAAAGTCGCTGAACAGCAATCCCGGGCTGACGAGTGGCCTGGGCCACCACATCGATGCGACCCACCTGATAACGACGGTTCGTTACTCGGCAATGTTGCGCGACCGGAGATTGCAGAGGTTGGCGGTTGAGCTTGCCCGCTATGGCGAATCACTGCACGCGGATTTTCAGTTTCCAGGCTCGGCCCCTTTTGAACAGACTTACCGGGATGTTCGAAGTTTTCTGGGGGCGCTGCGCGGAGAAAGAACAGATGAAGTCGTAGCCGCCCTGCGTCGACGAGCGGGGGAACTGGCAAAAGACAGGCGGGAACTGGACGCCGCAGCATGGCTGGTCTATTTGCTGGACTCGCTTGGGCGGGGAAGCGAAGCGCTCGATGCCTGGTTCCAATGGTTGCACCAGCCGGCCAGCGATTCGACACTCAACGAAGATGTATCGCCATCTCTGGCGGAACTTGTCGACCGTTATGGCCTGCACGAGGAGGCGATGAAACGCCTGAAGGAGTCGGGCGACCTGGCGGGTTTTGCCACGGTTGCGGTATCCGGATTTCAGAAAAGAGGGGCAACGGGCAGTTCGGGCGTCATCGCGGCGCAATAAAAAGGGCGGCCGGAATCATCATGAATCCGGCCGCCCTGTTGAGACGTTCTTACTGTTTCGAATTAGCGGGCACCACCTGCAACTCGACTCTTCGGAACGATGAACGCATTGGGATCAACCACTGGCTGGGTTTCAACGCCTGGTTCAACTACGCCACCCTGGGGAGCGCCATGCTCGACCGGAGCGCCTTCGGCGGGAACCGACTGAACGGGAGCACCGTTGGCCGGAACGGCATGGCCACCATCACAGCATCCGTTGTGAGCTTGTCCGCCACAGCAACCGGCATCCGTGCCGCAACCGCCACAACCACTGTCGCAGGCAGAGCCGCAACGAGCGGGACGGCAGCAAGAGCGGCTGCGAAGACGATCCAGCAGGCCGCAACGGCTTGCGCAGGGATCAGCACATCCGCAACCGGCATCGGCGCCGCAACCAGCAACCTGGCCGCCGCAACCGCTGTCGCATCCATTGTCGCATCCGCATCCGCCAGCGCCACCAAACAAGCCGCAGCCGTTTCCACAACCGCATCCGCGGCGTGAAAACAGGCCGGCCAGCAGGCCACCATTGCATGGGTCGCTGCAGCATCCGCAGTTGCCGTTGTCGACACCGCATCCGCCGGCAAAACCACCACCACAGCAACCGGCATCCGTTCCACAGCCGCCGCAGCCGCTGTCACAGGCATTGCCGCATCCGCAGCCGCGAAGCCGTCCGAAGCGGTGGCCACGACCACAGCATCCGCTGCCGCAGGCATCGCCGCAGCCGGCATCGGCGCCGCAACCAGCAACCTGGCCGCCGCAACCGCTGTCACATCCATTGTCGCATCCGCAGCCGCTATTGAAGTAGCCGCCGAAGCATGGGCAGCCGAGCGAGAACCGGCGGCCGAAATCGAAATTCAGCAACCGGCAGCCACAGCCGCCGCAACCTGTACCGCACGATCCGCCACAGCCATTGTCGACACCGCAACCTGCAACTGCAGGGGTGTCGCAGCAGGACGCCGGTGCGCTTCCGCAGCATGAACGGCCTACCATGCGATTCAGCAAATCTTGTCCGTAGCAAGTGCTGCTACACAGCGCAACACTGCAGATCAGTGTCGCAACTACCATTTTGATTTTCATACACTCATCTCCCGGGGGTTACTGGTACACGTGAATCACAATGCGCCTGTTGATGATCGGCCGCGCCACCAACAGGCAATAATGCCGTCGGTTCTGGGCACAACACCGGGCCATTGCCGGCCGGCGATGTTGCGTTTTCTGTTCCAGTCGCTGCGTGATTTTCTTCAGTCGCGAAACCAGCAATTGGCATCGGTCGGTTGGCCAGCCCGAGCGGGAACTGTAAAAACCAGCCAGATCGATGCGAAAAGCCCATCAGCAAAAAGGGCATTCCGTGGAAGGTATCGGGCAACCTTCATACGCCGGACTAACATGAAAAACGGTTTTCCATGGGTAACGGATGCCCTGGTCGTAGTGGCCGTAACGAATAATCTGCCAGGGGAAACCTTGTCGTTCATCCCGAATTCCCCGAGTGCTGCCAGATGTCCGGAATGCAATAAAGGGGATGTTTCGCAGCGCGGGATGTCAAAGTCTGCGGGCTGGGTTATCCTTGCCAGTTACCCGCCCGAATACTCCCCTGCTGGCAGGCCGGGGACGGCGGGAGTCGCAACGGAAGCCAGCGCGCGGCATGGATCAACGGAGGCCACAAAGCCGATGCTTGGTGTTGCGGGCGCCGTTCGTTTTGAAAATCAATCAATCCACTCTTGTTTGGCGAACACGGTTCGTTGTTTTCATGAAGCGAGAAACTTCAGACATCGGCAGGCGAGTCGTCGCGGCGATGGCTCGGCGAATGCGGCTGTCGGCAGTGTGCCTTCTGCTATTCGTGCCCGTGGCGGCAGGTTGCCTGGGGCAACGGCATGAATCGCATGTTCCGGAAGCTGAACTCGGGATCTGGGACAGCAAACTCGCCACGCCTGCCGGCCCGGGATTTCCACGGTTGATCAAGCCGGCCGCCGGACAGGGGACTTACCCGGGGAGGGGAACGATCGGTGGAACCTTGCCGCGCGGAACCTTGCCACGCGGCACATTGCCTCGCGGCACATTACCGCGAGGAACCTTGCCTCAAACCGAGGCCTCGAGCCAGAACTGAACCGGCCCAAAATCACTCGACGATTTCTTCCTTGATCTTGGCAACAAAATGGGGAGGTTTGCCTTCCGGACTTAATTCCTTGGCCTTTTTCTCCGCCGCTTTTTTCTGATTGTAGGCGTATTTGGCAACGGGCTTCATCGCATGGTTGTAAACGCACCAGGCGATTCTCTGGCGAATCACGATATCTTTTTTGGAACGGCTTTTTCGCTTGGCCGCTTTGGGCTTTGCCTTTTTCTTGGCCGCGCTCTCATCCCCTTCGACGGATTTCTTGCGAGTTTTCTTGGGGACGTCGAGGTTTTCAACAGGTTTCTTCCTGGCAACTCGTTTGGCCATTTCCGTTCCTTGATAATCTGAAAAAGACGGGGGAAACTGTCCGGTAATTCGCATGGGGGCGGAAGATGCGATTCACGTCGGACGCCGATTTTATCGCTTGTTTGCCGATTTGGATATTGGCCCCGGAGAGGGAAGCCGGGAAGGAGTTTGCCTGGCGAAGACCGGGAATGTTAACCGCTTTCCTGATTTTTTCGCCACAGGGCACGCATTTCCTGGTAATCTGCATCAGATGGCAGGTCGCCCGTCGGAACTCCCCGGGACTGGCCGGCCCGCCAAAGCAGCTCCAGCCATGGGCGACACCAGCCGCATCCTGTGCCGGCGCCGAAGCATTCCGAGATTTGTCCGGGTCGCTGCGGATTTGACAGGCGGATAAAATTCTCGATCTTTCGCCGCGAAACGTGGAAGCAGACACAAATCTCCCTGTCCAGGTCATCGGGGGCGGGCGAGTTCAGTTCTGCTTCGGCCATGGCTCCATTATTACCGCGTGAAGACGCCGTGCAATCGATTCTCGACCACCTTGACGAACTTGAACCATGGCTGGAAAGCCGGGGGCAGCCCCGTTTTCGGGCGAGACAGGTTGTCAAATGGTTGTTCTCGGGACGGGCGACTTCATTCAGTCAGATGACCGACCTGCCGGCATCGCTGAGAGAACAACTTGCCGGGGAATTCGCGATCCATCCGCTTGCGATCGCCCGCCGGCAATCTTCGGCGGACGGTACTGAAAAGCTCCTCGTTCAGCTCGTTGACGGACTGCAAGTTGAATGTGTCCTTTTGCGCGATGGCGAACGTCGTTCGATCTGCGTCAGCAGCCAGGTGGGCTGCGCGATGGGGTGCGTTTTTTGCGCTTCCGGGCTGGATGGCGTGGAAAGGAACCTGACGGTCGGCGAGATATTGGGGCAGATGTTGTTGCTGCAAGGGCTGCTTCCCCGGGAAGAGCGACTCAGTCATATCGTGATGATGGGGATGGGAGAACCGCTTGCCAACCTGGAGAACGTGCTCACCGCGCTGGGTTGGGCCAGTCGGCCGGAAGG
>WPCK01287080.1_pt1 | contig 16280 bp, 17 predicted proteins | sample 5399851 | NCBI WGS metagenome assembly WPCK01 (sample SAMN12869471, study PRJNA574797) | sludge metagenome | isolation source: wastewater treatment of pH11 | place: China:Beijing | collected 2019-05-20 | reverse complement strand
GTATAATTAGAAACGAAATTTTTTGATGACACCCGTCGAGACGAACTCGATATCAACTCGCGGCCGCAAACGCGGACCGCTCCATTGCAAGTAAGGAATTCGAAATGAAGAAGCTTTGGCTGGGATTCGTAGTCGTCGTGGGGCTTTCGTTTCTCGTCTTGGGTTGGATCGGCACTCGAATCTATCAGGAAATGCCACCCATCCCCGATAAATTCGTGACGACCGAGGGCGTGACGCTCGTCGATCGCGGGGAGATTGGCCAAGGGCAAAATGTGTGGCAATCTCTGGGTGGAATGCAGGTCGGTTCGATTTGGGGGCACGGAAGTTACGTTGCACCCGATTGGACCGCAGATTGGTTGCACCGTGAAGCGTTGTTCATTCTCAATCGCTGGTCGATAGCCGATTTTAAAAAGCCGTACGAAGAGTTGAGTCGCGAGAACCAAGCTGCGCTCACCGGGCGCCTGACCGACCTCATGCGGGTTAACACCTATGATGCATACACCGGGGTTGTTACGGTCGACCCAATTCGCGCCGAAGCGTTTGCAGCAAATCTCGACTATTATCGAACTGTATTCATTGAGGGAAATGCGGACTACGCGATTCCGCCAAACTCGGTCAGCAACGAGGAACGCCTTCGAAAGTTGGCTGCCTTTTTCTTCTGGACATCCTGGGCGGCGTCTACCGATCGCCCCAATGATATTGCCAGTTACACGAACAATTGGCCGCACGAAGACTTAGTAGGAAATTTCCCTACCGGCGATAACATTGTTTGGACAGGGGTCAGCGTGATCATGTTGCTGGCCGGGATTTCCGCCATGGCTTGGTGGTACGCTTCGCGACGCGAAGACGAAGAAAAACCCGAGAGTTTCTCCCAATACGATCCACTGTCACGCTGGCAGGCAACGCCATCCCAAAAGGCAACCATTAAGTACTTTTGGGTCGTGGCCGCGTTGATTTTCGCACAAATGTCGTTGGGAATTGTGACTGCCCACTACGGGGTCGAAGGCGAAGGGCTTTACGGCTTTCCACTAGCCGATTATCTACCCTATAGCGTGGCTCGTACCTGGCACGTCCAAATCGGACTATTCTGGATTGCGACCGCCTGGTTGGCCGCCGGGCTTTTCATCGGGCCGCTGGTCAGCAATTACGAGCCAAAATACCAGCGACTTGGCGTCAACGTCCTGTTTGGTGCATTGCTGTTAGTCGTCGTCGGTTCACTTGCCGGTGAGTGGTTGAGCATCAAGAACCATCTGAGCGACACAGTTTCATTCTACCTGGGCCACCAGGGTTACGAGTATGTCGAGCTGGGACGCGTCTGGCAACTTGGGCTGATGGTTGGATTGCTCCTATGGCTCGTGTTGATGCTTCGAGCACTCTGGCCAGCACTGTTTCATCGCACCGACGTCACCACAAATCAAGCCAATTCACAACGCAACTTGGTCGCACTCCTGGCCGTCGCCACCGGTGCCATTGCGTTGTTCTATGGTGCAGGTCTGACATGGGGACAACACTCTCACTTGACCATGGTCGAATATTGGCGTTGGTGGGTTGTACACCTGTGGGTCGAAGGATTCTTTGAAGTATTTGCCACAACGATCATCGCTTTTGTATTCATGAGGTTGAATTTGGTGCGGCCTGGATTGGCGGCGGCTGGAGCCTTGCTATCGGCCACGGTCTTTTTGGCAGGAGGAATTATTGGGACTTGCCATCACCTTTATTTTTCGGGAACACCAACAGTCGCATTGGCATGGGGATCCGTATTTAGCGCGCTGGAAGTAGTTCCGCTGACTTTGATTGGATTCGATGCCATGGCAGATTTGCGCAAGAGTACGGCGTCACCCTGGGTCCAGCGTTACAAATGGCCAATCTATTTCTTCATTGCGGTCGCATTCTGGAACATGATTGGTGCAGGCTTGTTTGGTTTCATGATCAATCCACCCATCGCCTTGTATTACATGCAAGGCCTGAACACAACGCCGCTGCACGGGCACGCAGCGCTGTTCGGCGTGTATGGAATGCTTGGAATCGGATTGATGCTGATGTGCCTTCGCGTTTTGATTCCCGGTCGACCCTGGAAAGATGGCATGTTGAAGCTTGGCTTCTGGGGCCTAAATATCGGGCTGTTCACGATGTGCATTTTGAGTCTGCTGCCAGTTGGCCTGCTCCAGACCAAAGCCTCGGTAGAGCACGGATATTGGTTTGCTCGCAGCAGCGAGTTTCTTCAAACCAATCTCATGCAAACCCTCCGCTGGATGCGTGTTCCGGGCGATACGATCTTCTTCTTGGGCGCAGTCGCTTTGGTCTGGTTCATCGTTGGACTCTGGTCAGGCCGCTCCTTCTCCAGCCGCGATGATGGATACAATCCACCCGAGTCCGAAGACGAACCAACACCGATTGAAGTTTTCGAACGAACCGAAGAGTTAGAGTCTATTACCACATGATTGCGAATTCTCACACTTCAGAAAGGACCAATACAATGCTAAATCTCGATTCAAATCAAACCGTCGGCGATCTAGTTCGCCAAAATCCGAATCGCGCTCGTGTATTCGAGAAACTAAAAATCGACTACTGCTGCGGTGGAAAATTGCCGCTGAGTCAAGTATGCGAAAAGCGTGGCCTTGACGCATCCATGGTCTTGCAGCAAATCGCGACAATGGACGCGGCCGTTGAGTCGCAAGATCTCATCGATGTCGACGCGATGACCTTGTCGGAATTGGCTGATCACGTCGAGGCCACCCATCACGCTTTTCTGCGAGAGGAACTGCCAAGGTTGGATTTCATGACAGAAAGAGTCGCAACGGTACACGGCGACCGAGATCATCGATTGCAGATCGTTCGAGATGCCTTTGTCGCGTTGAACACGGAATTGGTGCCTCACATGATGAAGGAGGAGCGCGTTTTGTTCCCACTTATCCGCCAATTGGAGGCTTCTAGCGCGCCCCAAGTGTTTCACTGCGGCAGCATAGCCAATCCAATTCGTCAAATGGAACTGGAGCATGACCACTCCGGCCGCGAGTTGGCAATTTTATCCGAATCGACAGACGGCTATGTTCCGCCGGACTGGGCATGCAATACCTACCGCGCCATGCTCGATTCGCTTCGCAGACTCGAAGCGGACATGCATCAGCATGTCCACAAGGAAAACAACGTCTTGTTTCCGAAAGCAATCCAGCTCGAACGCAGTTTAGAACAGTGTCGAGCTGAGCAATGACTCTCGGTCCAATACCACCCTCAGGCCAATGCAGAACCACGTGAAATCACATTAACGGCATCGAAACTACAAGTCGAGTCGTCAACTGCTACTTGCCATTGCGGCCTTTCGAGCGAGCTGAAAGATTTTGAGAAAGTCCTATGGAAGCTAATTCTTTGCTTGACACGAAGTTCATCAATTGCGTTTTCAGAATGTGGCTTGGTCTTGTCGCGATATTCTTCACGATTGACTCCGCGAGTGGCAAGGACCACTGGCGAGGCTTTCGAGATACCGGAAGCAATATCATCGAAGCCGACCTACCGACAAAATGGTCAGAAAAGGAGGGTATTGCATGGCAAGTCGACATTCCGGGATACGGTCAATCCACACCCGTCGTATGGAATGGGCAAGTCTACGTAACGAGCAGTGACGGGCCATTTCAAGAGACATGTCAAGTGCATGCGTACTCACTCCGCGACGGTTCAAGACTCTGGGCGTCCGATGTAACGGTGACCACAAAGGTCGAAAACTATTTTCGCAACAGCCGAGCTGCGCCGACCTGCTGCGTGGACGATGCTGGGGTGTATTCTTTTTTTGCCAGCGGTGATCTCACTGCGATGAAACATTCCGGCGAAACGGTTTGGACCACGGGCTTGTTCACGAAGTTTGGCGATGTAAACAACGAGCGCGGTGTGGCCAGTTCGCCGGCACAGAATTCCGATTTGCTGTTCGTACTGATTGATCACGACGGCCCATCCTACCTTGCAGCCGTCCGCAAATCCGATGGAGACATTGCATGGAAAGCCGATCGCGGCAATCGCACACCCTCGTGGTCCTCGCCAGTGGTCGCCCAGTGCGGAGATCGTGAAATCGTCATTGCGAGCTCGGCCGACACGGTCGACGCGTACGATGCCGAAACGGGCCAATCGCTCTGGCAATTGGATGGATTGCAAGGCAACCAGATCCCATCGGCCTGCGTGGTGAATGACCAGGTATACATTGGATCGACGACGATGTTCCACGGAGCATCCGACGAGAATACCACGGCTGCTTCGAATTGCTGCTTGACGCTAACCAATGTGAATGGCAAACCTGGGTTTATACGGCGCTGGTCCGCCCAGCGGGCTAATTCGTACTACTCGACCCCATTAGCCTTCGCCGGTTACGTCTATTACGTCAACAAAATCGGCGTACTGTTCTGCATCGATCAGCAGTCTGGACAGCAGGTCTTTGCAAAGAGAATCGAAAATCCATGCTGGGCGTCGGCTATTGGCGTTACCAAACCGAACGGAGAGCAACTCGTGTACTTCGTTCAAAAAAATGGCTTTACGCTTGTGCTACGACCGGGCAGAAAATATGACGAGGTCGCTCGCAATCGGTTGTATGATGAGGACGCACTTCTGTCGGCACGTCAAGCTGCTGAAGCCCAGCGGAAGGAAAATGCTATTCCCAAGGAACTCGCCCGACCGAAGGATGGCCCAGAAAAATTCCTCGGAGATTTGCCGGAAAGTCAATTGCACGAGATGTTCTCGTATGGCGATCCAATGGTTTATGGCGTCGCGGTCGCGGGCGATCACCTGTTAATTCGAACCGGCCAGCAACTTTTTTGCGTAGGCGGACCGTGAGCCGCGCGTGAGCCACCGGTTTGACGTTGCCCGATTTGCATGAAGGATTTAGACTCAATCACCTTCCCTGGAGGCACTTTGTCTTTTCAGCGTGCCAATGGACGGAATTGACGAATGTGTTTTTTGAAATTGGTGACGTTCGATGATTTCAAAAACTGCTGAGTATGCGCTACGGGCTATCGCGCGAATGGCCTCTTCGCCTGACAACCCGCTCTCGGCCGATTTTCTTTCCGAGAATGCACAGATCCCGCGGCGTTATTTGAACCGAGTCTTGCAACAACTTTGTGCGGCCGGATTGGTCCGGTCTCGTCCAGGGCCTGGTGGAGGCTATGAGCTGAACAAGGTGCCGGGGCGGATCACGATACTCGATGTCGTCAATTCAATTGATCCGATTGAGCGAATTAAACATTGCCCGCTCAGTTTGAAATCCCACAAGAAACTCTGTCCTCTCCATGCAGCATTGGATCGGGCTTACGCCGCCACTGAGAAAGCCTTTGCAAGTGTTTCGATCCAGGATCTTGTCGATTCAAAACATTCGGATGCCGCTCTGTGTGCAAAAGTCACGAAATGAACTGAACGCAGAATACGTTCGGCAGTGTGTTACCCAAACACTTGATTCCCGTGAATTTCGCTGGCTAAATTTGAGTTCAATGGCCCAAAGTCCACTACAACCTTGCACGCGATTGACGCCCAAGACCTTGGAGCTAAAATCAGCCGTTGCTTAAACTTGATCAACTTTGAGATGCTCGGTTCGCTTTGTTGGATTCATGCACATTAAGTTTAAGCCTCGATACTGAATGTTTTTCAACTGAAGATAAGGATTGCAATCTTGGCTAAGTGGGCGATCGTATTTGGATTGTTACTCGTTGCATTGGGATTATGGGGTTACTTGGGGCACGATGCGAGCAATCCTGGCAGTGCTTCGGCTGAGGTTGCGCCTGGAAGCCCCGACCAAGAACCTGCGCAACTTCAGGAGTCTACTGGCCCGTCGAAAACAGCGTTGATTCCTGCCGGATTTGGAATATTGATGCTGTTATGCGGGGCCCTGGGCTTGGATCACCGAATGCGGAAACATGCCATGCACGGGGCTGCCGGAATTGCGCTGCTGGGTTTGATTGCATCGGCAGGCCGTATCGCAAGTAAGTTTTCGAACCTAGTGGCCGGTGATATTTCCCGTCCAATGATGTTCGTCATGTTGATGGGGATGATTTGCCTCGTTTTTCTGATCATGGCGGTCCGATCCTTTGCGGCAGCTCGGAAGGCTTGACGCACACAGGCACCTCTCGGGTAGATTCGCAAGGCTCTCGCTGCTGAACGTCTCGGCCAATGGACCGAACCCATACGATTCAGACCCATTAAGGGCCTAGCCCTAGCGCCGATGAAGAGAGAGAGCGTTCCTCGAAAGGACATTTCCGAGCCGCATGCCATCGCGCTATAGTCCGGCTGGAATCGCAAGCGACCCCAGGGCGGCTCGATCGACGAAGTAGTCAACCGATCCGGAATGAGGCTCAATCAACTGTGCAGGATACATCGCCGAATCGCGTGGACCCGCCCAAAGGTGATCGAGTGCCTGAGCTTTGTTGCTGCCGGAAATCAGGAAAGCGACTCGCTTGGCTGAATTGATCGCCGGAGCCGTCAATGTGATTCTCCATGTGTTCAACTTCGGTACAAAGTTGGCAGCAACACAATGCGTGGATTCTAAAAGAGCTGCAGTCGCGGGGAAAAGTGATGCGGTATGAACGTCGTCGCCAAGACCGAGAAGCACGCAATCGATGAGTGGCCACCCAGTTTCAGTTTTTGGCAGCTTGTTTTGCAGTAGACGTTCGTACTTCGCAGCAGACTCTTTTGCATTACCGCCAGGATCGGGAATTTCAAGAATGTTCTCTGATGGAATCGTGATTCGTTCGAGCAACGTTTCTTTCACCATGCGATAGTTGCTGTCCGGGTGATCCACGGGCACATTGCGTTCATCGCCCCACAGCAGACGGACGTTGTCCCAATCTACGTCGGCCCGGCTCAACAAGCCGTAAAGCACCTTGGGCGTGGATCCGCCCGAAAGCGCCAGCGAAAACGGCCGCCGCGAATTGGAGTGGTGCAGCCGAATCTCGCCGACAATCCAATTGCAACACTCACTTGCAAGCGATTCCAAACTTTCAGCAATGTGGACAGGCATGGAGGCTTACATCGGAAAGTTGAGATTTGAAATGAGTGAACCCAGCAGTGTGGAACGTACAGGCCGATTCACAAGGCCTCAAACGATAGCAAGTTGAACGTTGAACCAATTCTCAAAAGATGTTCAACTGATCCCTTGCATCTTCCGTCATCAAATCGGGCGTCCAGGGCGGGTCCATCACGACTTTGATGTCGGCACTTACGACGCCAGCCATGGACTCAACCGCCTGTTGGCTGGCCGCAACAAGCTGCGGGCCGGCAGGACACATGGGGCTGGTCAACGTCATTTCAACGTGCACATCGAACTGACTGGAATCATTATCGGAGGGTACGACATTGACAACATAAACCAACCCAAGGTCTACGATGTTTACGAATAGTTCAGGGTCGATCACCTGCTTAAGTTGCTCACGCACCGATTCCTCGGTAACCGTGTTGGATGCCGGATTATCCACCGGAGGGGTTGGTTCGGTTGTCATGACTGATTATCGATCTGTTGAAGGTTTCAAGCTCACAAGCGCTGGCAAGGTGAACGGACCACGAAATTGCAAGCCGTCTCGAGGGCCAGGCACTATCGGGTCGCTCAAAGAACCGGGACACTTGCGTTATTGTACCGCGAAGACAGGTTCTCGGAATGGTTGAATTGGTTTATCCTTTTCTCGATGGCCAAGAAAGCGAATCCTTTAAACTCTAAATCGGGCAATTACTGGCTGGTGAAGTCGGAGCCGAATTGCTTCAGTCTTGACGACTTGATTGACTCTCCTGGAAAAACTACTTTTTGGGACGGCGTGCGGAATTACCAAGCTCGAAACACCCTTCGCGATTCCATGCAGAAGGGAGATTATGTCCTATTCTACCATTCTAGCTGCCAACCGATGGCGGTAGTTGGGGTGGCCCAGGTTGTTCGACCAGGTTATCCCGACCATACGGCTTTCGATCCGAAGTCAGACCACTACGACCCGAAATCGAAGCCCGAGCAACCGACTTGGTTTATGGTTGATCTGAAATTCATTGAAAAATTCAACCATCCGCTGGGTCTTGATGTGCTTAAGCGTGTTAAAGGACTCGAGAAGATGGTTTTGCTTCAAAGGGGTTCTCGGCTGAGTGTCCAACCGGTTAGCCCTGCGGAATTTGAATACATCGTTACAATGGGCCGTGCCTAAAAAATGTTTGATTGTGCTTATTCGTCCGAGAGTTGATTTGCAATATGACGTTGACCACTTCACTTGCTCAAACCCTGCATCGAATCAATCGTCAGAAATCCGATTTGACTTCACAGTTGCAACGAGGACCTAAGATCGTAGCGGCCGCGCAAACCCGTCTCAAGAATGCTGAGGATCAGTTGCTGGCAACGCGTGAACTCCTTAAGAAATCTCGCGTCGAAGCCGATTCGAAACAATTGCACATGACGGAACGCGAGCAGAAGATTCACAAGTGGCAAGGCATGATGAACGCGGCGAAAGACAATCGAGAGTACCAAGCCCTCAAGGACCAGATTGCAGCCGACACCAAAGCCAATGAAGTTTTGTCCGACGAAATACTCGAAAAACTCGAAGCCATCGATGGACTCCAGAAGCAAATCGTAGATCAGGACAAAAGCGTCGCCGAGTTCAAGAGCGAACTAGCCAAGGTTCAAGATGAAGTCGAAAAGCGGCGAGTGATACTTGAAAGCGAATTGGCACGGGTTGAAGCGGAACTTCAGGCAAGCGAAAAATTGCTCAACGGTGATTTCAAACGCGACTACCAGCGTATGGTTGCAGCCAAAGGGGAAGACGCCATGGCAGAACTCGATGGCAGTTTTTGCAGCGGTTGCCATACAAGTCTCACGCCGACGCAACTCGACCGGCTTTTGATGGGCCAATCGATTGTATGTCCAAATTGCGGACGATTGGTCTATCGCCCCGACAAGTAACTGCCGCGTGCCGAGCTGGCCGTTCCGCAAGGAATCACGTTAGCAACGATCATTCCTGCTGAACTACTCGCCGGTTCCAGTGGTACGCACCAATTCCGATATTTCTTTGTTGGGTCGCCCCGACTCGATCGGCATTTTCTCGCGGACTGCGACCTCTACCATCTGATTGAGTCGATAAGCAGCCAACAATTCGTTGGGTGAAAAGAAAGCGATGTTGCCCGTGTACTGCGATTCAACACGATTCTTAACGGCCAGTTGCTCCCAACTCAGCCCATCCGTTACGTGCCAAGCTGCGGCTTGAGCGACATTCTGAGGAACTTTACCGTGGCCCAACAAATTGCACAGTTCAGCCACGCGCGGATCGGCGTTGACCGCATCGAGTGGAACGATCTTGTAAGTCATTCGAGGGTTCGGATCTGTCTTGCCATGCTCTAGGCAGACACAGGTCACGGTGATTTTGGTCGGCTTGTCGGGATTGACGCGGAACATACCACCGCCACCGCCCATTCCGCCCATGCCACCCATGCCGCCCATACCTCCGCCCATGCCGCCCATACCTCCGCCCATACCTCCCATTCCGCCACCCATACCTTGACCACCACCCATTCCCATGCCTCCCATGCCGCCTCCACCCATTCCGCCCATGCCACCGCCGCCCATGCCGCCCATGCCACCGCCGCCCATGCCACCCATACCGCCGCCAAATTGTCCCAATATATGGACGGCGCCAAAAGTCGAAGGCGGCTGAACATCGAGCGGTTTGGTCGACTTGTTTTGGATGATGACGCTGGCAACCGACGCGTCTTTGGGAACAAATTTCACTTCGATCAATCCATCATCGATCGCTTGAAAAAATTCAACCGAGTCGACCTTGGCTTTGGCTTGGCTACTCTTGGTCTTGTCAGGCTCAACGCCGAATGTTCGGTGGCCGTTTAAGGCGAGTCCCAAAACGCAGGCAACTGTAAGCAAATAGCGAATCATTGGATTCCTCTGAAAGACATCTGGGGTCGTAGACAAAGCAAACTGGATGGAGCAACTTCGATCGCATTCCGAGAAAGGCTCCAATACCAATCGTAATCGATTTGGATAAGTTTTCAAAGCAAATTGCGGTCCAGCCTTGCAAAAAATTGGGCATCCAAGTCCGAACGGTATGCGGCTCGGCAAGAAAATAACTCAATCCGCGGCCACTTTATGCGGTTTAGGACCTACAAATCCCTTGCGGCTTTCGACCAGATTTTTTGGGCCGCTTGGCAGTTGAAACGGATTTTGTTACGCTTTGGGCCGATTGGTGTAGCGTTTTGCGACGCTCGAAATTACTCGGTTGGTTCATTTTGCATAGGAAGGTTGGGAAGATTTATGTCGCTTTTTGTCGGAGAGGCCCTAGCAGGCGAAGGCAATGAAATTGCACACATCGATTTGTTGATCGGCAGCAAAACGGGTCCAGTGGGGGTGGCTTTTGCAAACGCTCTTTCGACCCAAAGCGCTGGCCATACGAACTTGCTGGCCGTATTGACCCCGAACGTTGCAGTCAAACCTTCCACGGTCATGGTCACGAAGGTCACGATCAAGGGAATGAAGCAAGCGGTCCAAATGTTCGGACCTGCCCAAGCGGCCGTCGCAAAAGCTGTGGCAGATCAAGTCGCGGCAGGCGTTATCCCCAAAGACCAGGCGGAAGACCTAGTGATCGTAGCTGGCGTTTTTATCCATCCAGGGGCGGAAGACAACGCCAAAATCTATCAATACAACTATGAGGCAACAAAGCTCGCAATTGCCAGCGCACTCAAGGGCCTACCGACCGTGGATCAGGTCGTTGCTCAAAAGGACACCGCGTCGCACCCATTCAAAGGGTTTGACTCCTAAATAGTCGAAGGTTTTTGGGGCATTTAGAGAACCGGAGACGCAGACACTACAATGGATGACACGATTCGCCCGCGCATTCTGATCCAATTGGACACGGATGCGAAGGCCAGTGTATTCGACGCCGTGGTAGCCATCGACTCAGGCGTCGAACATCTGCTGCAGTATTCGAACGTCGATGAAAACAATGTTGTTGAGCTGATTTACGGTGCCATGTTCACCCGCGGACCGTCTCAACTTGTTTCAACTGCGGTTTTCATCGGCGGCTCCGATGTCGCAAAAGGCGAGAGAATCGCAGCTCGCATCGCTTCGACGTTTTTTGGACCAATCCGAGTCTCGGTGATGCTCGATTCCAACGGAGCGAACACGACCGCAGTTGCCGCCGTGCTCAGCGCCGCGAGGCACGTCGATTTGGCGCAGTCGGAATGCTTGGTTCTGGGTGGCACGGGACCTGTAGGCGGGCGAGTCGCCCGATTGCTTCTGATGCAAGGCTGTCGCGTGCATTTGGCTTCACGCTCTAAGCAGCGTGCCGAAGATTCGTGCAATGCGATTCTAGAACGACTTGGAAATGCCACCGGCGATAGAACCCTTCGACTGTCTCCCTTGGGAATGGATGATCAACATTCATTAGACCAAGTGCTCACGCGAGCGAACATGATGATTGCATGCGGCGCTGCCGGAATCTGCTTGATCAGCCAAGATGCGATTGACACGGCGGGCCAACTGAAAGTGGCCATCGACCTGAATGCGGTCCCCCCCGCCGGGATTGAAGGCATCGCGTCGACTGACAAAGCCGTTTCACGTGGCCAGCGAGTCGATTATGGCGCGATCGGCGTTGGGGGAACGAAAATGAAGATACATCGAGCGGCCATTCAGGCGTTGTTCAAACGCAACGACTTAGCGCTTGACGCACCCGAGATTTTTCAATTGGGTTCGCAAATGGGCTAAGAACGATTCGACATCAACCGGCTCGACGCTTTGGCTCTTTAACCTCGGCCACAAAGTCGCTCATTGGAATGGTTCGCGGACCCAGCATGGCGTGAGCCCCAATTCGCCACCGGCGGCTCGACTGGCCATCCCAGCCACGCTGGCCAATGGCGCTTAGGATACGGTCGGCAACGTCGACGGCACGCCAACCGTCTTCTCCCGACACCGCTGGGCTGCAGCCGGTTTGAATACTCAACGCAAAATCGTTGTGTTCGTCCAAAATGGCGTTTCGACCTGGAGCAGAGATTGTTTGCGTGGAGAAATACGTTTCAAAGATCTGATCCTTGATCGACATCCGTTGCGCGGGTTCCAATTCATCCAGCCCAACTAGCCTGGCAATGACTTCCTGCGATGGCTGAACCACTCGAAATTCATCGGCGGAAAAATCAATTTCGGCGTAACAGCTTGTCGTGTAGAGTTGCATCCGACGCGAAGTTGACTGGGCCAACCGCGAAGCGCGCAGATTTGCGATCAGGCCGCTTTCGAAGGTGAGCCGCGCTTCGGCCATGTCTTCATGGGAACCGAGCAAGGCAATGCCGCTGGCATCGATGTTGACGATTTCAGATCGATCGAGCGACAGAATCAAATCCAAATCGTGAATCATGATGTCCATCACCGCACCAATATCCGTGCTGCGGCCCGAATAACTTCCGCAACGGATTGAATCGATGAATTTAGGTGTACCTAAGTGTGGGACAGCCGTCGTCCATTTGGGATTGAACCGCTCGACATGCCCAACTTGCAGGACGCGCGAATACCTGCGCGCGATTTGAACTAACCGCGATGCTTGATCCGACGAAGTTGCCAGGGGTTTCTCGATCAAGCAGTGAATGCCTTCGCGAAGCAGCGCGCTGCCGACCTCGTAGTGGTGCATTGTCGGTGTTGCCACGATGGCTGCATCGATCTTGCCGATCAAATTGCGAAAGTCATCGGTTACTGGAACGTGGAGTTCTTCCGCGACGCGGGCTTGTGAATTCGGATTGGGATCGGCGACGGCGACGAGTTCAAATTGTTCGTTGGAACTTGCCAGTTTCGCATGAATTTTCCCAAGATGCCCAGCACCAATTACAGCCAGTTTCAGGCGACTCATGCGGCTTTTCTCCGATCGCGACCTCGACCATGCCGTCCACCCTGAGAATCTTGAATGAACTCGAGCAAGATCCGAAGTTCCGGACCAAGCGGCTTGCCACCCGATAGAATTTCCCGAGCATGCTCCAAGCCAACCCGCGAACGATACAACAAACGATAGGCTTCCATTAAGGATTTGATGGCTTCGGGCGAGAAGTTCTTACGCTTCAGGGCAACGATGTTGATCGTACGCGGTCGAGCCGGAAAGCCTTCGACCAGCATGTAGGGCGGCACGTCATGCAGGACTCGACTCAACCCGCTGACAAAACTGTAACACCCGATCGACGCGAAATGATGAACCGCCGCTCCTCCGCTCATGGTCGCATCGTGCTGGACATGCACGTGGCCACCGAGCATGACGTTGTTTGCCAAAATGACGCGATCGCCGATTTTACAGTCGTGAGCGATGTGGCTGCACGTCATAAAATAGCAATTGTTGCCAACCTCCGTGATTCCGTCCTCTTTCTCCGTCGCGCGATTGACTGTGACGGACTCGCGGAGTACGTTGCCATCGCCAATGATGACTTGTGTCGGCGAACCTTGGTAACTCAAATCCTGTGGCTCCGCCCCGACTACGACTCCCGGAAAAAGATGGTTGTTCCGGCCTAGGGTCGAATTGCCCGAGATGGTCACGTTGTTTTCGAGTCGTGTACCTCGCCCGATCCGAACATTCGGGCCAATCACACAGTGGTGTCCGACTCGGACTTCATCGTCCAATTCGGCACGAGGGTCAACGACAGCGGTGTGAGCGATGATGGTTGGCATGGTGTAGGGTGTCTTTGGTGTCCGTGTTCGTTTTCAGTTGAATCTCAAATCTGGAGCAATGAACAAAATTCAGCTAAGCCAAACTAGGCGGCGCGCTGGAACTCGTATCGATGTGGTTCGGCTTCCTGAAGGACAATCTCACGCAGTTGCCGGGCGAGTTGAGCGTTCAGTTGGTGACCACTGCGACAGGCGGTAATCTTGCCTACCAAATCCACGCCTACGACTGCAAGATCACCTATCAAATCGAGTACCTTGTGCCGGGCACACTCATCCGAGAATCTCAACGAATTGTCGACCGGGCCTTGGGAATCGAAAACGAGCAGATCGCGTTCGGTGACATGCGAAGCCAAGCCTTTAGCACGCAGGGCATCGGCTTCCTGTCGAGTCACAAATGTTCGAGCGGGCGATACTTCGTTGCAGAAGGTATTCACGTCCAACTGAACACAATAAGTAGACGCACCGATGGGATTGTCCGCACCATAGTCCAACCGGTATTCGAAAGTCGTCACGTCCGATGGTTCAATGCGAACCCATTGGTTGTTGTCCCCGACTTGCAGTGTGCGGCGTACGCGGAATGCACGACGCGGCCTGGGCAAGACAACTTGACCGACCGAAGCCAAAGCCGATGTGAACGCAAAACAGCTCCCATCCATGCCGGGCATTTCGGAAGCGGTGCACCAAACGGCAGCGTTGTCAATTTGCATACCCGCCAGCGCCGCCATCACGTGCTCGACCATTTCAAAACGCATGGCCCCTTCACCCAAGCACGTTCGCAGGGATAATCCGTGGCAGTTCTCGGATACCGCCAGCACACTTCTTTCGTTCAATCGATCCCGGCGAAAGAACCTAATACCAGAGTCCGGTGGGGCTGGTAGAAAAGTCAGCGTATTGACCTCGCCACTCCAATATCCACGTCCGGTTACCGTGCAGGGGCCTTTCAGAGTAGTTTGATAACGGGATAACTGCATGGAAGAACTCGAACTTATCAGTGCTCAGTCATGGTTGCATAGCGGGCTAGTTGTCTTTTGTCCGATTGAGAGCTTACACACATCAACGGAAGGTCGATGCGTGTAGGCTCTCGTTAGTTTCATTCATGCGCTTCTCGGCTTGATGATTATCGAAGAGGTTGTCCGGCTCGCCCGGCTGGTCCTCGCGCCGATTGCGTCTGAGCTGGTGCCGCTGATCCGAGTTGCTTTTGAAGGGCTTCGAGGACCCAATTCGTCAAGTCGATGTTCTGGTCGAAATACAGAACGTTTTGCGACATGGCGATTTCGATCGTCTCGGGCTTCTTGGGATCGACCGCTTGCCGACTGACTTGCAATACCACCTGAACACCCATTTTTTCGTTCAGATACTTGAGGAGCTGTGTAATTTGCCCATGAACCTCAAACAAGATCTCAGCTTGAGCGTTTTCAAATTCTTTTCGCTTCTTGACAAGTTCCAAGCGAAACGTCGTGTCTTCTTCGGCGATTTGCTTTTCCGCTTGGTCGTATTCAGGAGTGCCTTCGTTGAAACGTTCGCGGAGCTGCTCCATCTTCTTGATGATGGCTTCGCGTTTGGATTGCATGTCCTTGTCGGCGGACTCCATCTGCGACTTGACGCCTTCCATTTTTCCCTTGAGCATCGGGTGATTTTGAAGGATATGCCCGATGTCGATCACGCCGATGGTTCTCGGCTGAGCTGCCGCCGCCGGTTGGGCTTGAGGGCTGCCTGCAGCTTGTCCGTTTCCTGAAGCTGGTCCTTGAGTTTGCGCGCTGGCCTGAAATTGCATTGCCAGGCCGCCGATAGCCAATGCAGCCACGTAAATCGATACTCGCACTTTTGCACTCCTTGCTTAGGTGAGTTTTTTGGGACGATCGACCAGTTAATCCAGCTCGGTCAATTGCCAATTGAATTGTGAAGCCGCGAGAAATTTCCCCGCGCCCGGTTCGATTCATAAACCAGCCGCATTTTGCAAGGTTCGCCTGTCCAAGTAAAGAGCGATTTTCAATATTTTTCTTGGCCGGTAGCACTTGTCGAGTTCGACGTCCTAAGCCTTGGCACTGCTTGGCCCTTCCACGCAAACGAATCGGCTCGTTTAGGAGCTTGACCGTTTTCGAAAGATTGAACCTCCAAGGGCAGACGAGAGGCACTCGGGGACAGCGAGAGGAAGTCGGGGCAGTCGGGGGCAGTCGGGGAGGCAGTCGGGGACAGAGTTGATCTGTGGGTGGCGTTTGACTCCCAACACGAGTTGCTCTGTCCCCCGATACGCCGATACGAGTTGCGCTGTCCCCCGATACGCCGATACGAGTTGCTCTGTCCCCCGATACGCCCCGGTGGGTGGCGTTTGACTCCCAACACGAGTTGCTCTGTCCCCCGATACGCTGTCCGCCCCGATACGCCGATACGCGATAGTCTTCGGCCAGTCTGGTAGGTCGTCGTATTGGCGAACTAGATGATCAGGCGGGTTGCTCATCATTCTCCCTCTCATCAAGATCTTTCGATGGCTCTTGCGACTCTTCCTCGTCGAGTTTTGCGGAAACATCGATGCAGACCTCAATGCAGGTTGAACCTGACGGGGTACCATGCATTGGTGCGCGCCGCTGGATGCAAAGAGGGCCGAAACAGGTTAGAATCGAGCCTACGCTTGAACTCTTGAAAAGCC
>WPCK01063814.1_pt1 | contig 16286 bp, 12 predicted proteins | sample 5399851 | NCBI WGS metagenome assembly WPCK01 (sample SAMN12869471, study PRJNA574797) | sludge metagenome | isolation source: wastewater treatment of pH11 | place: China:Beijing | collected 2019-05-20 | reverse complement strand
GGGCCGCGCGGAGCGGCCCCGCGCCGCGGACGTAGTCGAAGGCCAGGTCGCCGATGCGCACCCGGTCGTACACATCCGGCATCGGCGCCCAGTCGAGGCGGCCTTCGGTGACGTACTCCATCAGCGCCCGCGAGGCGCCGCCCTCGTGCATGTCGCCGACGTAGTGCACGCCGACATCCCACGCGAAGCCCGGCCGCTTGAACGTGTGCGTCCAGCCGCCGGCAACGTAGTGCCGTTCGAGGACGAGGACGCGGCGGCGGCCCTGCTTCGCGAGAATGGCGGCGGCCGCGAGGCCGCCGATGCCCGAGCCGATGACGATGGCGTCGAATGCCTCCGGGCCGGTGTAGCGCTTCTCGGTAGTGGGCTTCACGGATCGTGCTCGCGGTCGAACCCCTGCACCCGCCGGCTATGCGCGATCCACGAGAGCGAGCACGCGCAGGGGGCTGCCGCTGCCCTGCACGATGCGCAGCGGCGCCGCGATGACGATGGCGCCGGTCGGAGGCAGCTGATCGAGGTTGCAGAGGCTGGCAAGGCCGAACTTCCCTGCCCCGTGCATGATGGCATGGTTCGGAAACGGTGGGTCGAAGCGGCCCGCCTGGCCCGCGTCCGTGCCGATGGTTTCCACGCCAACGCCGAGCACGTCGCGATCATGGGCGAGCAGGCGCGACGCCGCCGCGTCGAAACCGGGGCTGTGCGGGCCGTCCGTATCGGCGTTGATGAACGCCGCGCCGGTCCTCCGGCTCCAGCCGGTGTGCAGCAGGACCCACGCCCCACGCGGGATGCGGCCGTGCTCGCGTTCCCACGCCTCGATGCGCGTGGGCGTCAGCAGGAAGTCCGGGTTGGCCGCCACCTCCGCGACCACATCGATCACGGCCGCGGGGCCGACGAATCGCTGCGCAGGAATGGTGTCGCAGGCGTTGTCCGGCAGGTCCTTCCCCGTCACCCAGTGCACCGGCGCATCGAAGTGCGTGCCGGTGTGTTCCCCGAAGGTGAGCGTGTTCCAGTACCAGGCCGGGCCCTTGTCGTCGTACTTCGAGATGGTCTCGATGGTCACGCCGGGCGAGGGCGCGAACATCGGCGGCAGGCCGATCACGGGCGTCGAAGGGCCGAGCGGTTGCGTCAGATCGACGACCCGCACGTGGCCGCTGTGTAGAGCGTTAGCGAGTTGCTCGAGGAGTGTCGCCACTGGTCAGGTACCTCTGGAACTGGAAGCGGTTCTCGAGCATCGACAATCCCGTGACGAACGTCGAGGGGCCCGTGGCCTCGACCTTCGCGACCAGGGTGGTCAGCGTGCGACTCGCCAGTGCCTCGTCGACGGCCACGGTGAACGCATCGACCGTCTGGACAGTCGCCGTGCGCGGCACACCGGCGGCAGCCGCGATGCCCGCCAGGTCGCTGCCCGTAGATGTGGCCGTCGGGAACCCACCCACCGAGAGCAGGCTCTCGTTGTCGAACACCACGTGCAGCAGGTTGGGCGGCCGATAGCGCGCCAGCGTCGTCAGTCCACCGAGGTTCATCAGCAGCGAGCCGTCGCCATCGAACACGATGACCTGCCGCGATGGCTGCGCCAGCGCGATGCCCAGCCCGAGCGACGAGGCCACGCCCATCGCGTGCTGCAGGTAGAAGAAATTCGGGCGATGGCCGAGCGACTGCAGTTCCGCGGCCACCGCGCCCATGATGGTGACTACCGCGACGCCATCGAGGCGGGAATAGATGGCCTGCAAGGCCTCGAGGCGCGTCATGCGTCCTCCCACATCAGGTCGCGGCCCAGCAGCAGCGCCACCGGCTTGTTCGACGCATACGCCAGCGTCTGCGCCTGCGCGATGCGCCGCGCAACGTGGGCCGGGTCGTCGAGCACCGTGAAGGGAATCCGCAGCGCGCGCAACACCTCTTCCGTGACGGCGCCACCCTCGGTCTGCCAGGGATCCCGCTCCCCGAACGTGCCGCGGTGACTGATGAGCATGAGCAGCGGAATGCGATAGAGCTGCGCCCCAGACACGATGCCGTTCACCGCGGCGAGGAAGCCGTGATTCTGCATCAGCATCGCCGAACGCACACCGGCCAGGTGCGCGCCCATCGAGACGCCGACACCTTCCTCCTCCTTGGCCAGTCGCACGAGCGTCATCTCCGGATCGTCCTCGGCCATCCGGATGAGGTGCACGAGCCAGGTCTCCGGCAGCGCCGAGACGATGCGGACACCGCACGCCTTGAGTGCGTCATAGACCACGCGTGAGCTGGTCTGGCTAACGCCCATCCTCTCCTCCTTTCGTCGAGGTCACGAGCGCGCGCAGCCGCTCGATCGCCGTCCGATCCTCGAGCGCCGTCACATCCGAGGTGATCTCGCCGGTGGTGACCAGCTCCTTCAGCAGCCGTCGCATGATCTTGCCGCTCGGCGTCTTGGGCATGACGTCGGTGAGGATCACCCGCTCGGGCACGGCGATCTTGCTGATGGTGGTGGCGACGTGCTGGCGGATGGCCTGGCGGACGGTGCCGGTGGCGGCGACGCCGGACTTCAACGTGACGAAGGCCGCAGGCACCGTGCCCTTGATGGCGTCGGGCATCCCGACGACCGCGACCTCGGCCACGCCGCCGCACTCCATGATGGCGCTCTCCATCTCCATGGTGCTGAGGCGATGCCCGGCGACGTTGATGATGTCGTCCACGCGCCCGGTCACCCAGAAGTGCCCGTCGGCATCGCGCGTGGCCGCGTCGTTGGTGAAGTAGCAGCCGGGCACCTGCGAGTAGTAGCCCTTGATGTGGCGCTCCGGCTCCTTCCACAACGTCCGCAGCATCATCGGAAACGGCCGCCGGACCACCAGGTTGCCCGACACGTTCACCCCCACGGGCCGCCCGGCATCGTCCACGATGTCGAGCTCGGCGCCGAGGAACTCCGGGCCGCACGAGCCGGGCTTCATCGGCGTCAGCCACGCGGCACCCGCAAGTGGACATCCCGAGAGTTCCGTCTGCCCCCACGTGTTGTTGATGTAGATGCGGCCGCGTCCGAGGACGTCGTAGGTCCAGTGCCAGGCTTCGGGGTTGAGCGGTTCGCCGACCACCGCCACGACGTCGAGCGTGGACAGGTCGTACGGCTGCATCACCGCCTCGCCGTGGCGCATCAGCATGCGTACGGCAGTAGGCGCCGTGAACAGCTTCGTGACCCTGTGCCGATCCACCATCTCGTAGAACCGGGAAGGCGTCGGGTAGTCCAGCGCGCCCTCGTACACGATGGTGGTGATGCCGTTGGCCAGCGCGCCGACGATGCCCCAGATGTGCAGCGTGAGCCATCCGATATCGGCCGTGCACCAGAGGACGTCGTGCGGGTGCAGGTCGAGGTGGTACTTCGCGTAGACGTAGTTGTTCACCACGAACGCGACGCCGGAGTGGACGATGCCCTTCGGCTTGCCGGTGGTACCGCTGGTGTAGAAGACGATGCCGGGGTCGTTGGCCTCGACGGGCTCGGGCGGACACACCGGGTCTGCCGTGGCCATCAGGTCGTGCCACCAATGGTCGCGCCCAGGGCGCATCGCCACGTCCGTGCCGGTCCGGCGCACGACGATTACCGCCTCGACGCTCGACAGCTCCTCGATCGCCTCGTCTGCAGTCGCCTTGAGTGGGACCACCTGCCCGCGGCGGAAGGCGCCGTCGGCGGTGATCACCACTTTCGGGCCGTAGGACTCGAACCGATCCCGCAGCGAGCGGGCCGAGAAGCCCGAGAACACCGTGTTGAACAGTGCGCCGAGGCGCAGGCACGCCAGCACGGCGACCACGGCCTCGCTCAGGTTCGGCGTGAAGATGCCAACCGCGTCCCCCTTCCGCACGCCGAGCGCGCGGAGCACGTTCGCGCAGCGATTCACCTCCTCGGTCAGCGTCCGGTAGGTGAAGCTCCGAGTCTGCTGGTCCTCGCCCTCCCAGATCAGCGCGGGCCGGTCCGCCGCGCCCGCCGTGAGATGCCGGTCGAGCAGGCTGAGGGTCGGGTTCGTGATCCCACCGACGAAGTACCGGAAGTGCGGGAAGTCTCCCTCGCGGACGCGGTCCCATGGGCGCATCCATTCCAGCTCGCCGGCCACCTCGGCCCAGAAGTCGTCAGGCTGCTCCCGCGAGCGCCTGAGCAAGGCCTCGAAGGCCTCGACGCTCCCGCAGTGCGTGCGGGAGGCACGCTCGGGATCCGGCAGGTAGAGGCGACTGCCCTCGATCACCGCCGTCTCCGCGGCTCCGGCATCAAGGCACGAATCCGCCCGAGCAGCGCCGGATCGTTCGGGAAGAGGCCAGCCCCCGGCAGCCGGTTCAGCATCTCCAGCCACTGCGGTTCCTTGGCGAAGACTCCCGCGAAGATGGGCGCCGCCTCCGCCTCACGTCCGATGGAGGCGAGCGTGACGGCGTGCCAGAACGGCAGCTCGACGATTTCCGGCGCGAGCTTGCTGGCGGCCGCGTATTCCTCGAGCGCCGCGTCCACGCGCTTCTCGGTCATCAACTCGTCGCCGCGATTCGCGTGTCCGTAGGCGCGTTGCAGACGGAGCAGTCGTCGCAACTCCACCAACGGCTCTGGATGATCCTCGATGCGCAGCTCGAACAGCTTGTCCGCACCCACCCACGGTCGTCCGGTACCCTTCGCCTTCACCACCACGAGCGCGGCAGACTGCTTGCCGCGCGCGTCGCCACCCACGGCCTGCGCGGCATCGAGTGCCGCGAGGAGCCGATCCGCGAGGTCGCCCGGCGCCCGGCGATAGGCATCCGCCATGGCCGGCCAGACGCGATCGTTGGCCATCATGTTCGCCTGCACCGAGAACTGGTCGCCGACGATGTGGCCGGCGGAGGCCACCGCCGACTGTCCCGTGTACGCCTGAATTCGCCCCTGCACATCGATCATCGCCACCTGGCGCCCGTCGGGTTGCGGATCCTCCTTGACGAGGCGAGCCAGCGCATCCGGCGCGCTCACCCCGTCGCGCATCAGCCCGAGGCCTCTCAACCCGTAACCAGGATCGACGAACGACTGCGTGGCCACCGCACCCACACCAGCCTCCGCCCACGCCACGATCGAGCCCACCGAGAACCAGTGCGACTGCACGGCGACGCCCAGGTCTCCGGTCCTGGGATCGCGGGCCACGATGGAGAACGTGTGCACGAGGGGGTCTGCACCGTGCACGGGCACGACCCCGGCGGCTGCCAGGGCGAGGAGCAGGACACACAGAAGTCTGCGCACCATGGCCGAGAGTGTACAATCGCCCGTCCCCAATTCCGAGGAGGTTCCCATGGTTCTGGGTCGTCGTGAGTTCCTGGCCGGCGCGGGCACGCTTGCGCTCACACCGCGGTCCCTGTTCGCTGGCAGCCAGGCGGCGATGACCAGACCCGCGGGCCTGTTCCCGGCATCCGTGCGGGCCGACTTCCCGTCGGTGATGCGCGAGACCTACATGAATTCCGCCGCGCTGCACCCCGTGGGCACCTTCACGGCGAAGGCCATGCAGCAGGTGATCGACTTCCGGCTGCACGGGCCCGGCGAGGGCCGGACCGACTTCAGCGCCAAGGCTCAACAGGCGCTGAAGGAGAAGTACGCGGCGCTCATCGGCGCCACCGCCAACGAAATCGCCTACACCAGCAGCACCTCCGACGGCGAGAACATCGTCGTCCTGGGGCTCGACCTGGCGAAGAAGAAGGGCAACGTCGTCATCGACGAGCTGCACTTCACCACGTCGCTCTACATGTACAAGGAGCTCGAGAAGCAGGGCGTGGAGCTCCGGATCGTGAAGCACCGGAACTGGGCGATCGATCCGCACGACATGGACAAGGCGATCGATCGCAACACTCGACTGGTGTCGCTGGCGCTGGTGTCGAACGTCAACGGCTTCATGCACGACTGCAAGGCCGTGAGCGACTTGGCCCACTCGCGTGGCGCGCTGGTGTTCGCCGACATCATCCAGGCCGTGGGTGGCGTGCCCGTGAACGTGAAGGCGCTCGGCATCGACTTCGCGTCGGCCGGCACCTACAAGTGGCTGATGGGCGAGCGCGGCTTCGGGTTCCTCTACGTGAAGGAGGATCTCCAGGGCACGGCGCTGCCGACGACGCGGTACGGTCACCGGCAGGTGACGAACTTCAATCGCGCGGAGCTGACGTGGGAGCCGCTGCCGGGCGCGGCGCGGTACGAGACGGGCGGCATCGCGGTCATCCTCGCGGCCGGTGTGGACGCAGGCATCGACTACGTGACGTCGCTGGGCCTCGACAAGATCCGCGCGCACGCCCGCGTGCTGACCGACCGCCTGCAGAACGAGCTGCCGCCGCTGGGTTACCTGCCGCTCACGCCGCGCGGGACGGAGACACCCATCCTCGCGTTCGGCGTCAAGGACGGCGCGGCCACCAGCAAGGCGCTGCAAGCCGCGAAGATCGTGGGCACCGTGGTGGGCAACGAGAACCGCCTGCGCCTGTCGGTGTCGGTGTTCACCACGCACGAGGACATCGACAAGGTGGTCGCCGTGCTCGGCGGCCGACCGAGCTCGTCACAGCGCTAGCGCATCGCCCTTCGTGCCCTTCGTGTGGCGCATGGACATGCGCCATCCGTTCGGTCCACCAGGGGACGGCGTTGACCTCGATCAAGGAGGTCAGTGCAATGGCAACACGCAAGTCGGTTCTGGTGGCGCTCGGCGCCCTCATCCTGGGAACCTCGCTGACGATGCCCGTCCTGCACGGCACGTCGGCGGTGAACCTGCACACCAACCATCTCAGCTTCAGCGGTCCAGTGGCGCTGCCGGGCGTCACGCTGCCTGGCGGGACGTACATCTTCGAGCGCGTCGTCGCGACCAATCCCGACGTCGTGGTCGTGCGCAGCCTCGATCGCAGCAAGGTGTACTTCATGGCGTCCACGCAGCCGCAGTTGCGGCCGGCGTGGCTGCCGCGGGAGCAGTCGGTCGTGCTGGGCGAATCGCGACCGGGCACGGCGCCACCGATCGCGGCGTGGTACCCCGTGGGTGAGGAGACGGGCCACGCGTTCGTCTACAAGGCGCGTTGACGAGTCACCGTGATGGTGGCGCGCACACAGGGGCGGAGTCGACACCGCGTCGGCTCCGCGTCTTCGCGGCTTGCGGCTTACGGCTTGCGGCTTACGGCTTGCGGCTTGCGGCTTATCTCCAGTCACCCGCGGCGACGAAGGCGGCCCAGTAGAACGGGTGGGTGCTGAGGCCGCGTGCGCGGCGGTCGCGGAGCACGGTGAGGCTGGCCTGGTGCACGGCATCGGCCGTTGAGAGGTTCCGCTGGAAGCGACCCTCGTAGAGCGCGCGCATCCACGCGCGCGTCGCCTGGTCCTCGACGGACCACAAGCTCATGATGACGGTGCGGGCGCCGGCCACCTGGAAGGCGCGGCGGAGACCGAAGACACCCTCGCCGGCCTTGATCTCGCCGACGCCGGTGTCGCACGCGGAGAGCACGGCCCACTCGAAGCCTTGCAGATTGAGCGTGGCGACTTCTTCGGCGGTGAGGATGCCATCATCTTCGTCGGGCTTCGCCTGCGCGCGGCGGTTGGCGCCGGCGAGGGCGAGGCCGGAGAGGCGAAGGGGGTGCTGGAGTGGTGATGCCGCCGCAAGCCCCCCCACCCCGCGTGTCTGGGTGGCTGCCGATGGCTCCGGAAGGCACGCACCATCCAGGAAGAAGCCGTGGGTGGCCAGATGCAGGACGCGGAACCGACTGCCCTCGAGCTTGAGTGTCGATTCGCTCGCCAGCGGACCAACGAGGGTTCGGGCCTCGCCTCGCTCGGCCGGCCACAATCGCACGACATCCTGCACTTCCTGGACGGTGCCCTCGAGTTGACCGAACTGCGGGTTGCGGATCGAACCGCAGGCACCCGCTCCGCGTACGCCCGTCTGTTCGGCGGCGGCACCGCGCGGGAGGGGCTCTTGCGCGTCAGAGATCCGATCGAACGACGGGCCGCCAAGCGCCAGCAGGCCACGCGACGTCGGGGCCAGCGCGGGCCAGTCAACCATGTCGCGTTCAGCGGTGAGGTAATGGATCGGAGGAGCGTCGTCCAGTACGAAGTTCGTCGACCCGATCGGCAGGCTCGCGAACGGGACGAGGCTCAACGCGCCATCCGGCACGATGAAGACTCGACTGACGCCGCGCAGGTACGGCCGCACCGGATCCCACACGGCGACCCGGAGACGCTCACCCGTGGTGCGCAGGGCCAGGTCAGGGATCGCGATCCGGCTCCGCCTCGTCGACACCGGGGTGGTGAGTTCGCGGCGCCAGTCCTCGACCAGGCGGTCGATCGCAGCGACGGCGCCCAGGGGAACGAACACGGCAGGCGCATCCGTGCTGCGCACGACGAAGGCAGCAAGGACCGGAGTCGACGCTCCCCTCTCCGAATCTGCCGGGGTTCGACGGGCGGGGCGTGCGAACTGGACGAAGGACACCAACGCCGCACCTGGAGGCAGCGCCGCCCTGACCCCGGACAGTCCGGGACGCGGGCCGATGGGATCGCCGCGGGCCGCGTTTCGGGACGCCGCTGCGAGTTCCGCCTCCTCCATGTCTCGCTGCGCCAGTCGGAGTTCTTCGGACGAGACGATGCCTTCGTGCGAACGAACCAGCTGGTTGGCGAATCGCTGGCGAGCCAGGGCGGCCTGGCCCTCGAGACCTTGGCCATCGGTCTGCTCGACAGTGCGCCTGCGGCGTGTGGCGAGTTCGTCCAGAATCACGCCGCGGGCGAGGATGACGCGATCGTACACACGTGAGACGTCGGTCGTTCTGTCTATCGCAGCCAGGGCAACGTCCATCCCCCGCGGACGCCGCGCGGCGAAGTTCAGCGCCTGGCGCTCAGGCAAGTGGCGAATCGTGAGCATCAAGTGGTTCAGGCTGGTCGCCTCTGCCTCGAGAGCCTGGGCCAGCGCAGCGCTCCTGCGCCCCATCTGCAGATCGACATCCGCAAGCCCCACGGAGGCGTCGGCCACTGATGGATGCTCGCTACCGAACAGCGCGTGGAGTTCTGCACGCGCCTGGGTGAGCATGTCCTTCGCCCTCGCAGTCTCCCCGACCTGGGCCGCGAGCCGGCCAAGGGCCGCTAGACTCTGGGCCGCTCGAAAGCGATCGCCACCCGCCCGGCTGGCCGTCACGGCGCGCGTCGCCGATTCCAGAGCCGAAGCATGTCGCCCGAGCAGTTCTTCGGCAGCAGCGATGCCAGCCCACGCCTGGGCCTCGAGGGTGCGATCCTCAGGGCCGGGGAGCACGGCGAGTGCCTGCCTGAACGACGCCATCGCCACGTCCGCGTTCCGACCTGCGAGGTGGGCGCCGCCTTCGTAGACCAACGCCCAGGCTTGCAGACGAGGATTGGCCAGGGCCGTCGCCAGTGTCTGGGCCTCCTTGAACCGCGCCAGGGACTCAGCCTCGTCTCGCGATGTCAGGTAGACCTGCCCGAGTGCAACCAACATCTCCCAGGCGAACGCCCGGAGCCCCGACGGCTCGGCGACCGAGAGCGCCCGCTGGTAATAGTCCAAGGCGCGCGGCGTGTCCGCCAGATGCTGATAGACGTAGGCCTGACCGGCGAGGCACGACGCAAGCCAGACCACATCGCCGATGACACGGAGGACGGCCTCGGCCCGCTGGTAGGCTACCAGCGCCTCCTGCAGGTCTCCTCGTCGCTCGAGGAGCCTGGCCCATGCGACCTGAGCCATCGCCTGGCTGCGTCGATCGCCCACGGCATCCCAGATGGCCTGCGAGCGCCGCAGGGCCTCGTCGGCACGATCGAAGCGTCTGAGATCCGAGTAGAGATAGCCCTGAGCATAGGCCGCCTGGGCGATGCCACTCCGGTCTCCGACACTCTGCCACAGGCGTTCGGCCTCGCGCTGCCTCTCCAGCGCCCGTTCGAGATCCGTGCCCTGCATGTAGATGACCTCGCCGAGGCAGGCGTGCGCCATCGCTTCCTCACGGGCTGCGTGCTGTTGCCTGGCGAGTGCAAGGGACTCCTGGCAGTGGCGTTCGGCTTCCTGAAGGGCGATTCTCTGATCACCCACCCAGGCGAGCGTGTAGCCCAGGTCGCTTCGGACCCGCGCTTCGAGCAGTCGATCGCCCGCGCGTTGCGCGAGTGCGAGCCCGTCCTGCAGGGCCTCCGACGATTGCGCCAGCAGGCCCATTTGCTGGTAGCTGTGCGCGAGTCCCTGAGCGGCGCGGGCCGCATCGGCAGGACGGGTCGCGCGCCAGGCCGAGACTACCTGCGTGTAGGCATCGACAGCCTGCTGGTTCGACGACGTCGTCTGCTGGCGTCGAAGGGCGTCCGCGCGGATGAGCATCGACTCGGGCCGCGCGCCTTCCGAGCACGCCAGCCCGGCCAGCGCGGCGCCCACCAGGATGGCGCCGGTGGTGCGAGTCCGCGTGCTCCACGTCGAGACTAGGCGCCCGCGAAACGGAGCAGCTTCAGCGCAGCGAACGTGGATCCGTTTGGGCCGTCTCTGCTCGCAGTTGGACGTACGTGCCATCGGACAACTTCTTGGTGTCACCGTTCTCGAAGAGCACCGCCCCCGATACCGGCGCCAGATTCTTCACCTCGAACTCCCGCGCACTGCTCACCCGCTTGGAGTTGGTCGCCCCTTTGGTGTGGGCGCCCCATTTCGTGTGCGCGCCCCATTTCGTGTGCGCGCCCCACTTCGTGTGGGCCGCCCACTTGGTATGGGCCGCCCATTTCGTGTGCGCCCCCCATTTGGTGCCGGCCGACAACTTGGCGTACGCTCCGCCCTCGCCGCTCGATGGTTCCGATGGCCCATCGACCTTCCGGAACCCTCCACCCTTGGCAATGTAGAGACGGAGTTCGTTGAGGACATCGGGCGCGGCCGGGCACATCTCGAGGACCTCATCCACGAGACTGCGCGCCACGTCGACGTCCAAATCGAACATCGTCGCGGCTGCCTGATACCAGTCGTGCAACTCGTTCGTGGTGTAGGGATCTACTTCGGTCGCATTCGGCGCGGCGGAACGGATGCGCCGTTTGTCGAAGTGGGCGCGCGGCGCGCGTTGTGTCGAGGACACGTGCCGCACCAGGAAATCGTACCAGCGGGTTTGCTGCGAGAACGCCAGCTTCCGATACTGTGGGGACACCACGGCCCACGGAAAGTACAGTGACAACCCGTACGAATACTGACAGGACGACCCGCAGCACCCTGAACTAATCACCACCTGCGTGTCGAGTACGCCGGCGACGTTTCGCGCAGCGTCGGCCACAGGGCCCGCGCCGAATCGGCGCACGAGGCAGTCACAGAAGTCGCGCATGTCGATGAACTGATCGAGCTTGTAGGTCTGGGCGTCCCAATGGGCGAGCACGACCTGTTCGTGGTCCTCCCGCGACTCGAGTTCCAAGAGAACGTCGGTGAGGGTGTTGAACGCCTGCGTCAGGGTGTCCATCTTGTCCACGCGTACGGCCGAGAGGTCCGCCGAACGTCCGGCGGTCCGGTCGTAGTCGCGATAGGTGCGGATGTACTCCTGCACGATGAGGGTGGCGAGTGCCTCGGGGGCCAGGGGCACTGCCGAGACCTTCTCCCCTTCGGTCTCCGCAGGTGTCACCGCGACGCGTGCCAGGCTGAGCATCGATCGGTACGGCCACCCGAATTCCGGCTCGAAGCCTTCGGCGCCGATCAGGATGTCGACCGAACCTTGCAGCTCGCACGCGACCTCGCCCATCGCCATGAAACACGCGTCGAGTCCGAGAATATCGATCCGCCGCCCCTTGAGTACGTGCGTGGTGATGACCTCCAGCGCGGTCACGAGTTCCGGCATCGTCAGAGAGTCGGAGGCGCCCTCGTCACGCAGGAAGAGGTCTTCGGTTACGCCGCTGCCGTGCCCCGACAGGATGAGCAACTTACGCTTCCGGAGCCCCTCGTCATGGTGATCGACCGCCCACTTGACGAAGTCGAACAGCGCGGCGCCGCTGCCCGTACTCAGGTCGGGGACTTCGCCAACCTTGTACCGGTCCAGCGAGCTGCCTATGGGTTTGGTCTTATCGGTCAGGTGGTAGCGCGTGGTGGCGAGGCCGTCTCCCGACGGATCGAGTTGGGCCACAATGACGTCCCCCTCGACTGGCGTGCCGTACTCCTTCAGATCGCGCAACGCCAACACCATGTCGTCAGTCAGGTTGTTGTCACCAGCCATGTAGATCATGACCAGCCACCCATTGGGAGCGTCCTGAGGCGAGAGGGTATACACGGGAGCCGATTCGGGGGTCATGAAGGACTCCTCCTGTCCTGGCACGTCGATTGGGGCAGCTAGCATAACTCCACTGCCCACGAGGGGCAGGCTCGTTTAGGCCCCACAGGTTCGAAACGTCGACGGGCGGCGGTTCGAACATACCCCGTTCAAAACGGTGCGGCACGCCGTTGTACTGGTCACAGGGCATACAATGGCCACCGCAACCCTCGCGCTCGGGCGCCTCCAATTGATGGCCAAAGACGGCACCGTCGGCACGCCGCCCGTCTCCCAGCCCGCCGCCGACGCCGGCGCCGAGGCCACCATGGACCTGGTCCAGCGGGCCCGGCGGGGCGATCAGCAGGCCATCGACGACCTCTTCGCCCGCTACGAGACCCGGCTCCGTCGCTGGGCCCACGGCCGGCTGCCGGCACAGGCCCGCGGCGCTCTCGAGACCCAGGACCTCGTGCAGGACGTCCTCTACAAGGTCTTCACACACCTGCCCAGCTTCGACCCGCGCCACCCGGGGGCCTTCCGCGACTACGTCTGGACCACCCTGTGGAACTCCGTACGCGACCTCGCCCGGAAGCACTCCCGGCGCGGCCCGGTGGACCCCATCGACGACCACGAGCTGCCCGCACGCACGCCCTCCCCACTCGAAGAGGCGGTGGGCGCCGAGGCCCTCGGGCGCTACGAACGCGCCATGGAGAGCCTCCGCCCCGACGAGCGCGAGGCCATCATCATGCGCATCGAACTGGGCCTCTCCCACGCGGAGATCGCCAAGGCCCTCGGCAAACCCAGCGCGGCCGCCGCGCACATGCTCGTCAGCCGGGCCCTCGTCCGGCTGGCGAAGGAGATGGCCCATGTCCGACCTGCGTCTCGATGACCACCCCGACCTGCTGTCGGTGGCGACATCGATTGCACAGGGCGATCACGTGGACTGGGCGGCGGCCGAACAAACGACCACCGACATCAAACTGCTCGACGAGCTGAAAGTCCTCGACCACCTGTCGCGCTTCACAGACAAGGTGCCGGATTCCTGGGGTGGCCTCTCCATCACCGGCGAGCTCGGCCGCGGGTCGCACGGCACGGTGTACCGCGCCCACGACCCCAACCTCGGCATCGACGTCGCGCTGAAGATCGTCCAGCCGCGCGGCGCCTCGGCCCAGGCCCTGGCCGCCACCGCCCTGAACGAGGCACGCCTGCTGGCGCAGGTCACCCATCCCAACGTCGTCCGCATCTACTGGGCCGAGCCGGAGGGCGAGGACATCGGCATCGCGATGGAACTGGTGCAGGGCCGCACGCTGCGCGAGCGCCTGCGTCAGCAGGGCCCGTTCAGCCAGCGTGAAACCTCCCTCATCGGCGTGGACCTGTGCCGGGCGCTGGCGGCCGTACACCGCGCGCGCCTGGTGCACGGCGACATCAAGGCCGGGAACGTGATGCTGGGGCCTGGCGACCGCACGGTGCTGATGGACTTCGGGGTCGGCAAGGACCTCAAGCGCCAGGATTCCACCATGCAGGGCCGGGCGGGTACCCCGCTCTACCAGGCGCCCGAACTGTTCGGCGGCGTGGACCCCTCACCCCTCTCCGACATCTACAGCGTCGGCGTCCTGCTCTTCCACATGGTGACCGACACCTATCCCATCGACGCGCAGGATGCCGCCGAGGTAGAACGGCACCACGCCGAGCATCGCCCGCGCCGCCTGCTCCGCGATCTCAGGCCCGACCTCGACGCCGCGTTCGTGAAGGTGGTGGAGCGGGCCATCGCCAGGAGGCCCGAGGATCGGTATCGAAGCGCGGGTGAGTTGGAGGCCGCGCTCGACGCCTCGCTGCAACGTCAGCCGCCGATCCCGACGCCGCCCGCGCCCTGGCCGTACATCCTCGCGACCGCGGCGGCGCTCATCGTCGGCGTGATGACCTACGCGGTGTGGCCGGGACCGGGCACCGCGGTTCCTCCGTCTGCTGGTGTCGTCGCTCCCACCGACGCACGCCCCGCCACCCCTCCCACCAGTGCGAGCAGCGACTACCGCATCGAGGCCGCGTTCTATCGCCACGAAGCAGGGCGCGACGTGCGCCTGCCGCAGGGCGCCCGCGTCGCCGAAGACGATGCGCTGTCGCTGCAGATCGAGAGCTCCGTACCGGTCTACGCGTACGTCGTGAACGAGGACGATCAGGGCGAGTCGTATCTGCTGTTCCCGCTCGCCGACCAGGAGCTGACCAACCCGTTGCCGCCGGGCACACGCCACGAGATTCCCGGCCGCGTCGGCGGCGAGCGCGTGCGGTGGCGCGTGTCCAGCGCCGGCGGCCGCGAGCACTTCCTGGTGTTCGTCAGTCCCGAGCCCCCGTCGCCGGCCTTTCAGCGGATGTTCGCGTCGTTCCCACGTCCGAGCTTCGGCACGCCAGTCCTTGCACAGCCGCTCGACACCGAGCTCGTGGGTGTGCTGCGGGGCGTCGGTGGACTGGTCAAGGCGCCGGCCTCGGCTGCCACGGGCCCGTCACTGGCGAACCAGTACGGCACGCCGCTGCCCGACGCGCAGGAGACCACGCGCGGCTGGTGGGTTCGACAACTGACACTGGAAAACCCAGGACGCAGATGACGCCGAGGCGGTTCGGCCGCAGATGACGCGGATGGCGCAGAGGCGGTTCGGCCGCAGATGACGCGGATGGCGCAGAGACGCATCAGCCGCAGATGGCGCAGATGACGCAGAGACGGGTCGGCCGCAGATGACGCGGATGGCGCAGATGGCGCAGAGACGGGTCGGCCGCAGATGGCGCAGATGACCCTGTGACGATTCAGCCGCAGATGGCGCGGATGCCGCAGAGACGGTTCGGCCGCAGATGGCGCCGATGACGCAGAGACGGGTCGGCCGCTGATGACGCAGATACGAGGATAGGGCGAAGCCGCGGAACTTCGCCCCGGCTCCTTCACGCACCGTCGGGAATGCTTGATAGGGTGCGATTCGTCGGTGTGTCTGCGCACCTGCGAGCTCTCCCCTATCGGTGCATCTGCGCATCTGCGGCTCTCCTATTGGTGCATCTGCGTCCATCTGCGGCCGCCTCCGCCAGTGCATCTGCGCATCTGCGGCTCTCCCCTCTCCGTGCATCTGCGCCATCTGCGCCATCTGCGGCTCTCCCCTCTCCGTGCATCTGCGCCATCTGCGCCATCTGCGGCTCTCCGTCACCCGCGTATCCGCGCAGCTGCGGCACGGGCCGGGCGCAGGTACAATCTGCGGATGGAGACCGTCTTCAGCGTCTGCAGTACAGCCGCTGCGCTCGGCTGGCTGCTCCTCATCGTCCTGCCGCGGATGCGGTGGACGCAGGTGGTGGCGGGGACCCTGATTCCGCTCGGCATCGCGGCGGTGTACCTGGTCCTCATCGCCCGCTATATGTCTGGGTCGTCCGGCGGCTTCGGTTCGCTCTCCGAGGTCGCGCAGCTCTTCTCGCAGCCAGGCCTGCTGCTCGCGGGCTGGGTCCACTACCTCGCCTTCGACCTGTTCATCGGCGCCTGGGAGGTGCGTGACGCGGCCCGGCACGGCGTGCCGCACCTGCTCGTGATCCCCTGCCTGATCATGACCTTCCTGCTGGGTCCGATTGGCCTGCTCGCGTACGGGGGCCTTCGCACGTGGAAAGCCGGCACACCGGTGCCGGAGGCCACCGCATGACGCCGGCGTCATTCCTGCGCGAACTGCACCGGCGCGACCGCGCGCTGTCGGCGGCGGGGTGGTTGATGGCGGCCGGTCTCGTGGCCGCTGTCGGTCTGTCGCTCGTCGATACGCGAACGATCCTCGGGATCAACCCGTGGATCAAGCCGATGAAGTTCTTCGCGTCCCTCACGTTCTTCCTGTGGACGATGGCGTGGTTCATGCCCGAGACCGAGGCGCGCCTCGCCACCCGCCTGGCGGTGGCGCGCTGGACCTTCATCGGCGCCATGGTGGGCGAGATCGTGCTCATCGTCCTGCAGGCGGCGCGAGGAACCACCTCGCACTTCAACCACGCCACGCCGCTCGACGCCGCGATCTTCAATGCGATGGGCTTCATGATCGTCGCCAACACCATCGCCGTCGCGCTGTTCGCGCGCAGCCTCCGGCCGGCGACTGACCACACGCGCGCAGGCTATCTGCTCGGGATTCGACTGGGGCTGTGGG
>WPCK01389798.1_pt1 | contig 16296 bp, 17 predicted proteins | sample 5399851 | NCBI WGS metagenome assembly WPCK01 (sample SAMN12869471, study PRJNA574797) | sludge metagenome | isolation source: wastewater treatment of pH11 | place: China:Beijing | collected 2019-05-20 | reverse complement strand
CGCGCCAGGGCGCGATGATCTTGATGCCGGGCTCCAGCGCATAGTAGCCCAGCTCAAAGCGGACCTGATCGTTGCCCTTGCCGGTCGCGCCATGGCACACCGCGTCTGCGCCTACCTTGCGGGCGATCTCGATCTGCTTCTTGGCTATCAGCGGCCGCGCGATCGAGGTGCCGAGCAGGTATACGCCCTCATAGACGGCGTTTGCGCGGAACATCGGGAAGACGTAGTCGCGCACGAATTCTTCGCGCAGATCCTCGACGAAGATGTTGTCTTGCTTGATGCCGAGCATCAGAGCCTTCTTGCGCGCGGGTTCGAGTTCCTCGCCTTGACCCAGGTCGGCCGTAAAGGTCACGACTTCCGCGCCGTATTCCTCCTGCAACCACTTGAGAATGATCGAAGTATCAAGCCCGCCGGAGTATGCGAGCACGACCTTCTTGATTTTTCCCTTTTTTGTCATGGGGGTATCCTGTAGCGGAGTTGCGCGGAAAAGGCGCGGCACTCTTAGCAGGCCCCACGCTCAGTGCAAGGGCGCGAAAAGAACGGCCATGCGCGGCAAATACGTCGCAAATCGCCGTCTATCCCCTGGGGATTTCGCCGGCACTGGTGGAGTTTCCGGCAATGTTCTGTTCAATAGGACCGTGATCGGGGAGGTAACAGCGTAGAGCCTGTATTTGCCGGGGGAGGGCATCATGCCTATGAGCAGCCGTGCGAAGATTTCTGCGCTGACAACAGCAGTCGTTCTAGGGGCCGTTCTGGGCACCGCAGACCGCGCTTTGGCTCAATACAACGGGAGCTGGATCACTCCGGAAAATTCCGCCCAAGCAAAGCCCGCTGTTCCCGCGCAGGATGCAGCCGCTAACAACATCGCTCCCGCCGGCACCTGGGACGTCAAGGAGATTCCAGCCAAGGGCGTGGCCAAAGGCAAGGACGCGGCGGTGAAGAAAACGGATATTGGCAAGACCGCCACCTCGGCCAAGAAAGGCAGCGCACCGAAGGCTGCGGAAACAAAACCGGTCGAATCAAAGGTGCCTGCCAAAAAGGCGGCTGTCACAAAGACACCTGCTGTCCAGGCCGCCGGCAAGACGGCTGCAGAGACCAAATCAGGTCGGGCGGCGGAGGAAAAGGCGCCGCCGGAGCCTGTATCGGCAGGCGAGACGGCAGACGTCCCAAGGCCTTCTGAAGAGCAGGGCAGTATCGTGGAAGAACAAGGGCTCCAGCCGGCTCCATCGGAAGCCGCAGCGCCGGTTGCCGCGCAAGAGCCTGGAGCGCCCGGCGCCGCTCCCGAAGATAGTACAAACGCGCAAGCGGCTGAGCCCGCAAAAGCGTCCGAACCAGCACCGCAACCCAATCAGCAATCCGCGGCTGCGGAAGATCCCCCCGCGCCGGCCGACGCCCACCATAGCAGCGGCGCCGTGCATGCCGCGCCGGGGCTGTTCGTCGTGTTGCCAAACGAGATACCGATCAGCGGCCGGTTAGTTCCCGGACAGTGAGAGCTGGCCGAGCCGCAATCCGACGGTGTTTGGCGAAGGCTGACCGCCTGGAAATGGCCGCGCGTTCCGGTCTCAACCACGTCCCGGCAAACCACGCGCCAGCAGCCAGAATGGAACGAACAGCGTGGCGATCTGGGGTAAAACGCTGAACATCGGCGCCAGCGCGTGGCCGCTGTCGTTCCGGAACGTCGACATCAGCTTTTCAAACCCTTCGTGGGCCGCCTGCGCCGCGTCCATGCTGGCCGCGTTTGCTCGTGCCGTTGGGGCTGCGACCGAATAAGGCAGACCGGCCGCCATGAGCCACCCGATCATGGGCATGTGGAAAGCGTTGACAGAAGCATTCGGCCACATCCAGCAGCACGCGTTCATTGCGTCCTGCCATCCGTTTGCCCAGGGCGCCGCGTTCCGATTTGTCGCTCCGGAGAACCAGGGGTTATTTGCGATCCAAGGATTCTGCATCCAGGGATTTTGGGTCCAAAAGTTTTGAGTCCAAGGAATCTGCGCCCAAGGGTTCTGGCCTGCACCCGAGCCCCCTGGGAGCGCGCCGGGGGGCATCCACGCCGCCATCGACGGCGCAAATTGGAAGAAGGGTGCGCCGAAATCGGCACTCTTTTCGGGCGCCGAGGCCGAGGGTGGTGTCCACACATTCAGCCACCATGAAAACGGATCGGCGGGCGGCAGTGCGATTGCCGTGGCGGACGATCGAGCTGGCTGAATATCGGGCGTAAACGCAGTCAGCCACCGCAAGGGATCGGCGGGCAGCAGTGCGGTTCCTGTTGCGGACGCTCGGGCGGGTTGAGCATCCGGCATAAAGGCGTTGAGCCACCAGGCGAAGGGATTGCTGGCTGCAGGCTGCGGGGAAGGTTTGGCGGGCTCCAATTTGCCCGCCGCGGGGGTGTTGGCGATTTGGCTTTGCCACATTCCAAGGGCCGCCATGCAAGCCATGGCGTAATTAACCCAGGCCTCCGTCACGCTTCGGAAGAAGCGCGCGTGCAAATCGAAATCGTACAAAGAAACGCACTCCCAAGCCGGAAAGCGTAAACTCTAGCACTTATGCTGCAGCGCAGCAAGCTAACTTTGACGTCTTTTGAGAAAAGTGTGAGAGCGCCAACGGCGGTTCAAGACGTCAGGCCTTGTTTGCCGGTGTCTCAGTAGAGGACCTGGGCGGGATGGACGGCGCACTCTTGTCTGGTGTGCCGGGCGGCCCGTGCGGTGTAGTGGCGGGCGAATTTTTGGTGATGGGCACCGCCGTCGTTGCGGCTGGCGGGGCGGTGAGCGGCGCTGGCGCAGAAGCAGGTCCAGGCATCTTGTTGTTTGCCGCAGCGGCGGGAGCCTTTTCCCGAGCGTCCTTTTCGCGCCTGAGCGCGATCCGCTCGGCGAGCGAGCCCTTTTTGACCTCTTGCGGCTCCGCTTCAACTTTTATGCGCGGACGAATAGATCCAGCCTCCTCCTGGCCCATAGGCGAGGCTGTGCGTCCTCCCGCCACCAGCCAGTACACCAGTCCGCCGAAAAAGCCCGCCGTCAGGAAGGATTGCAGCGCATAAGTGTTCATGATGGTAAGCTGGCCCGGCACCTCGCTGGAATACTGAGCGAAAAACCCGAGCAGCGCGATGCCGACGCCGATGGAGAGCCAATAGGCGAGTGAGCGTGCGCCGAGCCATTCGGCGATCCCAGCGGCGATCAGCGCGAACGGCAGCGAGAAGATCGCGAAATGGGTTGCGGCCTTGAGCACCAGCGAGAGCGTGTTGCCAGCTTGTGCCGGGAAATCGCTGGCAGAAGCAGCGGCGAGTTGAACGGGTGTCGATACATAAAGCACCTGAACGAGCGCCGCGGTCAGGCAGGCGAGCGTGATGCCGGCCAGAACTTTGAAGAGCGTACGCAAGATACTCATTGGCCCTCGTGCTATCGTTCCTTATTCGGATCAATATAGGTTGCAGCGATCGCACCTCAAGAGCGCCCTTATGCGGCGGCCATGCTGATCTGGTTGCTCTGTATTCAGTCCGTTGCCGGGGCCACGCGCTCTTTCGCGCGCGTTTTGATGCTTTCCGATTTCAGCTGGCCGCACGCCGCTAGGATGTCACGTCCGCGCGGGGTGCGCACGGGGCTGGCATATCCGGCGCGGTTCACGACCTCCGCGAAGCGCTCGATCGTCTCCCAACCGGAACATTCATAGCGCGTGCCGGGCCAGGGGTTGAACGGGATGAGATTGATCTTGGCGGGAATTCCCGACAGCAATTTCACGAGCGCGCGCGCGTCCGCCAGGCTGTCGTTCACGCCTTTGAGCATGACGTATTCGAACGTGATGCGGCGCGCATTCGACAGTCCGGGATAGTTGCGGCAGGCTTCCAGCAGATCTGCGATCGGGTACTTTTTGTTGATGGGAACGAGCTCGTCGCGCAGCGCATCGCGGGTGGCGTGCAGCGAGATGGCCAGCATGGTGCCGGCTTCCGCGCCCCAGCGAGGAATTTCCGGCACGATGCCCGATGTGGACAGGGTGATGCGGCGCTTGGACAGCGACAGCCCGTCGCCATCGGCGGCAACGTCCATGGCCTCCTTCACGTTGTCGAAATTGTAGAGCGGTTCGCCCATGCCCATCAGCACGACGTTGGAGATTTTGCGTTCAGTTGAGGGCAGCAGGCGGCCATCGCCCGGCGCGCCTGCGCCTGGCCAGTCACCGATACGGTCGCGCGCCAGCAGGATCTGCCCGACGATCTCGGCAGCTTCCAGATTGCGCACGAGGCGCTGGGTGCCGGTATGACAGAACGAGCAATTGAGCGTGCAGCCGACCTGGCTCGAAATGCACAGCGTGCCCCGGTCGCTTTCAGGAATGTAGACGGTCTCGATTTCAGGCGCGCGCGCCTCGTGCCCGCGCTTGGGCAGGCGCAGCAGCCACTTGCGCGTGCCGTCGACTGATACCTGTTCTGTCACGATCTCAGGCCGCTCCAGCGTGAAGGCATCGTCCAGCGCGCGTCGCAGCTCCTTGGAGACGTCGCTCATGGCGTCGAACGAGGTAAGTCCGCGCACGTAGATCCAGCTCCAGAGCTGATTGACGCGCATCTTGAGCTGCTTTTCGGGAACACCGATCTCGGCGAGGGCCGCTTTCAAGCCCTCGCGGCTCAGGCCCGCCAGCGAACGCCCAGGTGAGGATGCGGATTGAGGCGCTGACAGCGGCACGGTTTGCGCCTCAGCCTGAAGGGCGGCCTCGCGCATTTTGTCAATTTGGTTAACGTGCGTCATTCGCGTGATGTCTCGCCAGCGCCGGAAATCTGCAGGACTTCTAGCGTTGTTTGGGTTTCGTGAACAGCGCGTTGCTGCGGCCGAGCGCTGGCCGCGAGCGGTTTGTTAACCTTCCCTGCCAATCACGACAGGCAAAATGCAAAATAATAACCATTGAATTGGCTAATAGACGTTAACCAATTCACTGAGCCGCAAGGCCAGCCCGTTAGAGGATAAAGCGCGACAGATCGGCGTTCCTGGCGAGTGCGCCGACGCGCTCCTGCACGTAAGCTGCATCAACGACCACGGCCTGACCCGCGCGGTCGGAGGCCTCGAAGGAGACCTCGTCCAAGACGCGCTCTAGCACCGTTTGCAGCCGGCGCGCACCGATGTTCTCGACGCTCGCGTTCACGGAGACGGCGGTGTCCGCAAGGCTGTCGACCGTGTCTTCCGTGAAGGATAGCGTCAATCCCTCCGTATCCATCAAGGCAATGTACTGCTTGATGAGGCTCGCCTCGGGCTCCGTCAAAATGCGCCGGAAGTCCTCGCGCGTCAGAGCCTGCAATTCCACGCGGATCGGCAGGCGTCCTTGCAGCTCCGGCAGCAGGTCGGAGGGCTTGGACACATGGAAGGCGCCCGATGCGATGAAGAGGATGTGATCCGTCTTCACCGGTCCATATTTGGTCGCGACCGTCGTGCCTTCGATCAGCGGCAGCAGATCGCGCTGCACACCCTCGCGCGAAACGTCGACGCCGCCGCGTGTACCCTCGCCGCGCGAGCAGATCTTGTCGATCTCATCAAGGAATACGATGCCGTTGTTCTCGACAGCCTTGACGGCCTCCGCGTTGATCTGTTCGGCATCGATCAGCTTGTCGCTTTCCTCGCCGATCAGCATCTCGTAGCTGTCTTTCACCGTCACGCGGCGCGATTTCTGGCGCTGACCGAACGCCTTGCCCAGCATGTCGGACAGATTGATCGTGCCGATGGATGATCCTGGCACTTCAAACATGGGAAAAGCGGGCGCGGTATCCGCGACGACGATGTCAATTTCCTTGTCGTTGAGCTCGTTGGAACGAAGCTTCTTGCGGAAGCTTTCGCGCGTTGCCGGTGACGAGGTTGCGCCGACCAGCGCATCGAGGACGCGTTCCTCGGCGTTTTTTTCCGCTTTGGCGCGGACTTCCTTGCGCTTGGCTTCGCGCACAAGCGCAATCCCGACCTCGACGAGATCGCGCACGATGCTTTCCACATCGCGGCCGACGTAGCCGACCTCAGTAAATTTCGTCGCTTCGACCTTGAGGAATGGTGCGCCCGCAAGTTTGGCAAGACGGCGCGAGATTTCGGTCTTGCCGACGCCGGTCGGGCCGATCATCAGGATGTTCTTGGGCAGCACTTCCTCGCGCAGATCGCCCGTCAGCTGCTGACGCCGCCAGCGGTTGCGCAAGGCGATGGCCACGGCGCGCTTGGCGTCGGCTTGTCCGACGATGTAGCGGTCGAGCTCGGAAACGATTTCACGGGGCGAGAAGTTTGTCATGTGTGTTGCAGACTAGACCTGAGGGATTTTCCTACCGACGCTGATGATGTCCACCTCGACCGCCGCGAACAGGGTTCCTGCGCGGATCATGTATCGAGGCTTTCGACGACCAGATTGGAGTTCGTGTAGACGCAGATCTGCGCCGCGATCATCATTGCCTTGCGGGCGATCTCTTCGGCTCCGAGCGGCTGGTCGAGCAGGGCGCGCGCCGCGGCGAGCGCGTAGTTGCCGCCCGATCCGATGCCCATCACATGGGCCTCGGGCTCCAGCACGTCGCCATTGCCGGTGAGGACAAGCGTCGCATCCTTGTCGGCGACCAGCATCATGGCTTCGAGCCGGCGCAGATAGCGGTCCGTCCGCCAGTCCTTGGCAAGCTCCACACAGGCGCGAGTCAGTTGGCCGGGATACTGCTCGAGCTTGGCTTCCAGCCGCTCAAACAGCGTGAAGGCGTCCGCGGTCGCGCCCGCGAACCCGCCGATCACGTCACCACGCCCCAGGCGGCGGACCTTGCGGGCGTTACCCTTGATGATGGTCTGGCCGAGGCTGACTTGGCCGTCGCCGGCTATCACGACCTTGCCGTTCTTGCGCACGGTCAAGATTGTCGTGGCGTGCCAGGACGAATCGGCGGCATTTTGCGGGTGTGTTGTCATGTGCTTGGCGCGTGAGATAAGAAGCCCGGGCCGCCCGACAAGACCCAACGGCCCTTCGCATGGCTCTGCAACCTCGTTTTTTCGTTGACCTGCAAGCGATAGACGCTGGATAGCATCGAAGCAAGCCGCCGGGCCGAAATCCTAGTTTTGGCCGGCGCAGCCATTCGGAGACGATCTTGAAGCGACAAGCCACGATAACGCGCAAGACCAAGGAAACCGAGATCTCGGCAACGGTCGATCTCGATGGAACGGGCGCCTACGACATCAAGACGGGTATTGGCTTTCTCGACCACATGCTGGAGCAGCTCGCCCGCCACGCCCTGATCGACATTACCCTGCGGGCCAAAGGCGATCTGCATATCGATTTTCATCATACCGCTGAGGATACCGGTATCGTGTTAGGACAGGCCGTAGCCAAGGCGCTCGCCGACAAGGCGGGGATCGTGCGCTATGCCGACGTGCACCTGCCCATGGACGAGACGCTGACGCGCGTGGCCATCGACGTCTCCGGGCGGCCCTTCCTGATCTGGAAAGTGGAGTTCTCCCGCCCCAAGGTTGGCGAGATGGATACCGAGCTGTTTCGAGAGTGGTTCCAGGCTTTTGCACAGAACGCCGGGATTACCCTGCACGTGGAAAACCTTTACGGCGAGAACAACCATCATATTGCCGAAACTTGCTATAAAGGTCTGGCGCGCGCTCTGAAGGCGGCCATCGCGCTCGATCCGCGCCAGGCTGGGCGTGTTCCCTCAACCAAGGGAACGCTGCAGGGTTAGCGGGTTCGTGGCCGGGCGCACTGGCCAGATTTCAATAGATCTGAGGACTGCGATCACGTGGTTACGTATACGGTTCATGAGGCTCCCGATCCTGCCGCCGATCGCGTCGATCGGGCTGATGAGCTGCGCTTCATCAAGGACGGATTTTCCTGGCTGACGGCTTTTTTTCCCCCGCTTGGGCTTGCTGCCAAGGGGATGTGGCTTGCGCTGCTGGCCTACCTCGTCGCGGTGACGCTTCTCGGCCTCTTGCTGAATGCGGCGGGTACCGATCCGCAGTGGATCGCGCTCGTGATGATGGCGTTGAGCTTATATCTGGGCTTGGAGGTTTCGACGCTGGAACGCTTCATGCTCGATCGCGCCGGGTGGCGAACGCTCGGCTCGGTGTCGGGCCGCAACATTGCCGATTGCGAACGCCGCTTCTTTGAGACCTGGCTGCCCGACCAACCTGTTATCACCGTGAGCCGCAATCAGTCTGGCGTTTCGGGCGGCACGCTGCCGTTCGGAGCGAAGGCTTAAACGAACATCCCGCCGGGCACAGGACATGCAGCGCGTCGTCATCATCGACTACGGGTCGGGCAATCTCCACTCGGCCGCGAAGGCTTTCGAGCGCGCGGCGCGGGAGAGCGAGACGGCAAGTCAAATCATGGTCAGCACGCGCGCCGAGGACGTGGCGTCGGCCGATCGCGTCGTGCTGCCGGGTGTTGGGGCTTTTGCGGACTGCAAGCGCGGTCTTGAGCGGGTGCCTGGACTGCGCGCGGCGCTGGAAGACGTGGTGCGGGCCAAAGGACGGCCGTTCCTTGGCATCTGCGTTGGCATGCAGCTCCTGAGCGAACGCGGCCTGGAATTCGAGGTGACGGAGGGACTAGGCTGGATCAAGGGCGAGGTGCGGCCCATCGTGCCAGCCGACCCCGCCCTCAAGATCCCGCACATGGGTTGGAACACGCTCGATGTGGTCACGCCCCATGCGCTGCTTTCAGGTATTCCCACCGGCCCGTCGGGCCTGCATGCCTACTTCGTGCATTCGTTCCATCTGGCCGCGGCGGAGCGCCGCGTCGTAGTCGCCGAGACGAACTATGGCGGGCCCGTTACCGCGATGGTGGCCGACGGCAACATTGCCGGCACGCAGTTCCATCCCGAGAAGAGCCAGACGCTCGGGCTCAGGCTGCTCGCAAATTTCCTGTCCTGGAAGCCGTGAAGCCGCCCGAACGCGAGCCTGTAAGAGGGCGCGCCAAGTCTTCCACCAGCGTCTGAAACGCGGCCCATGCGGTGCGCGGGCCGGACATCGGCGTGAGTTCCATCGGCTCCTCGTCCTCGAGGCGTCCGTCGAGCCAGTTGATCTGGCCGTTGATGGTTGCGACGTCGCGACCAACGTCATGGATGATCAATTCATCGCGCTCGGCAAACAGCACCGCGAGGCGGCGTTTGATCTGCTCTGCCGTGAGCCAGGTGTCGATGTACCAGAGGCCTTCGCCCGCGCGCGCATAACGCGCCGCGATGTAGGGCAGCGTGAAGGAGACGGCCCAGGTGTCCTGTTGGGGATGATGGGGTTTGTGGTGGATCAGATAGGTTTTCCGGGGGGGAGTCCTGACGAGCATTGCGAGGGGGAGTCGCAAGGGGGGATTGCGGGATTTGGATTGAGCGCCTTCGGACCCGCCGGGGAGAAGCGGTCCGAAGGGGACGCAGAACGCAAACACGCGAAGTGCAACGCCAACTCAACGCTTTACAGGGACTATCCAGAATATGGTGACGCGGCGCGGAGAATAAAAGAGAAGCCGGGGTTCTCGGGGCTGAACCCCGGCTTCATTCGTGGAACGCAGATCTGGTCGGATCCGGCGTCGAGGGCCAGCGCAGCCACCGCCGGGTCCAAAAGGCCAGATCAGCAGGCCTCCGCGAAGGGCAATTCCGGTTCGGCGGGCTCGGCGGCCGGCGGGACCGGGAAGGCGACGATGTTACTGTCGGGCGCGATGTCGAAGGCGGCGCGGCGCTGGCGGAACCAGCGCAGTGAGGTGTTGGTGAGGATCGCCTCGCGCTTCACAGCCTGGATGAGCAGGCCATCCTCTTCGCCAAGAAGGCCCTTCAGGTCGCTTTCCAGATCGATCTCGTCGCGGTCGGAATTGACGTACCAGGTATTCGCCAGCGGGCGGGCCCACTTCTCGCCCATGCTCATGATGACCTGAGCGAGAACGTGCTGATTACGGGCGGGCTTGGCGAGGTCGTAAGAGATCAGGTAGGTGCGCATGGGGGGCTCCTTAGTCGGTTCTTGGGAGGGTCAGAACGCCTAACTTGAGACCCAGGGTTCGCTGTTCTCACAGCGGTGAACATAGAAAGAACATGCCACGAATCATGGGGCATGTCCAGGCGATGTTCGAAAAATGTTCTCGTTAAGGTCCCGGCCGTGTTCTCGCCAGATTTCTAGGCTCTAGCACCCGAAAGCCGCGGTGTGCCGTACTGGTCGCAGCTGGCCGGGTCAGCCAAACAGTGTGAGCTGATCAGGGTGCGCGGCTTTGGCAATCCGGCGATGGGCGCCGGGATCGATGCGATTCTCAAGACCCGGATAGCGCTTGCGAAACAGCGCCAGCGCTTTGGCCCGGGAGCCGGGAAAGCGCAGCTCCTCCCAAATCTCGTAGAGGCGGCGCGGGTCGCAGGCGTACCGCTTGACGAGGTCCTTCTGGCGCACGCGCAGCCAACGCGCGATCCAGATATTGACCGCATCGTCCTCGGTGAGGGGGCGGCGAAGGGCCGGCGTGGCAGGAGGGGAGTTGAGAAACGCAGTGACCATGGAAAGCTACACGCGAAACCGGCGATAAAACTGTGCTGCGGACTTGACGCAACGGATAAGGCACGATTGATCGCATTCGAACAAAGCAATCTCAAGGCCGCTTCGCGTGCGGCAACAAGGAAGTCCTCTCTCGTGATCCTCTTTCCCGCGATCGACCTCAAAGACGGCAAGTGCGTGCGGCTCAAACTTGGGGAGATGGACCAGGCAACGGTCTTCAATGACGATCCTGCGGCGCAAGCCGCAATTTTTGAGCGCCAGGGATTCAAGTATCTGCACATCGTCGACTTGAACGGCGCGTTTGCGGGTAAGCCGGTGAACGCCACGGCTGTCGAAGCAATCCTCAAGGCGATCCGCATGCCCGCGCAGCTCGGCGGCGGCATTCGCGATCTGGCGACTGCCGAGATGTGGCTTACCAAGGGGATTGCGCGCGTCATCCTGGGTACCGTCGCGGTTCGTGATCCCGCTCTCGTCAAGGCGGCGTGCAAGGCCTTTCCGGGCCGCGTGGCGGTCGGCATCGATGCCAAGGGCGGCAAGGTGGCGGTTGAAGGATGGGCCGAGACCTCTGAGCTGACAGCCATCGATTTGGCGCGCCGGTTCGAAGACGCGGGCGTGTCGGCCATCATTTATACGGACATCGAGCGCGACGGAGTTTTGAAGGGGCTGAACCTGCCGGCGACAGCTGAGCTGGCGCGCGCGACGTCCATTCCCGTCATTGCGTCCGGCGGGCTTGCCTCAATCGATGATGTAAGAGCGTTGTTGCGGCCTGAGTATGCCATGCTGGAAGGCGCGATCTCCGGCCGGGCCCTCTACGACGGGCGCATCGACCCTGCGCAAGCCCTGGCGTTGCTGGCGCGCTAGATCGAGAGCGTTGCTAAGAAATCCGGATTGCTGCGGGATTGAGGAATTGCGCGCAGACTGACAAAAGCGCGTTGTGTCGTGGTGGAGGGCGCATGAAAGTTGGCGACAGGGTGGCAGTGGTGAAGATCCCTGAGGATCTGCCTGAGGACAACAAATCGCTGCTTCGGCTGTTCAACGGCTGCCTGGGCAAGGAGTTTGTCATTGCCGCTTTCGATGGGGATCTCGCCGAACTGCACGTCGGCGAAGCGTTCGGCGACGCCAAAGAGAAGCATCGGGTCTGGCTTCCGCTCAACTATCTCAAGCTGGTGCGTGCCTGAACGTGCGTAATCCCGCCAACGCGAACCCTTTTGAAGAAAAAATGCAGCCGTCGTTGCTGAGCGCTCTTCGACTAATACTTCGGTCTTAGGCGTTTGTTGGATTGCGCGCAGTGTTGGTTTCACAAAATCGTGCGATTGCAATAATCAAATACCGGTGCGCTTGCGGAAAGCCTCGCCAGATACGAACAATCGACAAGCCCCATCGTGCACGCACGTAATTGCGAGCGCCGGAAAGCGGATCACGCGCTGGTGGGTCAACGAGACAAAAGCAGAAAGAGGAAGCACCATGAAGAATGCAAAATTTTCGCGCCGCGATGCGCTCGCCTTGGCGGGCGCAGGACTATCGGCGGCATTTGCAACGCGCATGATCGGCCCCATCCCAGCGCAGGCGAAGGCGCCCTTCACCAAAACAGCGCACTGCGGCTTTTATAACTTCATGCACGGCGACATGCAGGTGTCGGTGATCTCCGACGGGTTCCTTCCGTTCGGCGATGGCCGCAAGACCATGAAAGAGATGTCGATGGAAGACATGGCCAAGCATCTGGAAGCCAACTTCCTGCCTGTCGATGACATGGTGCTTCAAGAGAACATCACGGTCGTCAACAACGGCTCGAAAATCGCCGTGCTGGATACCGGCATGGGTGCTTCCAAAATGTTCGGCGAAAACACCGGCCGTCTCCCTGCCCACATGAAGGCGGCAGGCATAGATCCGGAAAACGTGGATGCGGTTATTCTGAGCCACTGCCATCCCGACCACGCAGGCGGTCTCGTGGACGCGGCCGGCAAGTCGGTATTCCCCAACGCGCAGGTCTACGTCAACGAAGCGGACTTCAACTTTTGGACCGACGAAAAGAACCTGTCCAACGAGGGTTTGAAGCCCTTCATTGAACTGGCGCGCGCAAATCTGCTGCCGCACAAGGACAAGATCACTTTCATCAAGGGCGGCGAAGAGGTCATCACTGGTGTGACGGCGCTGCCTGCGCCGGGCCACACCATCGGCCACACGGCGTTCATGTTGAACTCGGCCAATAAGCCTCTCGCGGTGACGTGCGACACGGGCCACCATCATGTGCTGTTCGTGGAGACGCCGAAGATCGAGTTCGCCTACGACATGGACAGCAAGCAGGCCGTGCAGAGCCGCCTCAAGATGTGGGACATGCTGGCGACCGATCGCATCCCGTTCATCGCGTTCCACTTCCCCTGGCCAGGTCTCGGCAATCTCGCCAAGACGGGCCCCGACGCCTACCGCTTTTTCCAGACGCCGGTGAACACCTGACGCCGGTGAACACCTAGAGTGCCCCTCGCCTCCGGATGCGAGGCCAAACACCACCCCGCGCGATCGGCGCGGGGTGGTTGTGTTTTTGCGGACGTGTGTTTGCGCTTTCCGGACCGCGTTGCCTCAAACGACGCTGAGTTTCACGTCGATATTATTGCGCGTGGCGTTCGAGTAGGGACAGACCTCGTGTGCCTTGGCGACCAGTGCCTCGGCCTTTGCGCGCTCGATCCCTGGCAAGGACACCGCAAGCGCGATTTCAAGACCAAAGCCACCTTCCGAGCGCGGGCCGATGCCAATCGTCGAGGTGACGCTTGTGTCTACGGGCACGTTAACGCCGACCTGAGGAGCGACGAACTTCATTGCACCGAGGAAGCACGCCGCATAACCGACAGCAAACAACTGCTCGGGATTGACACCGGAACCACCGCCCCCGCCCAGTTCCTTCGGCGTTGCGAGCGATACGTCCACGGCGCCGTCGAGCGTGGCGGAGTGGCCGTCGCGGCCGCCAGTGGCGCGGGCTGAAGTTTGATAGAGGACATTGACAGGCATTGGGGGCGACTCCTCATTGCGTTTGTCGGGTCTGAAGCCGCGGATCGAGGGTCATCCGAGACAACCCGATTGCAGTCTTCGTCCAGACGTGACTAACGTGGAATTGCATCAGCAAGGAGAAAATGGTCGCTGGCTACTCATTGCTCGATGATCAATTCTCCTAATGGCTCGCATCAGAGAGAAATACTTTACCTTATGCACCGCGTTGGCTAGAGCGTGTGCAAAGGAAGTTTGCAGCAACCTGCAAGGTGCTCTCGAGGAGATGACATGAACGAGATCAGCAAATGCCCCATGCATGGCGTTCCGGCCAATGGGCCTTCTGGGGCCAGGTCGAACCGGGATTGGTGGCCGAACCAGCTAAACCTGAAGGTGCTTCATCAGAACCAGCCTGCCGGCAGTCCGCTCGGCAATGCCTTCGACTACGCCGAAGAGTTCAAGAAGCTTGATCTTGCTGCGGTGAAAAAAGATCTCACCGCGTTGATGACCGACAGCCAGGATTGGTGGCCGGCCGATTACGGCCATTACGGTGGGCTTTTCATCCGCATGGCATGGCACAGTGCGGGCACGTACCGCACATCCGATGGCCGCGGCGGCGCGGGTACGGGCAACCAGCGTTTTGCACCCCTGAACAGCTGGCCGGACAACGGCAACCTCGACAAGGCACGCCGGCTGTTGTGGCCGATCAAGCGCAAGTACGGCAACAAGATCTCCTGGGCCGATCTGATGATCCTGGCCGGTAACGTCGCCATCGAATCGATGGGCGGCAAGACTTTCGGCTTTGGTGGCGGCCGCGCGGACATCTGGGAGCCCGAGGAAGACGTCTATTGGGGCAGCGAGCAGGAGTGGCTGGCGACCAGCGATAAGCCTCATAGCCGCTATTCCGGTGACCGCGTGCTTGAGAACCCGCTGGCCGCCGTCCAGATGGGTCTAATTTACGTCAACCCCGAAGGCCCCAACGGCCAGCCGAGCGTGCTGGCCTCCGCGCGGGACATCCGCGAGACCTTCGCGCGCATGGCGATGAATGATTATGAGACCGTTGCGCTGACGGCAGGCGGCCACACGTTCGGCAAGACCCACGGCGCAGGCCCTGCGTCTAACTGCGGACCCGAGCCTGAGGCCGCTCCGCTCGAAGCGATGGGGCTGGGCTGGCTCAGCAGCTACAAGAGCGGCAAGGGCGGCGATGCCATCACTTCCGGCATTGAAGGGTCTTGGACCGCCAACCCGACCAAGTGGGACATGGGCTACTTCGACGTGCTGTTTGGCTACGACTGGGACCTCGTGAAGAGCCCGGCCGGCGCTTGGCAGTGGGTGCCGATCAACCCGAGGCCCGAGCACCTTGCGCCAGCTGCGAACGATCCCTCCAGGAGAGTGACGACCATCATGACCACCGCCGATATGGCGATGCGCATGGATCCCGCTTACGAGAAGATCTCTCGCCACTTCCACAAGAATCCGGAAGAGTTCGCTGACGCCTTCGCGCGTGCGTGGTTCAAGCTGACCCATCGCGATATGGGTCCCAAGGCGCGCTATCTGGGCCCAGAAGTGCCGACGGAAGATCTGATCTGGCAGGACCCGGTTCCCGCCGTCGATCACCCGCTGATCGATGCCAGGGACATCGCGGACCTCAAGGCGAAGATCCTGGGCTCGGGTCTGAAGACCTCTGAACTCGTCTCCACGGCCTGGGCTTCGGCGTCGACGTTCCGTGGTTCCGACAAGCGCGGCGGCGCCAACGGCGCGCGCATCCGCCTTGCACCTCAGAAGGATTGGGAGGTGAACCAGCCCCAGCAGCTGGCCAAGGTTCTGGGCAAGCTGGAAAGCATCCAGAAGGCGTTCAACGACGCTCAGTCCGGCGGCAAGAAGGTTTCGCTCGCCGATCTGATCGTGCTTGGAGGCTGCGCCGCCGTCGAGCAGGCCGCAAAGGACGCTGGGTACGCTGTCAAGGTTCCCTTCACGCCGGGCTGCACGGATGCCTCGCAGGATCAAACCGATGCCGGCTCCTTCGACGTCATGGAGCCCGAGGCCGATGGCTTCCGCAACTACGCGAAGACCAAGTACACGGTGTCTGCTGAAGAGATGCTGGTCGACAAGGCGCAATTGTTGACCTTGACGGCGCCGGAGATGACGGTTCTCGTGGGTGGCTTGCGCGTCCTTGGCGCGAACCACGGCCAGAGCCAGCATGGTGTCTTCACCAAGACGCCGGGCAAGCTCACCAACGACTTCTTCGTCAACGTGCTCGACATGGGTACGCAATGGAAGGCCGTTTCCGGGGATGACGTTTTCGAAGGCCACTGCAACAAGACGGGCCAGTCCAAGTGGACCGGTACCCGCGTCGATCTGATTTTCGGATCGAACTCTCAGCTGCGCGCGCTGTCCGAAGTCTACGCTCAGGACGATGCGAAGGAGAAGTTCGTGCGCGACTTCGTGGCCGCCTGGAACAAGGTGATGAACGCGGACCGCTTCGATCTCGCCTGATCGCGCGGCCGGTTACCCAAAAAAACACGGGGTCCTGGCTCAGTCAGGCCCCGTGCGTGCGTCGGCGATGCGGTTACCAGGCCGGGAACGGATTGCGTTGGAGACTACATGCATTCTTCCCTGTCACCACCGTCGAGCTTTTCTCCCACACTGTCATCCCCACCGCGGGATGACGATTGCGGTGAGGTCATCGAAATCACCTCGTTCACCGGGCTCGCGGATGCTTGTGTGCGGCGCGGTTTGAATTTTCGCGCTTCGCACTGATGCGCTAGCAGGGTGTTGAACTTTGGTCGCGGGTAGAAGCGCCTACTCGGCCGAGGCCTGGAACGAACCTATTTCCATATCCTTTGGCATTGTCGGGGTGGTTCAGCCCATTCGGCTCATG
>WPCK01079641.1_pt1 | contig 16305 bp, 13 predicted proteins | sample 5399851 | NCBI WGS metagenome assembly WPCK01 (sample SAMN12869471, study PRJNA574797) | sludge metagenome | isolation source: wastewater treatment of pH11 | place: China:Beijing | collected 2019-05-20 | reverse complement strand
TGAACTTTTGGGTTTAAATCGTAGTAGCCTTTATTACAAGCCGATTCCGATTTCTTCTGAGAATGTAGTTATGATGAACTATATTGATCGAGTTCATAATCAGTTTCCTGGATTTGGGATTGATAAGATTCGTGATCGTTTAAATAGAGTTTATTGTGTTGAGATTTCTTATAAAAGGGTTTATTCCTTTATGAAATCGATGAGATTAATAAAGAAGGTAAATAAGAATCATCACTTCCATAAGTATCCGTACTTGCTAAAAGCTATTGATATTGTAAATAGTAATCAATGTTGGTCGATTGATATTACTTATATTGGATTACAAAATGGGCATACATTTATGTTTGCAATGATTGATTGGCACTCGAGAATAATCTTAGGATATTTTGTGTCAAATAAAATAGATAGTGAGATAGTTGTTATAGAGATTCGGAGATGTGTTTCAGTTTACGGTGTACCTCAGATCATCAATTCAGATAATGGTTCTGAGTTTGCTTCGAGTAATTATTTACAACTTCTTGATCATTATGGCATTCGTGTGAGTATGAACAGAAAAGGGAAGCCAGCCGATAACATAGCGATTGAACGATTCTTTAGATCGATGAAAAGTGAGAAACTTTATTATGAGGAGTATCATTCTGTTACGAGTTTAGTGCATGATATTGACTTTTATATAGAAGAGTATAATCATAGAAGGACTCATCGTAGACATGGTTTAGCACCAGCAAATGCTTATAAAAATGGATTAGTCTCAGATATTGAGTTGAGAAAATACGATAGGTTATAAATGTACTATTTGTGCATGTATCTTAAGTGAAGTATTTGATTGATAATCTTTAATAAATCATGGTATACTCTTACATGGCCACTTTACGTGTGAATGAAAGGTGATATAATGATTAGCTTCAGTTATCGAATAGGTTTCTATTGTGGTGATTTGCTTCGGTTGTTTCCTTTATTTGCGCGTGATTATTTGATTTTAGGTACTACATCGCATATGAGTCGATTGGAAGAGTGGTTAAAGAATGGTTCGAAGCGTTTTCGAGCATATCAAAAGTTAAGTGTATTTTCTTTGGGTTTGAATGTGGGTCTTTCGGGAATGGTGTTTATAGATAATCCTAAGTATCTTTGGATTTCAGAAGATCGAAAAGTATGCTTTCATTACTTGGACTTACACGGACGAACGGATATTGATGTTTATCGGAATGTGATTGTGATTGTAGGGAGTTATAAGGCTAAGTTAAAGTTGATAGCTTTAGGATTTCGTTCTGATTGGGTTCTGGCAATAGGATTATTTGATCAACAGGATGACATTGGTCATGTGGAGTATCAGAGTGTGAACACACTTAAGTCAATAGAGACTTTTTTCCGGATTATTGAGAAATGAATATAACAGAGCAGGGTGACATCACCCTGCTTTATTGATTTATTTGCTTTTTTTGGTATACTTTATATGATATTAAAAGATAGGGGCGTGACTATGAGAATATGTATATTGGTGGATCATTATCCTTTACCGCCTCGGATAAAAAAATTGAAGAAGTCATTTGAAAGTATTGGTAACTATGAAGTTGTCATTTTTGCTTGGAATCGTCAAAATGAAGTTGTAAGTGAAAATGATGTATATACCTATAATCAGAACATTAAGATTGGGAATCAGATGCAAAAACTTTTGAACTTACCGAAGTTGTTTGTTTCATTTAAGAAATTTCTTGATACTCAATCATTTGATTTGCTTGTATCGATTGACTATGAGATGTTTTTAATTTGCTCCCTGTTAAAGAGAGATCGAAAGTTGATTTATGAAGTGTATGACATTAAGTTTTTTGCGAATCGATGGATTGATTTGTTTAGAAGGAAGAGTGAGCGGTGGGCATTAAAGCGAAAAGCGGATGGAATCATCTTTGCATCACCTTTTTTTCAAGAGTATTATAAAGTTAATCATATTCCTTTTGTTACGTTGAATAATAAACTTTCAAAAGAAGTGTTCAAAAATGATGCTGAGAAAATGAGAAAGTCACTGAATGAAGATACTTTAGATCGGGGATGGACGATCGGTTTTATCGGGTTGATTCGATATGAGGAAATTTTGAAGAATTTACTTCTAGCTTGTCAGCAAGTGAAGGGAGTAAAGGTTTTACTTGCTGGTAGTGGGCCACAGTTAGAGTCTCTGCAAATGTTTGTAATCGATCATAACATGACGAACGTGTCATTTACTGGTCGATATGAGCTTGATGATTTAGCTGATCTGTATGCTCAGTGTAATGTTATCTGGGCTGCATATCCCAATAAGGATGAAAACGTTAAGTATGCCATAAGCAATAAATTTTTTGAAGCACAGGTATTCCGTAAGCCGATTATTGTTTCAGAGAATACCTATTTGGCTAAGTGGGTTGAGAGAGAACATTTGGGATATGTGGTTGATCCTTATAGTCAGGATTGTGTGATTGATCTGATTAAGACGATTAGTGAAGGGTCGAAAGAGATTAAGTTGAGTAATGAATGTTTGTTCTGGGAAGATGAGCAGGATGAGTTGTATCGGCTTCTTGAGGCTTTGGGGGTACAGCAATGAAGCATGTATTGACCTCAAACATAAAACCCATGGTTATTGTATTGAATATGTTTACCATATTATTTTTATACATGTTTACTGGGCATTTAGCTACACATATTTTGTTTACAGTTTTATCAGTCGTTTCACTGATTTACTTGCGGAATAAGGAGTTGAGGTACTGGCACTTATATCTTGTCGGTCTTTTGGTTTCAGTACTGTCTATACTGCTTGTATACTATGCAAATATGAACTCTCATGGAAATCCATACTATATTGGCGGATCGGATGATGCCACCTATGAGCGTTTGGCATATCGGACATATTTATTGGGGATAAAAGACCCTTCATTGATTCCTGGATTGATTATTGATATCCATGGAGTTGGTTCAATGTACTACATTATTTTGGCTCATCTTGTCACTTTTGGGAAATGGTTTGATGGGTTTTCAACCTGGATGCCACGAGTTCTAAATATTTTCTTGCTTATCTGGACTTCCTGGATTCTATTCGATCTATTTGGTTTGATTAATCAAAAAGTCGGATATATAACTTCCATGATTTTTATTTGTTTTCCACTTGTGCAATATGTTAACTCTCATGTATTTAGAGACACATTGAATCTTTTTCTCATATTTTGGTTGGTATGGCTTGTACGAAAACTAATCGATGTGTTGGCAAGAATACAAATAACGAAAGTTGTATTTGCTCTGATATATGTACTTGGTGTTGTGCTTGCGACATATATGCTTTACCACTTACGTCGCAACTCACTGATTTATCCAGTTGGAATCTTGGGATTTATGCTTTTTGATAGAATTAAGATAAGAGCATTTACATTTATAACTAGGTTATATAAAAGTAAGAAGATCGTGTTTACAGCATATATAGTCACTATTCTAGTTGTGTGTGCGATTTCTTTGTATGCCATATCCAAAGTTGTAAATCTCGCTTATTATATTGAGTTTTATACTCAGTATAAGCAAAATCAAGGATCCGAAGGGTTAAGTCAATTTGTTTATGGTGCACCCATCATTCCAATAGGAATATTTCTTCGCTTTTTCTATGCGTTTATTTCACCATTTCCATTTCTAAATCGTATTCTCGCTGGTCTCAAGGGATTAAATGTGGATACGTGGATGAACCTGCAAACATTAGGTGTTGGAATCGTTTATATGAGTATGCCTTATGTAATTGCACGAGTACGAAAATTTGACTGGGTCTCCAATAGTTTTCTTTTAATATTTCTAAGCATCATCGTGACTACGTTTACATTCCGACATATGATCTTCTACTTACCATTTCTGTTATTTATGGCAATCGATGAGTTTAAATCGGTTTCTTGGTCACAACGCAAAATTTACTTGATTGATAGTAGTATTGTGTTGCTTGTACTTATGGTAGTTTATATCGGATTAAAAGTAGTTGTGTGAAGGGAGCAGAAACATGAAGATTCTTTATGTAACACTATCACCAATTCATTTTAATACTTCTGCAACGATACGAAATCGAGCGCTGATGAAGGGGTTAAATGAGTTGGGACATCAGATTGATCTGTTAACCATTGAAGCACCAAAAAATAGGCAGTATTTGGATTCATCATTTGACGATTCCTATATTCAATCGATTTCATATTTGCCTGCAAGTTCGGCCTACCAGGCAATCAAACCGAAGGAAGCATCTAAAAGCAACTTAAAATCGAGATTGTTTAAAGTACTTAGATTTGTTTACTACAAGTTGACCATTCATGATTACACTATAACCATAGCTAAAAAGGCTAACTGTTCTTATTTGCAGTCAAAAGACTACGACCTGGTAATTTCATCTTCTGATCCAAAGAGCAGTCATGTGGCAGTAAGTAAGCTAATTAAATCAGGTTTGAAACATCATCGATGGATTCAGTTCTGGGGTGATCCATTAACACTGGACATAACCAATGATGTCATTTATCCAAGATGGCTATTGAAGCAAATGGAGAAGAGGATCATAGTTAATGCAGATAAAGTAGTTTATGTCTCGCCATTCACGTATCAGGGACAGAAAGAACTGTTTAATCAGTTTAAATCAAGGCTTTCTTTTGTGCCTATTCCTTATCTCAAACCCAAGAATTACGACCTTTCGTCCAATAGGTATCATTTTGGATACTTTGGAGATTATTATGTTTCCATAAGGAATATTCAAACCTTTTTCACATGTGCTTCTTCGAAAGGATTTTCAAGTGTGATAGCAGGTAATTCCGATATTTCAATTGTGTTGAAGGGTGTTTCAGTGTTGCCAAGGGTTTCATCCGCAAAAGTTGAAGAGCTTGAGGCTGAAAGTGAAGTGCTTGTGTGTGTTTTAAATAAGAAGGGAACTCAGTTGCCTGGAAAGATCTATCATTATGCAGCCACAAACAAGCCGATTGTCATTGTGATAGATGGTGAATATTCCGCAAAGATGATAGAATATTTACAGGGGTTCAATCGGTTTATGTTAGTTAACAATGACGCTGATTCCATTTCTACATTTATGGATCAAAAGCCGTGGTTGAGACAGCAGTTTATACCTTCAAGCGAGTTATCGCCCATCGAAGTTGCTAAGCAATTTCTGAAGTAAAGGAGTAAAAAGATGAATAAAGTGAATATTATTGGATTAGGGTATATCGGATTGCCAACAGCCTTGATGTTTGCCACCCATGATGTAAAGGTTGTGGGAACAGATTATAATCAGAAGTTGGTGCAATCTCTTCAACAAGGAAAGATTACTTTTGAAGAGGATGGATTGGAAGATCTTTTTCATCAGGCACTTAAGTCAGAGATTGAGTTCTCTACTCATTATCAAGTCACGGATTTCTATGTGGTTGCGGTTCCTACTCCGTATGATAAGCAAAGCAAAAAAATTGATGCAACCTATGTGATTAAGGCTGTAAAATCAGTTCTTGATGTCTGTCTTCCTGATTCGATAATCGTGATTGAATCGACAGTATCTCCGGGTACCATGGACCGCTACATTCGTCCTGTTGTTGAGCAGAGTGGCAAAGTCATCGGGAAAGATGTTCACCTGGTCCATGCACCAGAGCGTATTATTCCTGGAAACATGGTACACGAACTTAAATATAATTCCAGAACGATTGGATCGGATGATGTATCCATCGGTGAGCGTGTAAAGGAACTCTACTCAAGTTTCTGTCTTGGTGAAATTATCGTGACTGATATTCGAACAGCTGAAATGACAAAAGTGGTAGAGAATACGTTTAGAGACGTAAATATCGCATTTGCGAATGAACTTGCGAAAATCTGTCGTTCTGATAATATGGACGTCTATGAAATTATTAAGATAGCCAATATGCATCCACGAGTAAATATTTTATCCCCAGGTCCTGGTGTTGGTGGTCACTGTATATCCGTTGATCCCTGGTTTCTAGTAGGGGATTATCCTGGTCTAGCTAACATCATTTTAACTGCTCGTAACATCAATGATTCGATGCCTGAGTTTGTTTTACAACGCATTGCAACAATCATGGAAGAACATAACATGACGGACTACTCTAGGGTAGGGCTCTATGGCTTGACATATAAGGAAAATGTGGATGATACAAGAGAGAGTCCGACACTTCAACTGCTTGAATCAATGAAAAAACATTTAGCACCTCCGCTTCTTTCCTATGATCCATGGGTGAAGGAGAAAATAGTTGAAAATCAGATGATGGATTTTGATACGTTTGTTCAAAGTGTTGACTTAGTGGTTATCATGGTTGGTCATACACACATTAAAGAGAATATGGACAAACTTGCCAATAAAGTGGTTTTGGATACAAAGAACATTAGTTCAAAACATGGAGTTCATAAACTTTAGAAAAGGGGGATCAATATGAAAAAGGTATTAGTTGTATTTGGGACGCGTCCTGAAGCAATCAAAATGTGTCCGCTAGTTAAGGAACTTAAAACTCGTACATCATTGGAAACGATCGTTTGTGTCACCGGTCAGCATCGGGAAATGTTAGATCAGGTGTTAACTGCTTTTGAGGTGGTACCTGATATCGATTTATCCATTATGAAGGCAAAGCAAACACTGTTTGACGTTACGATCAATATTTTGGAAAAGATGAAAAAGGTACTGGAAAATGTTCGTCCAGACATTGTATTGGTCCATGGGGATACGTCTACGACGTTTGTTACTGCTTTGGCATGTTTTTATATGCAGATTCCTGTTGGCCACGTCGAAGCGGGTCTACGGACGTATAACATCGACTCTCCGTTTCCAGAAGAGTTCAATCGTCAGGCAGTAGGTATTGTTTCCAAATTTAACTTTGCTCCAACAGAAATGTCTAGAAATAATCTTCTTAAGGAAGGTAAGAACCCTGATAGCATCTATGTGACAGGAAACACCGCCATTGATGCCTTAGCAACAACAGTAAAGAAGAACTACACTCATAAGCAACTTGACTGGGTAGCAAACGATCGGTTAATCATGATTACAGCTCATCGTCGTGAAAATCTCGGTGAACCCATGAGAAATATGTTTAGAGCCATCAAACGAATCATTGATGAACATCCAGATATTAAAGCGATTTATCCAATTCATAAAAACCCTGTTGTACGAGAGGCTGCTCAGGAAATTTTCGGAGAAACGGATCGAATACGCATTATTGAACCTTTGGAAGTCCTTGATTTCCATAACTTTCTCGCGAAGTCCTATATGATTTTAACGGATAGTGGTGGTATTCAGGAAGAAGCGCCAAGTTTAGGAAAACCTGTGCTAGTTATGAGAGATACCACAGAAAGACCAGAGGGGATCAAAGCAGGAACCTTGAAACTTGTTGGAACTGATGAAGAGATAATCTATCAATCGTTTAAAGAGTTGCTTGATAATGAGTTATCCTATCAAGCAATGAGTCAGGCTAGTAATCCGTATGGTGATGGCACTGCCAGTAAACAGATTGCGGATATTTTGGAAAGAGATTTGGTGTAAATGAATATTCTGGTTTTACCTTCCTGGTACAAAACTGAAATGCATCCAACGCTTGGATCGTTCTTTACAGAACAGGCGATTGGACTAGTTAAACGAGGACATCAGGTCGATGTTCTGTTTTGCCATATGATAAAACCGGAAGAAGTTTTATTACAAAAAAGAACTTATACATATCTCGATCATAGTGTTACAACACATCTGATTTATGATCGTGTGATAATTCCGAAAACGGCAACGATTCAGCAAGTCATTCGAGCTGTTAGTTATGGAATAAAACTTTGTAAAAATAAGAAGATTGATGTTATTCATGCACATTCCACTTTAGGAGGATATATCGCCTATTGGATATCGAAATTCACAAACATTCCCTATGTATATACTGAGCATTCAACCAACTATTCTAGAGGTCTTATGGTCAGAAGAGAGAAACGCATGACACTAACAGCATTATCTAGAGCCTCCAAAATCATCGCGGTCAGTGAAGGTTTAAAGGCTCATATGTTAAAAATCACCTCTTCAAAGATTGATGTTATTCCCAATATGGTGGCTGAGGCGTTTTTTAAACGGGATACATATCAATCATGTGAAAGTAAGAAGTTTACCTTTTTTTCCTGTGCTTACTTGACATACAAAAAAGGATTTGACAACCTGATAGAGGCATGTAAAGTTTTAAAGGAGCATGGTTTAGAGTTTGAACTTTTAATTGGAGGAGATGGGGAAGAACGCGATAACTTGCAACATCTTATCAACTTAAACACACTAACAGATGTGGTTAAGTTGCTTGGCTCCCTTACTCGTGATCAAGTTGCAAAAAATATGGAAGAATGCGACTGTTTTGTCTTGGCTAGTCGTCATGAAACCTTTGGTATTGTCTATGTAGAGGCATTAGCCAAAGGAAAACCGATTATTATGACAAAAACTGATGCTTATCAGGATATTGTAAAAAGGAGCAATGGTATCGCAGTAGATATTGAGCAGATAAACCAGCTAGCTGATGCCATGATGTATATGATTCATCATATTGATGAGTTTGATGGTGAAGAGATAAGTAAAGACTGTCATCATAAGTTCTCAGAAACATCGATCTTGAGTCAGTATGAATCTGTGTACCAGCAAGCAACACGGGGTGAACACGTATGAACGAATTGGTTACAGTAATTATCCCTGTATACAATGCAGAAAAAAGTATTGAAACATGCTTGCAATCAGTACTTAATCAAACGTATCAAAATCTTGAAATTATTGTAATTAATGATGGGTCAATTGATCGTACTGAGGAAGTTATCCGTCGTATTCAACTAACGGATCATCGCATCAACCTGATTTCACAACGCAATCAAGGTGTGAGTGCAGCTCGAAATAAAGGAATAGATATCTCAAGAGGCAAGTATGTGAGTTTTGTGGATGGGGATGATATCATTGATACCAATTTTGTTGAAGTGTTACTTCATAGTATCGTTCAAAATCAAGCGGATGTAGTTGAGTGTGGTGTCGTAATTGAACAACTTGATGGTAAGATTATTCGTATTGAGGAACTAAAAGAGCAGGCATTTGACCACGAAACGGATATACTTGAACTGTTTTTAACCCAAACCTATCAAAGAAACTATGTCGCAAACAAGCTGTTTAAGTCCTCAGTGATTAAAAATATTAGATTTCCCAATCTATCTTCAGGAGAAGACTTTGTCTTTTTGATTCATGTTTTTAGTTTGGTGAAAAGATATGCTAGTGTTAATCAAGTTATGTATCATTATCTTATAAACCCTACTAGTGCCACGAAAGCAGAATTTTCAGTAAAGCAACTAGACTCGGTTATTGCTGGGGAGAGAGTTCTTGAAGGTGAGTTGATTGATAAGCAGTATTCTCCACTTATCGCAAAGTATATTTTGGAGAAAATCTTCACTTTGTATCCCAAAGTTAAACCAGTTCAAGATAGATTTGTCAGACGAAGTATCCAAAATATACTTTTAAGGAAATTTAGAATGTATTACTCATTGATAACAGCTGAGGTTTATATAAAAACTCATAGTAACTTTCGGAAAAAACATTATGCTTTATTTTATCTATCCCCTAGTTTGATTTACATAATCATTCGTATTAATCAGTGGGTAAAGAGGAGGGAACAATGATTAAAGTATCTGTAATAGTCCCTATATATCAAGTAGAGGACTACTTGTCTCGCTGTTTAGATTCAATCATGAACCAGACATTCACGGATTTCGAGTGTATTTTAGTAAATGATGGATCAATGGATCGAAGTAAGGAAATTGCAGAAAGGTACGTTTCTATTGATCATCGATTTATTCTGATAAATAAGAAAAATGGTGGTCTTTCTTCCGCTAGAAACGCAGGGATTGAGAAGGCGAAAGGCCAATACTTGTGTTTTGTTGATTCGGATGATTGCTTACATAGTAGATATTTGGAACATCTGTATTTTATGATATCTAAAAGTGACTCAGATATGTCCATCTGTGGATTCAAGAGTTTTGAGTTCGACAAAGAAACTGATGTCTATGCTGATGCCAAGTTGTCCTATGAAGTGAAGGATCAAGATATTATTTATTCTTTGGTTGGTGAACGAAGGCTGGATTTTATTGTTGCATGGAATAAAATGTATCGACGAGATCTTTTTGATTCGATTCGTTATCCAGAAGGTAAGTTGCATGAGGATGAGTTCATTGCGCATGAGTTGCTCAGAAGAGCTAAAAGAGTTGCGTTTACCTCATTACCTTTATACTTCTACTTTCAACGTAGTGATAGTATTATGGGGAAGAAGTTCTCTATAAGAAATCTAGATGCATTGGAAGCTTTTGAACAACGAGTACAGAAATCAGTTGAGTGGCATTTTCCAAAGCTTGAAACAGCTACACGAGCGATGATTTGTGGCTGGATTTATGATCGATTTATATTGATTTCTAAGCTGGATCGACAGATAGAGGATTGCATTTACGAGCAATTTCAAAGACATTACAATCAATTAAAAACGAGCAACTATCATTTTGGTGAGAATACTCGTCGTTTCGCATTATTTGCGAAAAACCGTAAAACATTGAAATTACTTTTAGCCTATGGTAAAATCAAGCGGTTATTGAAAAGGTGATTGTATGAATAAACATCGTCAGTTAGTTGTGAATTTGTTTGCTCAAATTCTCGGATTTATCGTAAGCATGGCTATAAGCTTCTTTTTAACTCCGTTTATTGTTGAAAATGTTGGGAGAGAAGCGTATGGATTTGTGGGACTGGCGAATAACTTTGTTGAGTATGCTCAAGTATTAGTTGTTGCTCTAAATTCAATGGCAAGCAGATTTATTACGATAAGTATATTTCAAAATAAAAATGATGATACCAATAAGTACTTTTCCTCTGTAGTATTTGCTAATATCTTCATTTCACTTGTTCTGATTCTTCCGATGATTTGGATATTGATGAATTTATCCAATATTGTGAATGTTCCTCTTCAGATTGAGAATGACGTGTTGCTTCTCTGGTTGTTTATTTTCTTAAACTTCCTAATCAGTATTATCGGATCATCATTTGGTGTTGCAACATTTGCAAAAAATCGACTTGATTTATCCAGCATGAGAATGATTGAGTCTAATCTCATCAAATCTTTAATCCTGATTATTTCATTTACATTTTTTAAACCTGCGGTTTGGTATATTGGGTTCTCATCACTATTCTTTACCTTATATACTGCCTTATTTAATGTTCATTATACACGTACATTACTACCTCAGATAGAACTATCATACAAACACTTTGAAGTGAAAAAGATTCAAGAACTTTTAGCTTCGGGCATTTGGAATAGTTTTAATAAAATGAGCTCGATAATGTCCTCGGGTCTAGACTTACTTATTGCAAACTTATACATTGGTGCTAGTGCGATGGGGTTATTATCCCTTTCAAAATCTCTACCAACCATTATATTAACTTTGTTTGCACGAATTTCAGGTGTCTTCTCTCCGACTTTAACACAAAGTTACGCTGAGAACAATTTAGAAGATATGAAAAAACAGTTGATTCTATCAATGAAGGTTCTAGGCCTTTTTTCAAGTATTCCTATGGCAGGAATATTTGCATATGGTCATTCTTTTTATCAACTTTGGGTTCCAAGTCAAGATCCTCGTATGTTGTATTGGTTAACAGTTATTTCAAGTTTTGCCTTTGTTTTTGCGTTGCCAATGGAAGGCTTGTGGAATATATTTACCATAACCAACCGAGTGAAACAGTCAAGCATCTTTCTTTTCATCAACTCAATGCTAACGATTCTTATTGTTTTTTTCTCAGTTCAGTTAGTCAGTGATGCAAACATTCGTCTCTTTATCTTAGCTGGAGTTAGTACATTCTTCTCTGTAATTCGTGCACTAACCTTTTTGCCAATGTATGGGGCATACTGCTTAAAACTACCAATTATTACTTTCTATCCTACGATACTTAAAAACGTTGTATCTGTAGTAACTATAACTTTGTTTTCACTCTTTCTATCATCTATACTACCAATTCAATCCTGGTTCATTTTATTGACACTTGCATCAATCACTGGAGTGTTTGGTCTACTGCTAAACTCATATATCTTATTGAGTTCATCAGAACGTGAGTTTTTCCTCATTAAGATAAGACGAAGATTACAAGCTCGATTTAAAGGAGGTCAATGATGGAGAAGAAGATTCCAAAAATTATTCATTATGTTTGGTTTGGTAATCAACCACTTAGCGACCTAGCTACCAAATGTATCAAAAGTTGGGAGAAATTTGCACCGGATTTTCAGTTGATGAGATGGGATGAAAGTAGTTTTGATATCTCATCAAATAGGTATGTTATGGAAGCGTATCAAAGTAAAAAGTGGGCTTTTGTATCAGACTACGTTCGTTTGTATGCTTTATATCATCATGGTGGTATTTACATGGACACGGATGTTGAGTTAATCAAACCGATAGATCATTTTTTAATCCATAATGCTTTTTCGGGTTTTGAACAAACAGACACAATTCCAACCGCAATCATGGGCTCAATAGTAGAGCATCCGTGGATTAAATATCTCCTATCTTACTATGACCAACGTAGTTTCATTCAAACTGATGGTTCATTTGATATGACCACCAATGTCGTTACCATAACTCAAATGACCAAAGATAAATACGAGGTAGAGTTAACCAATCAATACCAAGAACTTGATGATGGTTTGGTTTTTTATCCAAACGACTACTTTTGCCCAAAGAGCTATGAAACCGGAAAAGTAAATCTAACTGATAACACTCATTGTATCCATCATTTTAGTGGTTCTTGGATTGATGAGGGAACTTTAAAAAGTAAAAATAGACTTCAAAAATTGCAACGATTTGCGGGAAAGAAAGTTGGATATACTCTCTATAAAACTGAAGAAACTTTAAGCAAACAAGGATTCTTGGGTGTAGTATCAAAGCTTATAACTGTTCCAATAAAAAAACTGTTTGATCATAATGAATATCGTATACTAAAACTTATAAGAATCGTTAGCCAAACAAAACAGAATGTCATTTTTTTTGAGAGTGAAGGTGATTATTGTGATAATGCTCGTGCACTCTTCAATTATATGGTTAATCATGGATTAAATGAAAATTTTGAGCTTATCTGGAAAGTAAAGGATCTGAAAAAGTATTCATTTTTGACAAGGATAAAAAATGTTCGAGTCGTTAGTAATCAGACAAGAGTATGCAAAATACGCCTTCACTATTATCTTGGCCGTTCTAATGTATTCTTCTTTACTCATCCTTATTGGATGAAAGAATGGAAGAAAAATCAAAGAGTAATTAACTTGTGGCATGGTACACCAATCAAGAATTCAGGCAGTGATTTATCTGCTGTCTTTGATTATGTTATTGTATCGAGTGATACCACAAGTAGATGGATGAGCAAGTTTCTTGGCTCTAAGTCTTCGCAAAATGTAGTGCTTGGCGCACCAAGAAATGATTATTTAGTATCAAAAAGAGATATAAAAACTCAACTCAATATTTCTCCAACGACTAAATTAGTCATGTGTTTACCTACGTTTAAGCAAAGTTCAACATGGGTTGATAGTGAGATTCACTTACCCTACGTGATGCAAGGCTTACATACAGAAGAAGATGTTCAATTGCTAAATCAAACTCTGGAAAATCTTGATATGCAACTGATTATTAAAATACATCATTTGCAAAAAACAGATAAGATTCTTAATATTGATATGAGTCGCATACGCTTTCTTCAGGATGATGACCTTGAAAGAATGGATGTTCAACTTTATGAATGTTTAAGTGTAACAGATTTACTTCTTACAGATTATTCAAATGTATATTTTGATTATTTACTTTTAAACCGTCCGATTGGTTTCTTGCATGAAGATATTGATTCATATGCAAAGGGCAGAGGATTTGTATTCGATAATTTTCAGGATTATATGCCTGGGAAAAAACTTTATTCTCTTAAAGATTGCGTAGATTTTTTTATTGAATTTTCTTTTGGAATTGATGATTTTAAAGATCAGAGAGCAGAAGTGAACCGAGTTGTAAATGACTATGATTTCAATAATTGTCAATCCATTTTGGATTATTTTAAGCTGATGTAGAATTATTTTTGAATTAGTAATATACTTTAGTTAAAATTAGAGGTGATAAAATGAGTAGGAAGAGAATTATGAGAAGATTATTGACACTATTTCAAAGTTTAATTTTAGTTGTTTTTATTGTTTCATGTTTTGCATATATTTGGTACACCATGTTCTCAGATACTATTCTTTTACCATTTTGGCATCGAGGTAATTTACTGCTTTTTGCTATTTATGCAAGTATATTTGTCATTCTTCAATATATTCAACGTGCAAACAAACTTGGTTATCAAAGAGCATCAGATGTTTCGTTTGGTAACTTACTGGCGTTGATTCTATCAAACCTGTTTATTTTTCTTCAAAGCAGTCTTATTGCTCGAGAATTTTTGATTATGTCACCTTTTATCTACATGACTCTGATTCAGATTACCTTTATCATCCTATGGGCATTTTTTAGTAAGTGGATTTACACAAAAATGTATCCACCAAGAAAAATGCTTATGATTATCGGCCGTAAAGAAGGTAAATTACTTAAGTATAAAATGGATTTCGACCCTCATCAGTTTGATATCTCGGAGTATATATACGTGGAAGATGGCTTGTCATTGATTTTTGAAAGAATTAAACAGTTTGAAGAAGTTATTATTAGCGATGTAAAATCGATGTATCGCAATGAGATTTTAAAGGAGTGCTATCGGTTAGGAAAACGAGTTTTTATGACTCCTAAAATATCGGATGTCATCATCCGAAGTTCTGAGAATATTCTACTTTACGATACACCACTTCTTATGGCGAAGAGTCGTGGTCTAAGTACAGAACAAAGAGCGATTAAACGTATATTCGATATTGTTTCATCTTTATTGGCAATTGTAGCTCTTTCACCATTATTTTTAATCATATCATTAAGTATCTACTTATATGACAAAGGACCAGTGTTGTATACTCAAGACCGGTTGACACGTGGTGGAAAAGTATTCAAGATATACAAGTTTAGAAGCATGGTTGTAGATTCAGAAAAACATGGTGCTCGATTGGCAAGTAAGAATGATGATCGCATCACACCTGTTGGTAAGATCTTACGAAAGACTCATGTGGACGAGTTGCCACAACTCTTAAACATATTACTAGGTGATATGTCGGTCGTTGGACCAAGACCTGAAAGACCAGACATTGCTAAAGAATATGAAGAGACGATTCTTGAATTTCCGTTTAGATTAAAGGTAAAAGCAGGTTTAAGTGGATATGCGCAAGTGTATGGCCAATACAATACAACCCCATACGACAAGTTAAAACATGATATCTTCTATATTGAAAACTATAGTCTATGGTTGGATATTGTGATCATCCTATTAACTGTTAAAATTATGTTTCAAAGTGAGAAATCTGAAGGTGTAAGTGATGATCAGACTACAGCACTAATCGATATGGATATGATTGATGAGGTGAAGAACAATGAGTAATCAACCACTTGTATCAGTTGTCATACCAGCCTACAATGCGGCTAAAACAATTGCTCAAACAATACAATCCATTTTAATACAGGATGTTCCTTTGGAGATTCTTGTGATTGATGATGGATCAAAAGATAATTTGTTGGAAGTGCTTGACCAGTTTGGTGATAGGGTGCAATATCATAAAAATGAAAGAAATTCTGGAGTAGCAAAATCAAGAAACAATGGAGTTGCACTTGCAAAAGGAAAGTACATTGCATTTCTTGATGCGGATGACTGGTGGGAAGGCAACAAACTAAAAAGACAGATAGAACATCTGGAATTTTCAAATGCTGTCATGTCTTCGACAGCGAGAGAACTGGTGGATGAGTTTGGTCATTCACTAAATCGCATTATACCTGTCCCCGGTGTGATTACATATGAAGGGTTGCTAAGAACCAATTCGATCAACTGCTCTTCTGTCGTTGTTAGAAGAGATGTTATCTTGAACTATCCAATGGAAAAAGACGATTTGCATGAAGACTATCTTACTTGGCTTAGGATTCTAAAAGATGGTCATAACGTGGTGGGATTGAATGAGCCACTTCTCAAATATAGATATACTGTAACAAGTAAATCAGGGAATAAGTTTAAATCGGCGAAGATGCATTACAATGTGTATCGGGAGTTAGGTATACATCCACTTAAGTCAATGTATTACTTCATTCACTATGCACTCTCAGGGCTTAAAAAGTATATCGGATTAAAGGGTGATCAAAATGAAAAGAATTAGTACACTTATTTTATTGACG
>WPCK01391575.1_pt1 | contig 16327 bp, 15 predicted proteins | sample 5399851 | NCBI WGS metagenome assembly WPCK01 (sample SAMN12869471, study PRJNA574797) | sludge metagenome | isolation source: wastewater treatment of pH11 | place: China:Beijing | collected 2019-05-20 | reverse complement strand
GGGCGCGGGCGCGACCGGGCCGCCGGGCGCACGCTCGACGGCCCGCACCGCACCGACCTTTCCGTGCGTCACGGTCCGAAGGACATGCCGGCGGAACTGTGCTCGACCGGCGAGCAGAAGGCGCTGCTCATCGGCCTCGTGCTTGCCCATGCGCGGCTTGCCGGCGACATTGCCGGTTTCGCGCCGATCCTGCTCCTCGACGAGATCGCCGCGCATCTCGATCCCGACCGCCGGGCCGCGCTGTTCGGCCTGCTCGACGATCTCAATGCCCAGGCCTTCATGACCGGAACCGACCGGTCGCAGTTTTCCGCGCTCGATGAACGGGCCGGGTTCTTCCGGGTCGCCGGCGGCGTGGTGACGCGCGAAACACCGTGACCGGACCGGCCGCCGACGCTATGGTGGCGCCATGACGGCAGCCCCCCTTTCCAGCGACGAACTGCAACGCTACGCGCGCCACATCGTGCTGGCCGAGATCGGCGGTCAGGGCCAGCAGCGGCTGAAGGCGGCGCGCGTTCTCATCATCGGCGCCGGCGGCCTCGGCGCGCCGGCCGCGCTCTATCTCGCCGCCGCCGGTGTCGGCGTGATCGGCATAGCCGACGACGACACGGTGTCGCTGTCCAACCTGCAGCGGCAGATCATCCACGGCACGCCCGACATCGGCCGGCTGAAGACCGACAGCGCGCGCGATGCGCTTCACCGCGTCAACCCGCACGTCACCGTCATCGGCCACCCGCTCCGGCTTGACCGGCACAATGGCCCGGCGCTGGTGCTCGATCATGATCTCGTCATCGACGGGTCGGACAATTTCGACACGCGCTTCGCGCTCGCCGACATCGCCGCGGAGGCCGGACGGCCACTGGTGACGGCCGCCGTCGGCCGTTTCGACGGCAATCTCACCGTGCTCATGCCCTACGCGAACGGTCCCGACGGGCGACCAAATCCGTCGCTCAGGGATCTCTTTCCCGCGCCGCCGGAACCCGGTGTCGTGCCGTCCTGCGCCGAGGCCGGCATCGTCGGGGCGCTGACCGGCATTGTTGGCGCCCTGCAGGCGATGGAGGCGATCAAGATCATCACCGGCGCGGGCGAGCCGCTGGTCGGGCGTCTGCTGCTCTACGACGCGCTGGCCGGGCGGTTCGACACGATCTCCTACCGGTCGCGCCGATGACGGTCGCACTGACGCCCGAGGACCGCGCCATTGCCGCCGGCCGCGATGGCGAGGGCGCGGCAGCGGCCATGCGGATCCTGGCCGAGGCGGCGCGGCTGCTCGGCGCGCCCCGGCTCATCCCGGTCGTCTCCGCCCACATCGACGGCGCGGTCTATCACGGCGATTCCGGCACGATGTTTGCCGAGATGCTGGTGGCCGGCCGGGCGCGGGTGTCGGTGCCGTCGACGCTCAACGTCGGTGCGCTGGATCTCACCGGCTGCTCGCGCCAGCGCCTCGACGGGCATGAGCGCGACATGGCGGGCCGCATGATGCGCGCCTATCTCGCGCTTGGCTGCCGGCCCACCTGGACCTGCGCACCCTACCAGGCCGGGCATCGGCCGGCCGCCGGCAGCGATGTCGCCTGGGGCGAGTCCAATGCCGTCGTGTTCTGCAATTCCGTGCTCGGTGCGCGCACCAACCGCTATGGCGACCTGCTCGACATTGCCTGCGCCATTGCCGGCAAGGCTCCCGATCACGGGCTGCACCGGCCGGAAAACCGCCTTGCGCGCTTCGTGTTCGACGTCGGCGACCTGCCGGCGGCGTTTCTCGGCTCGGAGGCCGCCTGGCCGGTGCTCGGCAGCCTCTACGGCCGGCTTGCGGGCAATGACATCGGCGTTGTCGCCGGGATTGCCGGTTCGCCGGGCGAGGACAGCCTGAAGGCGTTCGGCGCGGCGGCGGCCTCGTCCGGCGCGGTCGGCCTCTTTCACATGGCCGGGGTCACGCCGGAGGCGCCGACGCTTTCGGCCGCGCTCGGCGGCATCCCGCCGCGGCAGGTGATCACGGTGACGCCCGACATGGCGCGCGACGCGCTCGGACGACTGTCGACGGCCGAGCGGCCGGACCGCATCGACGCGGTGGCGATCGGCAGCCCGCACCTTTCGGCCGACGAGTTCGGCGCGCTCGAACGGATGCTGGCCGGGCGGCGGACGGCGGTGCCGGTCTATGCCTGCACCGGCCGCCACGTGCTTGGCGGCCTTGAGACCAGCGGCGCGCGGGCGCGGCTCGAGGCGCAGGGCGTCATCGTCGTCGCCGACACCTGCATCGTCGTCACCCCGATCCTGCCGGACCTGAAGGGCGGGGTGCTGATGACGAACTCCGGCAAGTTCGCCCATTACGCGCCCGGCAATACCGGCTACGCGGTGCTTTACGGCATGCTGTCGGATTGCGTGGAAAGCGCGGTCGCCGGGCGGCCGATCCTTTCGGGGGGTGTGCTTTGACCCGGGCGGCAATGCTCATCGACGGCGTCACTCCGGCCGAAGGCGAGGCGTTGGTGCTCGATGCACCGATCAGCTTCTGGGGCGGCGTCGATCCGAAGGACGGCGTCATCATCGACGTGCGTCACCCGCAGCTTGGCGCCTCGATCGCCGGCAAGGTGCTGTTCATCCCGGCCACGGTCGGGTCTTCCACCGCCTCCACCATCCTGCTGGAACTCGTCCATCGCGGCCGCGCCCCGGCGGCCCTGGTGCTCAACGAGGTGGATGCGATCCTGCTGCTCGGCCTGGTGGCGGCACGCGAGATGGGTTGGGCGACGCCGCCGGCGCTGTTGCTCGGCAAATCCGCGTTCCCCGATTTTCTCGGCCGGCGCGTGCGGGTCGGCGCCGATGGCGGTCTGGCCTGAACCGCCTCAGGCGCGCGGCGGCAGCACCCGGTCCGGCGGACGGTGTCCGTCATAATAGGTGCGGATGTTGATGATGACCTTCTCGCCCATGTCGATGCGGCCCTCGATGGTGGCCGATCCCATGTGCGGCAGCAGCACCACCTTGCCCTGTTCCGCCAGGCCGATCAGGCGGCGGTCGATGGCCGGTTCATGCTCGAACACGTCCAGCCCGGCGCCGGCGAGGCGGCCGCCCTCCAGCATGGCGATGAGTGCATCCTCGTCGATGATGTCGCCGCGCGCCGTGTTGACGATGTAGGCGGTCGGCTGCATCAGCGCCAGCCGGCGGGCCGACAGCAGGTGGAACGTCGCCGGCGTCGACGGGCAGTTGATCGACACGATGTCGACGCGCGCCAGCATCTGGTCGAGGCTTTCCCAGTAGGTCGCCTCCAGCTGCTCCTCGGTCGCCGGCGCGACGCGGTGGCGGTTGTGGTAATGGATCGACAGGCCGAAGGCCTTGGCGCGGCGGGCCACCGCCTGGCCGATGCGGCCCATGCCGACAATGCCGAGGCGCTTGTTGCGGATGCGCCGGCCGAGCATCCACGTCGGCGACCAGCCCGACCATTTGCCGTCGCCGGAAAACACCGCCGCGCCTTCGGTCAGCCGGCGCGGCACGGCGAGAATCAGCGCCATCGTCATGTCGGCCGTGTCCTCGTTGAGGACGTTGGGCGTGTTGGTGACGGTGATGCCCTTTTTCGCCGCGGCCGCCACGTCGATGTTGTCGACGCCGTTGCCGTAATTGGCGATCATCTTCAGGTTCGGCCCGGCCGCCTCGATGAGGGTAGCGTCGATGCGATCGGTCACGGTCGGCACGAGCACGTCGGCCTCGCGCATCGCGGCGGCGAGTTCTGCGGCGCCCATGGCGCGGTCATCCATGTTGAGGCGGGTGTCGAACAGCTCGCACATGCGCGTCTCCACCGGTTCCGGCAGCTTGCGCGTGATGATGACGAGCGGTTTTTTCCTGCCTGGCATGGCGGCCTCGAATGCGGTCTCTTTCAGACCTCTTTAACCAAGTGCGGCGACACTTGTAACCCGTGCCGGCGGCGACTTTCCAGTGCACCAAATCGCGCAGGCCGGCAAGGCGGCCAAGCGGTTGCGCCGCCCGTCATGTTGAAGTCAGGCAGGTTCCATGCGTCCCTCTTCCGTCCCCGTCCTTCCGGCCATTGCCCTCATGGTCTTCGCCACACTCGCCCCGGCCGGGCCGGCGCGGGCCGGCGGCGATGTCACCGGTTCCGTCGCCTCCGGTTCGAGCGGCCTGCCGCTGCCGCGTTTCGTCAGCCTCAAGTCGGCGCGGGTCAATCTCAGGGTCGGACCGGGCCGCGACTACGCGGTCGACTGGATGTACCTGAAGCCCGGCCTGCCGATGGAGATCATCCAGGAATATGACACCTGGCGGCGCGTGCGCGATTCGGAAGGCACGGAGGGCTGGATCAACCAGTCGCTGCTGTCGGGCAAGCGCACCGGCGTGGTCGCGCCTTGGCAGCGCGGCAAGACCGCCACCATCGCCATGCGCGCCGAGGCGACGGCGGCGGCGGCGACGGTGGCCGAGATCGAGCCCGGCGCCATCGGCACGGTCAGCCGTTGCGACGGGCAATGGTGCCGCATGACCTTTTCCGGCCGCGACGGCTATGTCGAGCAGGGGCTGGTTTGGGGCGTCTATCCCGACGAAACGTTCGACGACTGACGGCGCCTCAGGCGCGCTTCGGCCTCAGCCGCACCACCACGTCGACATTGACGATCTCGTAGCCTTCCGGCGCGGCCGGCAGGTTCGACACGGCGACCGTCGGGTCGTCGATGTCGATGATCGTGTTCGATCCCTCGACGAAGAAATGGTGGTGATTGGACACGTTGGTGTCGAAATAGGCCTTGGTTCCCTCGATCGCGATGGAGCGCAGGAGCCCGGCGTCGGTGAACTGGTGCAGCGTGTTGTAGACGGTGGCCAGCGACACCCGCACGCCTTCGGCGTACGCCTCGGCGTGCAGTTGCTCGGCCGCGACGTGGCGATCACCCTTGCGGAACAGGATGTCGGCCAGGGCGATGCGCTGGCGGGTCGGGCGCAGGCGCGCCGTGCGCACCATCGCCTCGGCATTGCGCAGTCGTTCGCAAAAATTGACCTGCATCGCGTTTTTCCACAACATGCTCGCCGCCGGATCGAGCCAATCCGCCGCGGCGGCAATATATTCCCCTCGCCGGTCCAATTCAATATGCCGAACGGGGCGGGTTCGTCGCAGCGCCGAAGGTCGAACGACGCGGCGGTTTTCCGCGGGCGCGCTCCTGTGTTAGGGACGGCTGGCAGCAACAGGAAGAACGGACAGGATCAGATGGCGGACCGGAAGTCGAGCTACACCTACGAGGACCTGCTGGCCTGCGGCCGCAGCGAGCTGTTCGGGCCGGGCAATGCACAGCTTCCCGCCCCGCCGATGCTGATGTTCGATCGCATCACCGACATTTCCGAGGAAGGCGGCGCCTTCGGCAAGGGCTACATCCGCGCCGAGCTCGACATCAAGCCCGACCTCTGGTTCTTCCCCTGCCACTTCATCGGCAATCCGATCATGCCGGGATGCCTCGGGCTCGATGCCATGTGGCAGCTCACGGGGTTCTACCTCGGATGGCTCGGCGAACCCGGATACGGCATGGCGCTGTCGACGGGCGAGGTGAAGTTCAAGGGCATGGTGACGCCGAAGACCCGGCTGGTCGAATATGGCATCGACTTCAAGCGCGTCATGCGGGGGCGCCTGGTGCTCGGCATCGCCGATGGCTGGCTGAAGGCGGACGGCGAGCAGATCTACGCCGCCAGCGATCTCAAGGTCGGCCTGTCGAGCGTCAGCTCGGCGGCGGCGAAGACGTGATTTCATCGGCATTGGCCGGAACCGGGAGCAGGACATGAGACGGGTTGTGGTGACCGGACTGGGCATCGTGTCGTCGATCGGCAACAATGCCGACGAAGTGACGCAATCGCTGCACGCGGCGCGTTCGGGGATCAGCTTCTCCGACCAGTTCGCCGAACATGGCTTCAAGTGCCAGGTGTGGGGCCGGCCGACGCTGGATCCGGCGACGCTGGTCGACCGGCGGGCGCTGCGCTTCCTGTCGAACGGCGGCGCCTGGAACCATGTGGCGATGGAACAGGCGATCGCCGACAGCGGTCTTGACGCATCCGACATCACCAACGAGCGCACCGGCATCATCATGGGATCGGGCGGACCGTCCACCCATACCATCGTCGAGGCGGCCGACATCACGCGCAAGAACGGCAGCCCCAAGCGCATCGGCCCGTTCGCCGTGCCGAAGGCGATGTCGTCGACCGCGTCTGCAACGCTGGCGACCTGGTTCAAGATCCACGGCGTCAACTATTCCATCTCCTCGGCCTGCGCCACCTCGGCGCACTGCATCGGCAATGCGTTCGAGCTGATCCAGTGGGGCAAGCAGGACGTCATGTTCGCCGGCGGCCACGAGGATCTCGACTGGACCATGTCGAACCTGTTCGACGCGATGGGCGCCATGTCGTCGAAGTTCAACGACAGCCCGGCCACCGCCTCGCGCGCCTATGACGTCGATCGCGACGGTTTCGTCATCGCCGGCGGCGCTGGCGTCGTCGTGTTGGAGGAACGCGAGCGGGCGATTGCCCGCGGCGCGCGCATCTATGCCGAACTGGTCGGCTATGGCGCCACTTCGGACGGCTACGACATGGTGGCCCCGTCAGGCGAAGGCGCGGCGCGCTGCATGCGCAATGCCATCGCCGGGGTCGCCGGCCCGATCGACTACATCAACACCCACGGCACCTCCACGCCGGTCGGCGACCAGCGCGAAATGGCGGCGATCCGCGAGGTGTTCGGCGCGACCACGCCGGCGATCTCGTCGACGAAGTCGCTCACCGGGCATTCGCTCGGCGCCGCCGGCGCGCAGGAGGCCATCTACTCGATCCTGATGATGCAGGCCGGGTTCATCACCAGGAGCGCGCACATCCAGACGCTCGATCCGGAGTTCGAGGGCGTGAACATCGTGCGCGAGCGCATCGACAATGCGCGCATCGACACGGTGCTGTCGAATTCGTTCGGGTTCGGCGGCACCAACGCGACGCTCGTCTTCCAGCGCCACGGCTGAACGGGGAGGCTGTCATGGGCGGTTTGATGCAGGGCCGGCGCGGCCTCGTCATGGGGGTTGCCAACGACCATTCGATTGCGTGGGGCATTGCCCAGGCGCTCGCCAACGAAGGCGCCGAGATGGCCTTCACCTACCAGGGCGAGGCGTTCGGGCGCCGCGTGAAGCCGCTGGCCGAATCGGTCGGCTCGTCGCTGCTGATGCCCTGCGACGTGGAGGATCTGGCCTCCGTCGATGCCGTGTTCTCGACGCTCGAGCGCGAATGGGGCGGCATCGATTTCCTCGTCCACGCCATCGGATTCTCCGACAAGAGCGAGTTGAAGGGGCTCTACGCCGACACGACGCGGGCGAACTTCGTGCGCACCATGGTCATCTCCGCCTTCTCCTTCACCGAGGCGGTGCGCCGGGCGGCGCGCCTGATGCAGCCTGGCGGCGCCATGCTGACGCTCACCTATGCCGGGGCGACACGGGTGATGCCGAACTACAATGTCATGGGTGTCGCCAAGGCGGCGCTGGAGGCAAGCGTGCGCTATCTGGCGGCCGATTTCGGCCCCGCGGGGTTGCGCGTCAACGCGATTTCGGCTGGTCCGATCCGCACGCTCGCCGGTGCCGGCATTTCCGACGCGCGCCAGATGTATTCCTGGCAGGCGCGCAATGCGCCGCTGCGGCGCAGCGTCACCATCGAGGATGTCGGCGGCGCCGGGCTCTATCTCCTGTCACCGCTCTCGGCGGGCGTCACCGGCGAGGTGCATTTCGTCGATGCCGGCTTCCACGCCACCTCGATGCCGACGCTCGACATCCTCAAGGCAATGGATGAATCCGGGCCGGCCTGACCGGTCCGGCCTGCCGGCCGTATTGGCGATCGCTAAAATTCGAATTGTCGCCTGAAGCCGGGCTTAACGCGCCCCTGTTATCCCTGACAGCGAGGGGTGACCATGGCGGAACAGACCAATCCTTTCCGGACCCAGACCTTCCGGCTGATCACGATCAGCGCGGCGGGGCTCGGCAGCTTCGTGCTCGGCATGTGGGGGCTGCGCCACGTCATCTCCGATTCCTACCGGAATTTCGATCCCTCGACGCTTGCCGCAGTCATCGCCGCGCTGTGCGCGCTGGCCGCCTCGATCGCCACGATGGCGTTCTTCGCCGGTGTCGACGAGTCCAAGGATTTCGTGCGGCGCGAGACCTATTTCGACAAGCTCACCGGCCTGCTTGGCCGTGGCGCCATGATGGATGCGCTCACCAACGCCATCGTCGATGTCGAGAAGACCGGCAAGCCGGCCTTCCTGATCGATCTCGACATCGACCGGTTCAAGGCGATCAACGACGCCATCGGCTATGCGCAGGGCGACGACCTGATCCGTCGCTTTGCCGAGCGCCTGCGCTCGATCGCGCCGCCGGCTTCGGTGATCGGCCGCATCGGCGCGGGCGAGTTCGCCGTCCTCATTTCGCTCGACGGCTTTTCCATCGCCACGGTGGAGCGCCTGGTCCACCGGATGATGGAGCCCTATCACCTGCGCTCGCACATGCAGTCGGTCAACATCTCGGCCGGCATCGTCGCCCTGCCGAAGGACGGACGCGAGCCGTCGCAGCTGCTGCGGCGCTGCAACCTGGCGCTCCAGCACGCACGCGCTTCCGGCGTCGGCAACTGGTCGGCCTTCCATGCCGAAATGGGTGCGGAAGCCGATTATCGCCAATGGATCGAATCCGAGCTTGCCACGGCGTTCCGGCGCGGCGACTTCGATGTCTATTACCAGCCGCAGCTCAACCTGCTCAGTGGCGAGGTCGTCGGCTACGAGGCCCTCATCCGCTGGCGGCATCCCGATCGCGGCATGATCCCGCCGATGGAGTTCATCCCGGTGGCGGAAGAGACCGGCATGATCGCGCAGATCGGCGAGTGGGTGTTGCGCAAGGCGTGCGCCGATGCGCACCATCTGCCGGACCATTGCGCCGTCGCGGTCAACCTGTCGCCGGTGCAGTTTTCCGGTCGCGACATCGTCTCGGTCGTGCGCAAGGCGCTCAATGAATCCGGCCTGCCGGCATCGCGCCTCGAACTGGAAATCACCGAATCGGCGATGATGCAGGACAAGGAACGCGCCGCGCAGGTGCTGCGGGACCTGGCCGAACTTGGCGTCTCGGTCGCGGTCGACGATTTCGGCACCGGCTATTCCAACCTGGCCTATCTCATCGACTTCTCGTTCCAGAAGCTCAAGATCGACCGCTCGTTCGTCTCGCGCCTGAGCGAGAATGAATCGACCGGCGCGGTGGTGTCGACCATTGTCGGCCTGTCGCGGGCGCTCGGCGTGCGCACCATCGCCGAAGGGGTGGAGACCGAGGATCAGGCCGTGCTGCTGCGGGCGGCGGGCTGCGATGTCGTGCAGGGCTATTTCTACGGCCGGCCGGAGCCACTCGTCGTGCGTGACGGCGAAGCCAGGACCATGCGCGCCGCCTGAGGGCTCACAGCCGCGCCCACAGCACCTTGTAGGTCGAATCGCGCGCCGTCTCGCCGGACTGGCGGAACAGGCCGGCCAGCGTCTTCTCGTAGGGCAGGCCGCGGTTGGCGACCAGGAACAGCCGGCCGCCGGGCTTCAGCGCACGCGCAGCCGCGGCGATCATCGCGCGTCCGAGTTCCGGATCGGCGGCGCGGCCCTCATGGAATGGCGGGTTCATGACGATGGCGTCATGGCGTCGTGACGGCCCCTCATGCACCAGGTCGGCCCAGTGGAAGCCGGCTTCCTGGGCTGGTGCGATCCGGGTCCAGTTGTCCCTGGCGGCGGCGAGCGCGGCATGGTCGGCCTCGTAGAGATCGACATGGCAGACGCCCGGGCATTGCTCGGCCACCGCGACGGCAAGCCAGCCCCAGCCGGCGCCGAAATCGGCGACGCGACCCGACAGGCCGGACGGCAGATGCGCGGCGAGGATGCGCGAGCCGGCGTCGACCCGATCGTGCGAGAACATGCCCGGCCGGGCGCGAAAACGGCCGTCGACCACGGTCTCGTCCGGCGGCGGGGTCAGAAGCGTGTCGACGGCGCGATCGTCGGGCCGGTCAAACCACAGCGCCAGGCCATGGTGCTTGGCGGCGTGGCCGAGGCCGGGAAACGATGCCGCCAGCCGCCGGCGCAGCGCATCGGCGCCACTGGTCTTCGCACCGGCGACGACGACCAGCCCGCCGGGCCGGACAGCGCGCGCCGCCCGGAACAGCCGGTCGTCATTCTCGCCGCGATGGCGGCCGAGAAGGACGAGCGCGGCATCGAACCGGTCGCGCGGGTCGAGATCCGGCAGCACGGCAAAACCGCGGGCGGCAAGGGCGTTGAAGTGCGGGCGGAAGCCCTGGACAAGGACGAGGTCGGCGTCAAAGCCCTGCGGCGCGCCGAAATCCGGCCCGGGGCCGACGACGAGAACGCGGGCGCCGGCGGCGGGCATCGGCAGCAGGCCGGTTTCGAACGGATGAAACAGGGTTCGCGTGGCGTCGTCCGCCATGGCTCTCTTTCCTCAGCAAAAGGGGCGCGCCGGACTGGCCGGCGCGCCCCGCAATGCGGTCCGGACGGCTGGCTTATTCGCCGTCGTCCTCGTCCTTCTTGTCCTTCTTCGGCTTGTCGGACTGCGGGATTTCCTTGCCGGTCGCCTGGTCGACGACGCGCATGGACAGCCGCACCTTGCCGCGTTCGTCGAAGCCGAGCAGCTTGACCCACACCTTCTGGCCTTCCTTGACCACGTCGGTGGTCTTGGCCACCCGCTCCGAAGCGAGCTGGGAGATGTGGACGAGACCGTCGCGCGGGCCGAAGAAATTGACGAAGGCGCCGAAGTCGGCGGTCTTGACCACCGTGCCCTCGTAGATCTCGCCCACTTCCGGCTCGGCCACGATGGTGTGGATCCACTTCTTGGCCGCCTCGATCTCCTTGGCATTCGCGGAGGCGATCTTCACCGTGCCGTCATCCTCGATGTTGATCTTGGCGCCGGTCTTCTCGACGATCTCGCGGATCACCTTGCCGCCCGAGCCGATCACGTCGCGGATCTTGTCGGTCGGGATGTGCATGACCTCGATGCGCGGCGCGAACTCGCCGAGCTCCTTGCGCGCCTCGGTGATGGCGGAAGCCATCTCGCCGAGGATGTGGACGCGGCCGTCCCTGGCCTGGCCGAGCGCGACCTGCATGATCTCCTCGGTGATGCCGTCGATCTTGATGTCCATCTGCAGCGAGGTGATGCCGCGTTCGGTGCCGGCCACCTTGAAGTCCATGTCGCCGAGATGGTCCTCGTCGCCGAGGATGTCCGACAGCACGGCGAAGCGGTCGCCTTCCTTGATCAGGCCCATGGCAATGCCGGCCACGGGACGGGCCAGCGGCACGCCGGCATCCATCAGCGCCAGCGAGGCGCCGCAGACCGTCGCCATCGACGAGGAGCCGTTGGATTCGGTGATCTCGGACACCACGCGCAGCGTGTAGGGGAAGGTGTCGGCGCCGGGCAGCATCGGATGGACCGCGCGCCAGGCAAGCTTGCCGTGGCCGATCTCGCGACGCCCGGGCGAACCCATGCGGCCGGTCTCGCCCACGGAGAAGGGCGGGAAATTGTAGTGCAGCAGGAAGGTTTCCTTGTAGGTGCCGGTCAGGGCATCGACGAACTGCTCGTCCTCGCCGGTGCCGAGCGTGGTGACGACCAGCGCCTGGGTCTCGCCGCGGGTGAACACGGCCGAACCATGGGTGCGCGGCAGCACGCCGACTTCGGCGACGATCGGGCGCACGGTCTTGAGATCGCGGCCGTCGATGCGCGAACCGGTATCGAGGATGTTCCAGCGCACGATCTTGGCCTGGAGTTCCTTGAACACCACGGCGACCTTGTCGGCGGCCCAAATGGCGGTCTCGCCCTCGGCCGGGGCAAAGTGCGCCTTCACCTTGGCCTTGGCGGCGTCGACGGCGGCATAGCGCGCCTGCTTCTCGGTGATCCTGTAGGCGGCGCGCAGGTCGCCTTCGACCACGCCCAGCATCTCGGCTTCCAGCGCCGACAGGTCCTCGACGGCGTGATCGCGCGGCTCCTTGGCGGCAACCTCGGCGAGCTTGATGATGGCGTTGATGACCGGCTGGAAACCCTTGTGGCCGAACATGACCGCACCGAGCATGATCTCCTCGGACAGCTCGCGCGCTTCCGATTCCACCATCAGCACGGCGTCAGCCGTGCCGGCGACCACGAGGTCGAGCGCCGATTCCGGCATCTCGTCGACGTAGGGATTGAGCACATACTCGCCGTTGATGTAGCCGACGCGCGCGCCGCCGACGGGACCCATGAACGGCACGCCCGACAGCGTCAGCGCGGCGGAGGCGGCAACCATGGCCAGCACGTCCGGATTGTTCTCCAGATCGTGCTGGAGGACGGTGATGATGACCTGGGTGTCGTTCTTGTAGCCGTCGGCAAACAGCGGGCGGATCGGGCGGTCGATCAGGCGCGAGACCAGCGTCTCGTTCTCGCTCGGGCGTCCCTCGCGCTTGAAGTAGCCGCCGGGGATCTTGCCGGCCGCGAAGGCCTTCTCCTGGTAGTTGACGGTGAGCGGGAAGAAATCCACGCCCGGCTTCGGTTCCTTCATGGAAACGATGGTGGCGAGCACGACCGTCTCGCCGTAGGTGGCAAGCACCGCGCCGTCGGCCTGGCGGGCGACCTTGCCGGTCTCCAGGATGAGCGGGCGGCCGGCCCAGTCGATTTCGACCCTGTGATGATTGAACATGTCCTGTCCTCATGTGCGGCCGGGCGGGCCGTACCTTCACGGACCCGCCTCATGCCTTGGCTTCGTTCGGACAAGCCACGGGCAAGACAAAGAGGAGCCCGCCTCCGGGCTGCTTTCAATCCTGCCCCATGACTGTCCATGGGCGGCATCCCGCGACGCCATGCGCCACGGGAGCCTTTGCGGGGGACCGCTTGCGGTGGCCCCGATGCGAAACCGGCGGACCAGGGGCCCGCCGGGACGTTCAGCGACGCAGGCCGAGCTTGCCCACCAGCGTCTGGTAGCGGCCCTCGTCCTTGCCCTTGAGGTAGTCGAGCAGACGGCGGCGCTGCGACACGAGCTTCAGAAGGCCACGGCGGGAATGGTTGTCCTTCTTGTGGTCCTTGAAATGCTCGGTCAGGTTCTTGATGCGCTCGGAGAGCACGGCCACCTGGATTTCCGGCGACCCGGTGTCTCCCTTGGTGGTGGCGTATTCGGCAATGAGCGCCTGCTTGCGCTCGGGCGTGATCGACATCGGTCATTCCTTTCGTCTTGAAGGGATCGGATGCCTGCGGCCGGGATGTCGTCCAGCGGAGGCCGTTGTCATCCGGGCATGGCCCGGCGATGCGGCCCTATAGGGGAAAATGCCGGCAAAGGGAAGGGCCGGCATCGCCACGGGCCGAAATGCATGGCAGCCCTGCGTCAGGCCGGTGCCGGCCTGACGGCAAGGCGCAGCACCAGCGCGCCCGCAAGCGCCGACGCCAGCGACCCGACGAGCACGCCGAGCTTGACCGCGTCGGTCATTGCGCCCTCGCCGGGAAAGGCGAGCAGGCCGATGAACAGGCTCATGGTGAAGCCGACGCCGGTCAAAAGGCTGACGCCGTAGATCTGCACCCAGGACGCGCCGGTCGGGCGTTCGCCGAACCCGAGAAGCAGGGCGAGCGCGGTCATGGCAAACACCCCGATCTGCTTGCCGAAGAACAGGCCCGCCGCCACGCCGAGCGTGACAGGATGGGAGAGCGCGTCGAACCCGGCGAGCGCCACGCCGGCATTGGCAAAGCCGAACAGCGGCACGATGCCGAACGCCACCGGGCGCTGCAGCCAGTGCTCCAGCGTCTCGAGCGGCGATTGCGTGTCGACCTTCTGCGGGATCGTCAGCGCCAGGATCACGCCGGCGATCGTCGCATGCACGCCGGATTCGTGCATGAAGAACCAGAGCACGGCGCCGAAAAGGAGATAGGGCCAGAGGCTGCGGACATTGGCAAGGTTCAGGCCGATCAGCACGCCCGTCACCGCCGCGGCCGCGCCCAGCGCCCACAGCGTCAGGCCGTGGGTGTAGAAAGCGGCGATGATGATCACCGCTCCGAGATCGTCGAGAATGGCGAGCGCGGCGAGGAACACCTTCAGGCTCAGCGGCACGCGGCGCCCGAGCAGGGTCAGGATGCCGAGCGCGAAGGCAATGTCGGTCGCCGCCGGGATCGCCCAGCCCTGCGGATGGCCGCCTTCGCCCATATTGAACACCAGGTAGATCAGCGCCGGCACCGCCATGCCGCCTGCGGCGGCGAATGCCGGCAGGAGCCGGCGCGGCCAGGTCGACAGTTCGCCGACAAGGAACTCGCGCTTGATCTCCAGCCCGACCAGCAGGAAGAAGATCGCCATCAGGCCGTCATTGATCCAGTGCAGGACCGTCAGGCCGGCGACCTCGCGATGCAGGATATCGACATAGGCCGGGGCAAGCGGCGAATTGGCCACGACCAGCGCCACCGCCGCCGTCACCATGAGAATGATGCCGCCGGCCGACTCGCTCTGCAGGAATTCGGTCAACGGGTCGATCACCAGCCGGCGGATCATCGGGCCTCCCTGTCGGTCGCAACGGTTGTCGTTGCGACCTATTTGGGTTCGCCGGCCGGCCGGTTCAATGTCGGTCCGGGATCAATCGCGCCAGCCGGAGACGATCTTGGTTTCGAGGAAGTCCTCGATGCCCATGACCCCGCCTTCGCGGCCGAGGCCGGATTGCTTGTAGCCGCCGAAGGGATGGCCCTTCGACAGGCCGGCGCCGTTGACACGCACCATGCCGGCCCGGAGCGCCCGCGACACGCGCCGCGCCTTCTGCGGATCGCCGGTCTGCACATAGGCGGCAAGCCCGTAGGGCGTGTCGTTGGCGATCTCGACCGCCTCGGCCTCGTCGCGGAACGGGATGATGACGAGCACCGGGCCGAACACCTCCTCGCGCGCAATCGTCATGGTGTTGTCGACATCGGCGAAGATGGTCGGGCGCACATAATAGCCGCGGTTGAAGCCTTCCGGCCGGCCCGGCCCGCCGAGCACCAGGCGGGCACCTTCGGCCATGCCGGTCTCGATCAGCCCCTGCACCTTGTCGAACTGCACCTTCGAGGCGAGCGGTCCGACATGGTCGCCATGGGCGTGGGCGTCGCCGACCTTGACCGCGCTGCCGTGCTTCACCGCAAGTTCCACGACCTCGTCATAGACCGAGGCCTCGGCCAGCATCCGCGTCGGCGCGTTGCAGGACTGGCCGGTGTTCTCGAAGCAATGGACGACGCCGCGCTTCACCGCGCGGTCGAGGTCGGCGTCGGCAAACACGATGTTGGGCGACTTGCCGCCAAGCTCCAGCGCCACCTTCTTGATGGATTCGGCCGCCGCCTTCTGGATCAGGATGCCGGCGCGGGTGGAACCGGTGAACGACACCATGTCGATGTCGGGATGGGTGGACAGCACGGTGCCGACGCCCGGCCCGTCGCCATTGACCATGTTGTAGACGCCGGCCGGGAACCCCGCCTCCTCCATCATGGAGGTGAAGACGAGCCCCGACAATGGCGCGATCTCGGAGGGCTTGAGCACGCAGGTGCAGCCCGCCAGCAGCGCCGGGATCACCTTCAGCGCGATCTGGTTGACCGGCCAGTTCCACGGCGTGATCAGACCGCACACGCCGATCGGCTCGCGCAGGATGTACTCGCCATCCGCCTTGAACTTCCGCTCCCAGTCGATCTCGCCGATTGCCTCGAGAAAGCCTTCCAGGTGCCATGGCCCGCAGGTCGCCTGGTCGGAAATGGCGAAGTCGATCGGCGCCCCCATCTCCTTGCACACCGCCTCGCCCATCTCGGCGTTGCGGCGGTTCATGATCCCGAGCAGGCGTTCCATCGGCGCGATGCGCTCGGCAAGCGAGGTCGCCGCCCAGGCCGGAAACGCACGCCGCGCCGCCGCGATGGCGGCTTCGGCATCGGCGCGTCCGCCGAGCGAGATGACGGCGCAGGGCTCTTCGGTAGCCGGATCGATCACCTCGAGGTCGTTCGCCGCGACCGGATCGACCCACTGGCCGTCAATGTAGAACTTGCGGCTGTCGGGCATGGCTGTCCTCCTTTGGCGTTGCGTCTTCCTTGCATGGCCCGGGCCGGCCGCACCGGCGCGCAGGCGTCACCGCATGACGGGATTCCTCAAGCGGCAAACACGCGGCGCGGATGGAACTGCCCGGCCTCGATGCTGCCGAGCGCCACAAGGCGGCCACGGCAGGTCACATAGGCTTCGTCGGCCTCGATCGGCGCGTCGCGGCCGCGCAGGATCGCCGGATTGCCGAGACGCACGCGCTGCGCCGCATCGTCGTTGAGGGCGGCGTGCGGCAGGCCGGCCAGCGCTTCCACCGGGTCGACGAGCAGCGCATCGAGCGATC
>WPCK01357179.1_pt1 | contig 16338 bp, 13 predicted proteins | sample 5399851 | NCBI WGS metagenome assembly WPCK01 (sample SAMN12869471, study PRJNA574797) | sludge metagenome | isolation source: wastewater treatment of pH11 | place: China:Beijing | collected 2019-05-20 | reverse complement strand
GACGATGCCCTGCTCGATGGCGAGCAGGCGATGACCCGTTTCCTGAGACTGATCGCCGGTGAATCGGACATTAGCGCCGTCCCGGTGATGATCGACAGCAGCAAATGGTCGGTCATTGAAGCGGGTCTGCAAACGGTGCAGGGAAAGGCCATTGTCAACTCGATCAGCCTGAAGGAAGGGGAAAGCGACTTTCTGGACAAGGCCCGGCTGATCCGCCGGTATGGCGCAGCGGTGGTGGTCATGGCCTTTGACGAGAATGGTCAGGCGGTGGAAACGGCCGACAAGGTGCGGATTTGCAGAAGGGCCTTTGACCTGTTGACGGAACAAGTCGGCTTCCCTCCCGAAGACATCATTTTTGATCCCAACATCCTCACGATCGCCACGGGGATGGAGGAACACAACAATTATGCGGTGAACTTTTTTGAGGCCACCAGGCAGATCAAGGCGATTTGCCCCGGTGTGCGGGTTTCCGGCGGGGTCAGCAATGTCAGCTTCAGTTTTCGCGGCAATGAGACCGTCCGCGAGGCGATCAATGCCGCATTTCTCTACCATGCGATTCGGGCCGGCCTCGACATGGGAATCGTCAATGCCGGCCAGCTGGAAATCTACGAAGAAATTCCCAAAGAGCTTCTGGGCTATGTCGAAGATGTGTTGTTCAATCGACGTCCTGATGCGACAGACCGGCTTCTCGAGTACGCGGCGACGGTTCAGAAACGGGGTGCCAGGGCACGCGACGAGTCGCTGGAATGGCGCGATGCACCAGTGGGCGAGCGTATTGCCCACGCGATGGTCAAGGGGATCGACCGCTTCATTGTCGAGGATGTGGAGGAGGCTCGCCTGAACTGCGATCGCTGCCTGAAAGTCATCGAAGGCCCGATGATGGACGGGATGGCAATTGTCGGCGAGTTGTTCGGCAGCGGAAAAATGTTTCTGCCGCAGGTGGTCAAGTCGGCGCGAGTCATGAAAAAGGGTGTCGCGCACCTTCTCCCCTTCATGGAGCAGGAAAAAGCCGATGCGGGCCTTTCGCGAAGTGATACTCGAGGCACGATCGTCATGGCGACAGTCAAGGGTGACGTGCATGACATCGGGAAGAATATCGTTGGCGTTGTGCTGGCCTGCAACAACTACCGGATTGTGGATCTCGGCGTGATGGTTCCTTGCGAAACCATTCTGGACACCGCTGTCCGCGAAGGTGCCGATATCATCGGTCTTTCCGGGCTGATCACACCCAGCCTCGACGAAATGGTCCACGTGGCAGGTGAAATGAAACGGCGGGCAATGCGCATTCCGCTGCTTATCGGCGGCGCGACCACCAGCGACAAGCATACGGCGGTCAAGATTGCCCCTGCCTACGACGGGCCTGTGCTGCACGTTCTCGATGCATCGCGAAGTGTGGGCGTCGTCGACCGCCTGCTGAGCGATGAGCGACGCGACGAGATGATCGCCGACAACCGCGAATTGCAGTCCCAGCTGGTGTCGGCCTACGAACACCGCGATATGGAACTGGTGACCTACCAGGAAGCTCTCGCCAAACGGTTTGCCACCGACTGGTCGACGGTGCGGATTGACAAGCCGAGATTCACCGGGGTCGTGACTCTCAATAATTATCCGATCACCGAACTGGCGAAATACATCGACTGGTCCCCGTTCTTCATGACGTGGGAGCTCAAAGGCAAATATCCGAGAATTTTCGAGGACCCCAAAGTCGGCGACGTCGCCAGGGAACTTTATGACAATGCCCTGGCCATGCTCGACCGGTTGACGACGGAATGGGGCGTGACGGCCACGGGAGTCTATGGATTCTGGCCCGCTGCAAGTATCGGCGACGACGTGATTGTCTATCGCGATGAAAAACGGGAAAGGGAATTGGCCCGCTTTCACATGCTGCGTCAGCAATGGAAACGCAAGGGGCGGGAGGAGTATCGATCTCTGGCCGACTACATTGCGCCCGTGGATTCAGGACGAAAAGACTATATCGGCGGCTTCGCGGTAACAGCGGGACTTGAAATCGACCAGATCGCCGCCCGCTTTGAGGCCGACCATGACGACTACAACTCCATCATGGTCAAGGCCCTCGCCGACAGGCTTGCCGAGGCATTTGCCGAGCACCTTCACCATCGCGCGCGGCAGGAATGGGGTTATGGCGGAGAAGAGCAACTTTCGATGGAGGACATTGTCCGTGAGTCGTACCGCGGGATTCGTCCGGCGCCGGGATATCCGGCCTGTCCCGATCACACACAGAAGAAAACGCTGTTTGACATGATGAATGTCCAGCACAATACCGGCATTTACCTGACCGAGTCGTTCGCGATGTGGCCTGGTTCCAGTGTTTGCGGGCTTTATTTCGCCCACCCGGAGGCGAGATATTTTGCGATCGACCGGATTGGCGAGGACCAGCTGGCCGACTACGCCGGGCGAAAGCGCGTACCGGTCGACGAAGTTCGCCGCTGGCTTGCTCCCATTCTCAAGTAGCCCTCTGTGCGGACGAAGTCGTCAATCCCTTGTGCAGTCGTCGAGGGTTGCAATAATTCACTTCGCGGTATCTTGCTGCATGGCAGCGGAGCCGTTTCGCGATCCCGCATGGCGGGCCAGTTTCAGGATATTGACTTGACGGGTACTCCTTCCGCGGGGACCCGCGAAACAGGAAAACAAGAGCATGAAAACGCAGATCGAGGTAGCGCGAGCTGGTGAAATCACTCCCGAAATGGTGCGGGTGGCGCAACGGGAGGGGCTTGAGCCTGTGGTGATCCGCGACGAAGTCGCCGCTGGCCGTCTGGTCATACCTGCCAACCGGGTTCACCTGTCCGGCGCCCTGGACCCGATGGGAATCGGTATCGCGGCAAAATGCAAGATCAATGCGAACATTGGCAATAGCGCAGTCACCAGCAACGTCGACGAAGAGCTGGAAAAGCTGCACATGGCCGTGCACCACGGAGCGGACACGGTCATGGACTTGTCGACGGGAAAGGACATCGACGCGATCCGGCGAGCGATTATTGACGCCTCACCGGTTCCGGTCGGCACAGTGCCAATCTACCAGATGCTGGAGGAACTTGGCGGCCATATCGAGGAAATGCGGCCACAGCACTTCATCGATATGGTCGAACATCAGGCCAAACAGGGTGTCGATTATATGACCGTGCATTGCGGGGTTATGCTGGAACATCTTCATCTGACCACCCGTCGCGTTACGGGGATTGTATCGCGCGGCGGATCGCTGATCGCCAAATGGATGATGGCTCACCGGAAGCAGAATCCCCTGTACGAATCGTTTGATGATCTTTGCGACATCATGCGCATGTACGATGTAACCTGGAGTCTCGGCGACGGACTTCGGCCGGGAAGTATCGCCGATGCAAGTGATGCGGCGCAATTCGCCGAACTGGATGTGCTCGGCGAGTTGACCCGGCGCGGTCAGCAGCGCGGCACCCAGGTGATGGTGGAAGGTCCGGGGCACATTCCGATGCACCAGATCGAAATGAATATCAAACGGCAGATCGAAATCTGCAATGGCGCTCCGTTTTATGTGCTGGGACCCCTGGTCACGGATATCGCGCCGGGCTACGACCATATCACCAGCGCCATCGGGGCGGCCATGGCCGGCTGGCATGGCGCCGCCATGCTCTGTTATGTCACGCCCAAGGAGCATCTTGGATTGCCAAATGCTTCCGATGTGAAGCAGGGTGTCATCGCCTACAAGATCGCTGCCCATTCCGCTGATGTGGCGAGGGGACGAAACGGTGCGCAGGATCGTGATGATGCCCTTTCCCGGGCCCGTTTTGCCTTTGACTGGAACGAACAGTTCCGTTTGTCGCTGGACCCGGAAACGGCACGTGCCTACCACGATGAAACGCTTCCCCAGGAGACGTTCAAAAGCGCCCATTTCTGCAGCATGTGCGGACCGAAATACTGCAGCATGAAGATTACCGAGGACATTCGCAAAATGACCGCCGGCACGGACGGACCGATTGTGCCGCTCGAAGAGACAGGTGTTACTGCCGGGAGCCGAGCCGGCGAATGAAACCCGAGTCGAACCGCTTGCCGGATGCGATCCCGTCCGAATCGGTCGTTTTCAAGATCGTCAACCGGAGGGAGTGGGAAAACGCTGTCGTCGCTGGCCAATATGCGGGAAGTGCCGCCGACGCGCGCGACGGTTTTATCCATTTGTCGGCCGCCCATCAGGTCGGCGAGACGTGGAAGAAACACTTTGCCGGACAAGACGATCTTTTGCTGGTCGCGGTGGCCGTTGAGAAAACCGGAGACGCCCTGAAATGGGAGGCATCCCGTGGGGGCGACCTCTTCCCTCACCTTTATGGGCCTCTGAAGGTGGATGCGGTCGTCGGAGTGCAAGACTTCGATGGCCGGTCGTCGGCGGTTCAGGACCTGCGAAACTCTTCCAGCGGATAATCGAGCATCGACATTCCAGGATTCTCATAAACCTCCCATAACCTCCGGTAGGCTCTCGATATCAGTTCCCGCTGGCTGGCCACAAACGCCGGGTCGAGAGCAGACAGCCCCATTTCATTGTCCACGGTAACCGGTTCGAATCGGGGGTCCTCGATGAACTGGGCCACGACCGGGTTGCAGCGGATGTGAATCTCCGGCGTCAAATGCAGGGTCTCGGGGTCGATCCGGCCAAGGACATAGCGGAGGTACAGGTCGCTTTCGACGATAGATTCCACGTCTTTCTGACATACCTTGCACATGTAGCCTTCATCACATTTGGCCATGGGTCATCTGGATCCGTTAACAAGGCAATGGGGGACCCGCAGCAAGTTTGCCGGCGAGTGAAACTTTACCGGGAAGCGAACTGTCCGGCGACTTCGGCCGTACATGACATCAATTATTGCAAAAGTCCGGCGAAGGGGGGCCGGGAGGCGATTTCGAACCCGATTTGTTTGACGGATGGCAGGGTCGCTTCTAGAATGTGTCGCTCAAATCACCCCCGGGGCAGGACGGAACGTTTTGACGGCGGATCCGGGTCGCGGGCGAGAATGGAAAAGAGGTCGATTGATTCATGAAAAAAGCGGAAATGAAACCGTACAAGGAGACACTGTTGCGACTCCGGGCACGCTTGCGAGGTGATGTTTCCACACTCGCCAACGCAGCGCTTGCCAGAACCTCGGGGACGGCAGGAGGAAGCGGTTCGGCAGTACCCAGTCACATTGCCGACGCCGGCAGCGACACGTTTGAGCAGGACAACACGATTTTGCTCATGAACAACGAGGGTGAGGTGCTGTCACAAATTGAAGGCGCCCTTGAGCGGATCGAAGACGGCGATTATGGTTGCTGCGTCAGTTGCTCGGCAAAAATCCCGAAAATGCGGCTGAATGCCATTCCCTACACCCCATACTGCGTCAAGTGTGCATCCGAGATTGAGTCAACAAGGCGATAGTCCCGAAAAACCGCTTTCCAGTCGTCGCGGTCGGGTGCCGCTTGATCGCTACCTGACGTTCGGGGCGATTGCGGCGATCGGGCTGACGGCCGACTTGTTGACCAAGAAGTGGGCCTTCGAGAACCATTTCAATATGATGGATTCCTCGGTTTCCCTTTGGTGGATTTCTGATATTCTCGGAGTCCAGACGTCATTCAATGGCGGCGCCCTGTTTGGCATTTTTCAGGGGGGAAGTCCCTGGCTTGCAGGCCTTTCGATCATTGCCCTCATCACGCTGACCGGCTGGCTGTTTTTGATCGAGAAGGGGGCGAGCCGATACATGACCATCGTCCTCGCCATGATCACCGCCGGTATTCTCGGCAATCTCTATGACCGGACCGGTTTCGGTTTTCGGCCGGAGCACCCGGCCGAAACGATGTACCATGTCCGCGACTGGATCCATTTCCGGCTGGAGGGAGTTCCGATGTTCGACCCCTGGCCCAACTTCAATATTGCCGACAGCTTGCTCGTTACCGGCGCTGCACTGATCTGTTTCGCGGCGCTGTTCGCGCCCGGGCTTGTGGGGAACGCGCTTGCGGGGGGCGGGACGGGCACAAACCGCCGCGAAGCGGTCGAATAACTGTTCCCATGAACATCGTGCCCGCCAGGTTTATTCCTGCCGTGCCTTCTGTATATTGTGCCGCGGGACCAGGGCACATCCATGAACCGGAACATGACAGGCATGAAACCCCATCACATCCTGATTGCCGGATCGGGCCTGGTTGGATCGCTGCTTGCGCTCATGCTCGGGCGGCGCGGTTATCGCGTAACGGTCATCGAGAAGCGTCCGGACATGCGTCGGGTCGGCGTGACGGGGGGACGGTCGATCAATCTGGCTCTCGCCGAGCGCGGTCTCCATGCCCTGCGACAGGCCGGGCTGGTCGACGCGGTTCAGCCCCTGTTGATTCCCATGAAAGGGCGGATGCTCCATGGGCTGGACGGAAGTCTCTCTTTCATGTCCTACGGCCAGCGTCCCCATGAAGTGATCTGGTCGGTTTCGCGCGGCGACCTGAATATGAGAATGATGTCGGCGGCCGAGGAGCATGAGGACGTCGATTTTCTGTTCCAGCAATCCGTCGAGTCCGTCGATTTTTCGAGAAACATCGTCACCGTCCATGACGAGTTGTGCGGCAAACGCTCTGCATTCGAGTTTGAATTGCTCATAGGAGCTGATGGCGTGGCTTCGCAGGTTCGGCCGGCGCTGGTGGCGGCAACCGGCGGTCACTGCAGGATCGACATGCTCGATCACGACTACAAGGAATTGAATATTCCGCCGGCGGCGGGCGGACAGTGGCAGATGGAGCGGGAAGCGCTTCATATCTGGCCGCGCGGCGGATTCATGCTGATCGCCTTGCCAAACACCGACGGCAGTTTCACCGTAACGCTGTTTCTGGCAAGTCGCGGAAATCCCTCTTTCGAACTCATTGACGAACCCGCGGAACTTGCCGCATTTTTTCACGAGCAGTTCAATGACGTCGACGAACGAATTCCCGATTTGCAGGCCGAGTACTTTGGCAATCCCGTTGGAAAGCTTGGCACGGTGCGCTGCGACCGCTGGGTGCTGGATAATCGTTGTCTGCTGATCGGCGATGCCGCGCATGGCATCGTTCCCTTCCACGGTCAGGGCATGAATGCCGGATTCGAGGATTGCAGCGAGCTGATCAGGCTTCTGGACAAGCATGGTGATGACTGGTCGAGGGTCTTGCCCGAATTTGAATCGATGCGGATTCCCAATGCCAATGCCATCGCCGACATGGCGCTGGAGAACTATGTGATCATGCGCGACAGCGTGAACGACCCGCGGTTTGTACTGAAAAAGGAAATCGGATTCGAACTGGAGCGGATGTTCCCCGACCGCTTCATTCCGAAATACTCGATGATCATGTTTCACAGAATTCCGTACGCAACGGCGTTTGCCCGCGGTGTCATCCAGGAAGAGATACTTGAAAGGCTCGCCGACCATTTACCAGGCGGGGATTCAGGCCAAATCGATCGGGAACTTGCCTCCCGTCTGATCCTGGAAAGGCTGGAGCCACTGGTTCTGGACGAATAGCGACTCGTTCAGCCCAATCGAAATCGCATGGCTTCAACAATCGAGGCGGGGAGTCGCGGCAGATCGCTGCGCGGGATCAGGAAACTTGAGAGATTGAATAGATCGACGAACACCCGGTTTTGCCGCGTGGTTCGCGAGAGGTAGTCATGGCCGGAGGATCCGCCCGTTCCGATTCGCGTACCCAGCATGCGATGCACCATCAGGGCATGTCGCGAACGCCATGAAGTGAAATTCTGGTCCATCTCGAGTAATGCCGTGAGAAAACGGAACGGCAGCTGCAGCATCGGTTCATCGCGGTAAAGGTTGATGAACAACGCCGCCAGCATCGCCCGGTGCGAAAAACGGAAATGTCCTTCGCGCCTGAGATTCTCGTAGCGCGATTCGTCGAGAAGGTCGCGAAAACGTGTCCGCGTGAGTTCCTGTTCGGCCAGCTGGTGCTGGCGAACAACCTCAGGCATGCCCGGACTCGACTGAATGATGGCCATATCGCGGGCGAGCATTCTTTCCACGGCGCGGGAGTATTCCGGCCAGAATTCAAACTCGTCGAAACGGAGGAAAGGAGTGCGCTCCAGCCACTGACAGGTCCGGTCAAGGAGGCTGGTTTCTCTTTCGGCAGTTTCCACGCGGGCCTTGTCGTCATCGGATAGCCGCGAGTAGATAAATTCGCGATCGGCGGGGATTCGCATATCCCGCTTCAGCCCGAGCAGTACTTCCAGCTCCTTGAACTGGACGCTTTGAAAACCCGATGCCGGTATCAACAGGTCGCGAAAATCGAGGAAGTCCAGCGGAGTCATCGTCTCAATGACTTCCAGCTGTTCGATGAGAACCTGCTGAATCCGGTGAATTCGCTCAAGTCGCGCGGTGATCAGTCCCATCTGCCGATCATCGACGACATTGTCGCCGAACATGGCGATGATGGAGCGGAGTTCGTGCAAGATCTGCTTGAACCAGAGTTCATAGGCCTGGTGCACAATAATGAAAAGCATTTCATCATGCACGGCACCCTGGCCGGTATCGCTGGCCGGGTGCTGGGCATCGAGCAGTTTGTCCAGCTGCAGGTAATCGCTGTAATACAGGCCGCCGGGCTTCAAGTTCATGGTTCAGCATTCCATTCCGCTGGTCGCATACCTTCGAGCGGGGCAGCCGTGCGGGATCAGGCGAGTCCGGGAACGGGAACGGGTCCGGCATCGTAATCGCCCGATTCAAGCTGGATTTCGGTCGGCCCCAGAACGGTTTCGTCGTTCCACATTTTTTCCCATTCGATTTCCTTGCCGGTGTAACTGGCTTCGCGGGCCATGATGGCCATCAATGTGCTCTTGCACATGTAATCGCCGTTGTTGATCGGCTTGCCCTCGCGAATGCTCTTGAACAACTCGATGTGCTCGACATCGTACATGCCCGGTCCCTTTTCGCTGAATCGCCAGTTCTTTCCGGGCGCTTCGATTTCATTGCGGAGGATTCGCGCTTTGCCCGTCGTTCCATAAACATGGCATTCGTTTTCATTGAAACAGTTGTTCATTTGCCGGCAGTGCGAAAAACACTTGACACCGTTTTCCCATTCAAAGACGGTAGCGAAATGGTCGTAGGTGTTTCCATACATGGCATTGGTGCGCTTCTGCCGCCCGCCGGTCCCCCAGCAGCGTACCGGAGGTGTATCACCCATGACCCACAGGGCCTTGTCGAGCGTGTGAATGTGCTGTTCAGCAGGAATGTCGCCGGACAGCCACGCGAAATACAGCCAGTTCCGCAACTGGTATTCGATCTTGCTCCATTCCGGATTGTTCCCGCGATGCCAAAGCTCTCCGGTGACGTAGTTGGACTCGATCGCGCGCACTTCACCGATGTCACCCCCCTTGATCCGTTCCATCGTCGCATTGACACCAAGGTCATAGCGCCAGCAAAGACCGGACACCAGGCTGAGCCCCTTCTCCCGGCATAGCTCGCTTGCTTTCAGAACGCGCCGCACTCCGGGAGCATCGACTGCGATCGGTTTTTCACAGAAGATGTGCTTCCCGGCGGCTGCCGCTGCTTCCATCTGTGCGGGGCGAAAATAGGGTGGCGAGCAGAGCAGCACAACATCGACACCGGAGTTAATCAGAGCCTCATGGCAATTCACGCCGGTGAACTGGTTTTCCTTTGTCACCTCGAGGGCCCGGGTTACGGCTTCTTCCTGCATTTGCAAGCCTTCGAGACATGAGGCAATTCTGTCCGGAAAGGCATCGGCAAGTGCGGTAACCCGAACGTCCTTGTCAGCCATGCAGGCATTGACGACTGCTGCGGTACCGCGCCCGCCACAGCCGATCAGCCCGATTCGCAAGGTCTCTTTCACGCTGTTATGAGCCCCCCTGGCAACCGTCAATGGACTGGTCGCGACGGCACCGCCTGCAAGAATTGCGGTGGATGTCTTGACGAATTGCCGGCGGTCGGGCTGTCGGGAAACGGATTGGGGAGGCGTTGCAGGATTCGTTGACATGGATTCTGATAGCGGAAAGCACGGGTTGAGAAACGGGCCACCGGGCGATTCGATTCGATATTCGAAGGCCCAACCCGTTACAGGCTAACGTGCCGAAAGCAGGTTTTCCAGCCTGCATTGCCGACTGTTTGGGAATGCTGCCCGTCGGATCGAACTTCAATGCAAGAACAGCAAAGAAAGGTCATGGTTTCGGGCGGCGTGCCATTCGACCCGCGGGAATTGGCAGCTTCGGTCCCGTTCGTTGAGCTGCACTACCTGCCATCTGTGAATTCAACCAACGACTGGGCGATATCGCATACCTCGTGTCGGGAGTTGGATGCCCCCCCTGCCCTCTTCGTGACGGATGAACAAAGCCACGGTCGGGGCCGCGGCGATCATCGCTGGCATTCCGGCCCGGGGGCGTTGACCTTCTCGATTATGGTTCGCCGACCCATGGCGCTCGATTCGCCCTGGCAAGGTCTGATTGCCCTGGCGATGGCCGATGCCGTATGTGAAGCGATCCGCAAATGCCAGGCAATCGAAACGTCAATCAAGTGGCCCAACGACATTATCCTCAATGACCGCAAACTGGGCGGAATCCTGATCGAGTCGCCTGACAGACGATGGCTGGTCGCCGGAATCGGGGTCAATGCCAACAATTCTTCCAGGGAAATCGACCGGGCAATCTCGCTGATCGATCGAACAGGGAACCCGGTCGATCGCGTTCGCCTGCTGTCGGAGATTGTCGCCCGTTCAATCGACCACTTTCAGGAAATGGCCGGCAACAACGAGTCCGGGTGCAGCCTTTGGCGAGATCGATTGCTTGCCAGATGCATCGAACGGGACTGGCTGAAAGGCAAGTCCATAAGTTGCAAGTCGGGGACCGAGACATGGAGCGGAACGGGTGACGGTTTGGCTCCCGATGGCTCATTGATCATGAAGTTAGCCGATCAAGGCACAAAACAAATCTCTGCCGGTCAGATCACGGTTTCTGACGGCTGAGTTCAGGCGAAAGCTGATTCGCATGGCTTGATCATCGGAATCCGGGTGAAAAGAGGCGGGCGGGCCAGAGCCTTGAAACCGGCAATTCCTCTAATTTCCACGCGAAATACCCTCGTTCTGGAATTCAGAAGGATCGCTGTCACAGGGTTCCCGGTGGGGAGTATAGAGGGAAACGGCAAGGCCCCGGACTTCCCGGGCCAGCCGGAAAAAAACTTCCGAAAATACCCTGAACCAAAAAACGGTGATTTATGAAAAAGTTTGTTTCTCTTGCAGTCGCGATGGTTTCGATGGTTGTGCTTGGCGAGCGATGTTCCCAGGCCCAGTATTTCGATGCTTACGCAGGCATGAACGACATGTTGGCAAACAATATGAACTTTGATTCGCAGTTCTTTTCCCAATTGAACGCGATGCAACAACAATCGTACCAACAGACCGAACAACTGATTCAACAGGTCATGGCGCTCCCGCAGGTGCAAAACGATTACCAGCAGTTTGTGGCGGCGGGTGGCCAGGCTTCTTACCGGGATTATGCGATTTGGTGGGCGAAAACGGCCGGCGGCACCAATATCCAGGGCGCTATCATTGCTCAGCAACAGCAATTTGAAGGACTTCAACAGGCGAACCGCACGATTCAGGAAGGCTACCGTTCCTACAACGATGGCTACGCGGAAAATCAGCAGCGCATGGATAATCTGTTCGAACGCATGAGTTCAGCTCGTCGCGGCGAATGGGGCTATACGAATCCGGCGACCGGCGAAGTCATGCAATTGCCCTACACCGCGACCAGCGGCTATTACACGACACCGTATGGGAACCTCTATATCGATAACGTCGGAAATCACTACCTCTATCAAGGGAACGGCTGGACCCAACTGCAGCTCAATGGCGGCTAATGGCAGGGGGAATCTGAAAGGGACTCGGACTCCCGCCTATGCTTCTGCCGAGGGGCCGTCAAAAGGACCTCGAGACATTTGCCAACACTCTCTCGGTCCCCCGACCCGAACGACGGACCTTCCAGCGGCGATTTTTTCGTCGAAAACCGCTGAAAACGTCGCCGGGCCCGGCCTGATCCCCCAAGCCGGGAGAGTGTGCCGTTTTTGCTGAAGAATCGGGGACTGGAGAGAATTCTGGAAGGCATATTGATCGATGCCGACCGATTTTGGTGTAATATCGATTCAGTGGGCCCCGGTTTCAAAGGGGTTTGCAATCAAAAATTCAATTGGGCTACTTGTTGACAACTGAATCAGCCTGGCTGCTCCGCCCAAACGGGGGAGCAAAACAGACTGTTTGGATGGACGGCAAGTTCCTGTCATTTGTCGAGAGGGCTGAAGCATGCCACTTTTTGAAATTGAGACGGACGCACACATCATTATCACGTGGGCAGAAACGGAAAGCGCTGCCAAGGGAATCGCCTCGAATTCCTATCCGGCAGAGGCGATCAAGCGTTTGACGAAACGCCCGCGTGATACCTGGGTCATCTCAAAGGGAGTTCTCGGATTGCCGACGGAAGGGGTCAATCCCTGCAACGTCGCCCGCGATTGCCTGACCAAGGCCGCGGGAGACAAGGTCCACGCCATCCGGTTGTATATGCATGAAACCGGTACCGACCTCGATGAGGCCCGCAGGGTGGTTGAGTCGAATATGGTCATGGGCTGGTAAACCGGCATGTGGCCTGCACCGCGATAACATGAAATGAAATGGCTGCCGACAGGACTTTGGCTGGCGCTGCTCCTGTCGGCATTTTTTCTGCGCCTCCAGGCCATGAGCGAGCCGCTGTGGTTGGACGAGCTGCACACTTCATGGGTCGTTTCCGATGGCCCCATTGAGATTCATCAGCGCGCCTGGGAAGGGAACCAGTTGCCGCTCTTCTACTGGCTCGTCTGGCCGGTTTCAAAAATAACCGGAGGGAGTCCTTTTGGACTTCGGCTGATTTCGTTACTGGCGTCGATGGCAACTATCGTGTCCCTCGGCTGGTTCGTTTTCTCGTGGGGGAAATCGCAGGTGGGTGCGCTGCTGGTCGCCGCGCTCGATGCATTTGACGACAAGTTCCTGTTCTATTCCGTTGAAGCGCGGCCGTATGCACTTGTGCAACTCGTCGGTCTTTGGCAAATGGCCTCGTTTCTCACGGCCTATGCACATTGGAAAGGCGACGGCGATTCCGCCAGGCACACGTCAAATTCGGGCAAGAGGATGGCCGGGTGGCTGGCGGTTCTGCTGCTCTGGTTGCAACCGACAACAATCATCCTGCTGGCGGCGGAAGCGTTGTACCTGGTGATGGCATGTTTTCGGGGAATGGATGTCCGGCGCACATTCCGGCTCTCCGGCAACTGGTCCGAGCCGTTGATCATGGGTGTCATGGCAGCATGGCCGCTGGTGGCGGTCCTGCTTCTCACAGAAAACAGCCACCGCTGGGCACGCTTCGTCGACCCGGCCAGTTTCTCGTTGGGTGTCATCGCAGATATTTGCGTCTGGATCGGGATTCCGCTGTTGGCAAGCTTGTTTCTGTTGCGGATTCGATGCAGTGAGGATAACGGAATTCGCGGGAAAGCCCTTTTCTGGATTTCAGGCCTGGCGATCGCTTCAACCATCATTTCGACATTTGGCGGTTTCGTACCGCTGGCCGATTATCGATACCTGATCGCACCGATAACGGGCTTGCTGATGTGCGGCGGGCTGGTCGTTGCAGGATTGCCACGAGCAGGGCGTTGCGCAGTCGCCCTACTGATCATGGCTGTGGCGATAGCGTCCAATCCATTATTGCCCGGTTTTCTGAAAACCGGCCGGATGCCCGCCCAGCGCGTGGAAGACTGGGCAACGATCGTTGCAAAAATGAATTCCGACAATGCACCGGTCTGTTTTTTTCCCAATCTCGTCGAGGATGTCGTGCTCGAGAACAAGTCTTCGGCCGACATCTATTCACGACAAGAAGACGACTATTTCCTTTTCGCGCTGGCGGGGACCCGCAATTTAAGGGGACTCGAAGACAGCACCCGCGTCTGCGAGGCATTTTCCATCTATGCGGCCGGCGAGGCCTCGGACCGGTTGAAGGAATCGATTGTTTCGGAGAAGGGATGTTGGGTATTGATTCGTGCGAGGTCGGATGATGCGAAGATCGCACTTGGGAAAGTACTTGATTGGCCGGGCCTGAATTTTGTCCTGGAAAAATCGGAAGACTTTTCGATTCCCCCTCTTCATCTTTATCGCCTGCAAACCCAGGCGAGTCGTTTGATTCAATGAACAGGTCGAACTCCCGATCATCCCGGCAGCGATCATGAATCGGCAGGGTTGGGGGCCAACATGGTTGCATACAGATCGAGCGAATCCCGTTCGCCGATGATCCGGAAGACATCGCGGATCTGTTCCAGGCCGGCACGGAAAAGGAATCGGGAATCGCGCCCGAACGACTTGATACCGATCACATAGAAATCCGGCTCGGTTGTCCTCACAGCCTCCGTTCCCATATTTCCCTGTTGCAGGCAGTCGCGTCCGGCGGAGGTCATTGCCCTGGCGAGGTTGATCGGTGCTCCGCTCGCGCAGCAACGATGCAACTGCAAGGAATCATGAATGCTCCAGTCCCCGGTGTAACCGACATTGGAAACAAGGTGGTTGACGTGAATCACCTCCTGTGAATCGCAAAGCTGCAACTGGAACCCGTCAACGGAATCGTGAACCGAATGGATGTTGACACCGGCGCGGAAATCGATCCACGGAGCATTCGTTGCCAGATGATTGGCGGTTTCCACCAGTTTCCGCCGGTTTTCCAGAGGATCGTTATCCATGGGCTCCAGTGGCAGTCCTGGTTTTCGTGAAAGCCAGATGCATTCAATTTCAGGCCGCGTTTTTCGAGCGTCGGCGAGCTGCAGGATATTGGTTGCTGCCGTAAATCCGTTTCCGGCGATGGCAAACCGGTTGCCCGGATAAAGGTAGAGCTCTTCAGGGCACAGGACCCAGCATGAATAGAGAATGTCTTCGGGGAGTTCTTCGTGGACAAGCTCTTCGCGCAAGTCAAGCTCGCCGATCGCTGGCGCGCCGCCGCTTCCCATGAACGACGGGCTCATGTAGTTTCCACTGGCATCGATAACAACGTCGAAATACTCGACATGTTCCCCTTCGCTGTCTTCAAAGAGAACACGGAAGCGGGTTTCGTCCCGGTCCGGCTTTCCAAAATTCTCCGTGGGGAGCTGCCCGTCGCGCGAAACGGACAGAACCGTTGTCATTGTCCTGAAGCAATCGCACAACAAATCACTCTTTGCCAGCGGCATCAGGTACTTGTCCACCCACTCCTTTCCGGTATGCAGATCACCCCGGCGAAGTTGCGGCGGCTCACCGGTCTGGTTGGCCAGTGCCGACAATCCCAGGCTGCTGCTGTTCATTTCAAACGGCGTGAACAGTGTGATATGCTCCCAGGCAAGCACATTGCTACAAATGTTCTCCTGTTCGAAAACGGTGACCGGATAGCCGAGGTAGCGGGCGTAAAGCGCCGCCTCTATGCCGATGGGTCCCGCACCGATTATCGCGATTGTCGGTTGCTCGTCGTCCATTGCTTTCGGTCCTGAAGGTTCGCTGGTTTAGGCAGAGAATGATTTTCGGATCAGCGATTATCTTAACGCATTTGCATTCGCCGTTTCAGACTGTGGCAAACTCGCACAGGATAGCGTGAAAAAGCCGCTACTAGCCCCGCGTGACGCGAAAGGGAGAGATATCCAGGAAGGGAGTCTCGTCGCACATCAATTGCCGGGTCAGGACCGCAGTTCCCGGAGCGAGCAGGAGTCCGCTGCGGAAATGACCGGTGGCAACCCAGACCATTTTCCCCCATTCGGACGACGCCGGACCAATATACGGCATGCCATCCCATGTTCCGGGCCGAAGTCCCGCCCAGGTCCGGATCAGGCTCCGCCGATCGAGTCCCGGGAATATCGACCCGGCAAAATGCAAAAGGTTTTCGACGGCATCATCGGTCGTCGATGTGTCAAACCCCGCCCGTTCCAGAGTTGATCCGGCAAGCACATGACCATCATCGCGGGGAACAACGTAACGCATCCCTTCGTAAACGATCTCCGCAAAGGGTCGCTGGGGCAATCGGAACAGCAACATTTGTCCGCGAACGGGGACCGTGCTTATCGTAACGCCAATCGACTTAAGCAGGGTTTCGGACCAGGCGCCGGCAGCGATACAAATCCGCCGGGCACTCAGCATTGGGCCTGTGGCACTGGAAACGGACACGGTGCCCGGCTGGATTCGGTCGAGTGAGATATCGCCGGTTTCAAAGAAACTTTTCACTCCGCGAGCGCGGCAACTTTTTTCAAGTGCCCGGGTGAAATCCGGGTTGCGAATCTGGGCTTCTTCGGGAACAAACACAGCCGAGCGGACTTCTTTTGCCAGGGCTTCAAGTGCCGG
>WPCK01250864.1_pt1 | contig 16373 bp, 12 predicted proteins | sample 5399851 | NCBI WGS metagenome assembly WPCK01 (sample SAMN12869471, study PRJNA574797) | sludge metagenome | isolation source: wastewater treatment of pH11 | place: China:Beijing | collected 2019-05-20 | reverse complement strand
CACGTCGGTAGCCGCGATCAGGGCAGGTGGCGGCACCGAGGTCGGTGGCTCGGGATAGGTCGGCGCGGATTCCGCCAGGGGTGGGGCGGCCTGGCCGGCCATGGTCTCTTGGGGCGGCGCCAGAGGACTTGGTTGTGACGGCAGCGCCGGTGGCCAAGGTGCCGGAACCGTCTCCCCCGGCTGTGGGGCCGAGACCGGGGCCTGTACGGGGGTGAGCGGCGCAGCGGCCAACGACCCAACCGCGGCTGGCGGGGACGCCGCTGCCCCTGGCTGCGAACCTAAGTCGAAGGACGGGAGCTGCACGTTCGGCCCGTCCGCCCAAAGCCCGTCACTGTTGGGTAATGGGGGCCTCTTGAGCACAACGTGAACGCCGTAGCCCACACCAGCCAAAATGGCCAGCACCACTGTTGTCTTGATGAATTGCACGTCTAGGTCCTCCCTGCCGCGGGCGGGGATGGTAGGGGGAAGTACCGTTCTGCGTCAATGGCTGAGCGGGGTGCTAGCGATCAACGCGCCGACCCGATCATTCCCTTTCCCGCAGCGCTCGGTCCGTTCCCTGGAACCGAGACCATACGAAGACTCTGGACGCGGCGCTCGGACCGCCAGGGCCGACTCGAGTCGCCATTCAGTCGTCAGGCCGTGCCCGCCAGCTGGCATGTGGGAACGGATACGTCCCCTTTCAGATGTTCGTTCAGGCAATCGACATAGGTAGCCAGGAAGGCCCGTGCGTCCGCCACTCGCATGCAATTCGGATCGCAGCGGACGTTGAGAATCAAATCGCGATAGAACGTGACGATGGAGACGGAGGCGCGGGTCATCGGCCGCATGGGAGACACCCCCAACATTTTCTGCAGCGTCAGATTGCCACAGACAAGCTTTCCGCCTCGGCGGGGAAACGTGGCCAGGAACCGGCGCGTCGGGTCTCCCATGTTCGAGACCGTGATGGTCGCCACACACCGCCGTGCGGAGGTCAGGTATCGCAGCAGGCCCGGGACATAGGAGGAGGCCATCAGGGATTCCACGAAGTAGCGGCCGCGGTTTTCATTCTTGATCGCCGCGGTCTCCTCGCGGATGCTGCGAGCCAGCTTCAGAGAATCGAGGCAGGCCTTGCGATGCCGCGTGATAAAGTTGTAGCTGGTCATATTGGCGGCCGGCATGGAGAAATCCGGCACATCCCGCAAGTCGCTGGGCATCATGATCCGAAACCGTTTGCCACGCGATCCGTCATGCGTTTGATTCCAAATCGCCATGGCGCGGAACATTTCGGCCAGCAGAAAATCATTGAGCATGACGCCGTGGCGGGTTGCGAGATCTCGCAATTGCTGATGCTGTTCGCGATGGAACGTGTGAGAAACCACACCGGGAAAGCCATCTTCCTGGTTGTCGCCGATGGCAAGACCACGGGGGACCGCCAGGGGCGCGATCCGTTTTCCATAGACATGATAGAGTTGATGGAAGGCCGTACCCGTCAATCGGCCGGCCGACTTGAGTGTGTCCAGACTGGCCAGTTTGTGACGGCGGGTCTTCAGCATTTGTACGTTATAGGCCGCCGCGCGCGGTGCTTCCGCCCCGTCCGACGTCCTGGCCCCATAGCCTGCCAAGACATCGCCAATGAACCGATGGGCGCCGGTGCCATCCGAACAGGCGTGATGGAACTGAAGCACCAGCCGGGCGCGACCATCGCTCTGGCGGACCCAGGCCCGCAGCCCCACCTCTCGCTCCAAATCGATGTACTCGCCCTGGTGGAACCGAATCGGATCGTCATAACGGCCCCAGTCGACCTGGGGTACGACGTCACCCGCGTCAATCCAACAGACCTTGCCTTGCTTGGCCCGCCCAATCAGGGCACTGAATAGGGGATGACGCTGGCAGGCACATTCGAGCGCGCTTTGAAAGGCACTCGGTTCAAACTCGCCCGTGAAGAACAGATTGCTCGCGAACGTCATGGGGTACGTCGCGCGATCATCCAGCAGGAAGAAATCATCGATGGGGGCCAGATGCAGCGGAAAAAGTCGTCGCGTCGCGGTCTGGAGCATACCTGCGGCATCCGAAGGGAATGGTGGCCAAGACCCGCGGCACCGGCGCGGGCCGGTCTGGCCAGGTCTGCAGGAAAGGAAACATCGACATGGCGCATGATACGTGATTTTCCCGTCGCCTCAACTATGGAAGTTGCCATTCGGCCGCCGAGTTTCGCCAGGATTCCACCAGCCCAATCCTCAAAACCGGGATTTTCAGCCGAGGCCGGGATCAGCCCGGTCCCGCGGCACGCTATAATCCGGCTCCTGGTCATCATCACTACCTCCTTGTTCTTTGGGAATCCAAGCCGATGTCGACGAATGGGCCACTGAATCGAAAGCTCCGCATGGGGCTGGTGGGGGGGGGACAAGGGTCGTTTATCGGGCGTGTGCACTGCACGGCCGCCGTGCTCGACAATCGGGCCCAACTGGTGGCCGGCGCCCTCTCGTCCGATCCCGGACGTGCCAAGTCGTCTGCCGCGGATTATGACATTCCGCCGCAGCGCGCGTATGGCAGCTGGAAGGAAATGTTCCAGCAGGAAAAAGCCCGGTCGCCCGACGATCGGATCGACTTCGTCTCCATCGCGACCCCCAACCACACCCATTTCGAAATCGCTCTGGGGGCCATCCAGGCAGGGTTCAATGTCGTCTGCGACAAACCGATGACGTTTGACTTGAACCAGGCCGAGCAACTGGCGGAAGCGGTCCTTCGCGCGGGGGTCGTCTTCGCCTTAACGCACAACTACACCGGATATCCGCTGGTTCGCCAGGCACGCGATATGGTCCTGTCGGGGGAATTCGGTGAAATCAATGCCATTCGGGCCCAGTACATCCAGGGGTGGCTGCGGACCCGGCTGGAAAGCCAGGCACAAAAACAGGCCGCCTGGCGAAATGACCCCAAGCAATCCGGTGCCGCCAATTGCTTCGGCGACATCGGAACGCATGCCTTCAACCTAAGTCGCTACATCACAGGGCTGTTGCCCGCCTCCGTCAGTTGCCACTTGCGAACCTTCGAGCCCGGTCGCCTGCTGGATGACTACGGAACCGCCCTGATCCAGTTTCGCAACGGTGCCATCGGCTCGGTCACGGCGTCACAGATCAGTCACGGCCGCGAGAATGATCTGGCGATCGAAGTCGACGGGACCAAGGCCTCGCTGCAATGGCGGCAGGAGAATCCCAATGAATTGATCGTGCGTCGCAATGGGGAACCGCATCGAGTGTATACGCGGGACCCGAACGCACCCTTTACCACGCCATTCAGCCGCGCAGCCTGCCGACTCCCCAGTGGGCATCCCGAAGGATTCCTGGAGGGGTTTGCCAACATCTACCGGGATGCGTTTGATGCCATGGTGCAGCGGGCCCAAGGTGAGCCCTTCGAAACGGTGGATACGCCCTATCCGAACGTGGGAGACGGCGTGGAAGGGATGCTCTTCATTCAGCAGTGCGTGCTCAGCAGCCGAGAGAAGGGGGCCTGGGTTCCGCTCGAACATCCCCGTGCCCGGCGCTGAGTGGTGCGGAAGGCGTCTGCCGCGCCGCGGGGCTGGGGACCACGGGTCGGGTCATACTCCCTGGGCAAGCTCCGGGGGCTGAAAGCCGGGGCTCTGCGCGAAGAAGTCCCGCGGATTCTCCAGCACGACCTTGCGGATCAGCGACTCGGGGTGGCCACGTCGACGCATCTCGAGAATGAAATCGGGAACGGCCGTCGGCTTGGAAGGTCCCCAATCGCCGGCCGAGTTGACCAGGAGTCGCTCGGGGCCATAGCGTTCCACGAGATTGGCAGCCCGCGCAGGGGTGCACTTGGTCACTGGGTAGAGCGTCATGCCGGCCCAAAATCCCGCCTCCAGGACCGGCCGAATGGTGTGCTCTTCCACATGGTCCACCACCACGCGGTGGCGATCGATCCCTGAATGGCTCGCCAGCATGTCCAGGATCATCCGAGTCCCCTGGTACTTGTCCGCCAGGTGCGGCGTATGGATCAACACTGACTGCCGGTGCTTCACGGCGAGTTGCACATGCTCTTGGAACACGATGGCCTCATTGCGCGTGTTCTTGTTCAACCCAATCTCGCCGATCCCCAGGACACCCGGGAGCGAGAGAAACTCGGGGATCATGGCCAGCACTTCCCTCGCCAGCGTCACGTTCTCGGCTTCTTTGGCGTTGATGCAGAGCCAGGTGTAGTGCTGGATGCCATAGGCGGCTGCCCGATTCGGTTCAAATCCCGTCAGCTGCCGAAAATAGTCCCGGAAACAGTCGACGCTGCCGCGATCGAAGCCTGCCCAAAAGGCGGGCTCACTCACTGCCACGCACCCCATCTTGGCCAACGACTCGTAGTCGTCGGTCGTCCGGGATACCATGTGAATGTGGGGATCGATGTAGTACACGGACCGTCCGTTGCCGGGGTTGGGACTTCGCCCTACCTCTCAGTTCTCAGTTCTCAAATTTCAAATCTCAAATCTCAAATCTCAAACACCTCCCGCCACGACGGATCGTAGGGGCGCGAGAAGACCTGCTGCACCTTCTCGGCACGATCGGGAGTGGCCCCGCTGAGGATCTCCAGGGCCTGGGCAATCTGCCGCAGTCGTGGATCGCCGCCCGCCGATGCGCCTTCCCGTGCGACGCGATCCAGCGCGGCTGCCAGGTCGAGCAGTCGGCTGCGGACTTCCAGAAACTCACGATCCAATACGGTCGCGGCAGCCATTACGGAACGGCTCCCAGCCGGAGGGTCTCGATGGAACCTGCATAGCCAATGTTGTTCAGGAAACGGTCGACCGAGATGACCGTCACACCCGCCTTCTCGGCTTCTCCCAGGATCCGGGTCAGGGCCTCCCGCAACTCGACAGGGGTCTTCTCCGTGATTTCCTGCCCCATGATCAAGTAGCGGGTCTCGATGGAGATATCGCCCGTGCGCTTCCCCTGTTCGTCGACTTCCGCGTCAATCACCCCGCCATTGATGCGGATCAACCCGCGAATCAGCTCACGTTGGTCGGGACCATCGCCATCCCGGCCCATGACACCTGCGATCGCAAAGTGGACGGGAATCCCCTTGTGGAATACGGGGGAATAGACAATGTCCCCGGTGATGATGGGACGCGAAGGCTCATCGTCCAGGATCCGGGCTTCGGCCAGGTGCGACCCCAGGATGCGGGTCACTTCAATACTGGCCTTCTTTTCCGCGCGCGCCAGGTTGTTGGAATCGACTTCATACACACTGAAGGTGGCCTGCGGGCGCAACATGTCCGCGCTTCCCAGGTCCAGGTAGACCGTACCCAGCGACTGGTTAACCCACGTCACGTTGCCGTCCGGGTGCTCGAAGGATTCCGTGCGGAAGCCCACCAATTCGGTATTGAGCCGTTCGTTCTGTTGCTCCAGGGATTTCAGCTGCGATTCGAGCTCTTTGACGTGTTGTGTCAGATTGGTATTTTCCTTGGCAGCCGATTCCTGTGCCGCCTTGAAGCTATCCTCACGTGCCTTCTGCTGCTGCCGCAGTTTCTCGATGTCTCCGGCAAACTGGTCCTGGAGCATCTTCAGGTCCTGGGCCGCCTTCTGATGATTGTCCTCTGCCAACTTGACGTTCCGTCGCTCTTCCTCCCGCGCCTGGTTGCGCTCACCCTTCAACTCGTTCTCCAGATTGGCCGCTTCATACAGCCGCTGGTGCTGATCCTGAACGGTCTTCACCAGGAAGGCCGGCAGCTCGCGATAGTTTCGCTGTTCCTCAGGGTAGTTTTTTCCGAACAGGGACAGGTCCTTGTCGACCTGGGCCTTGGCCGATTCCACCGTGGAGCCGTCGGGGTATCCCAGCCATTTCAGGAGCTGCAGGTTTTCGTCCGAGGCCTTGCGCATGGCCGCCTCCGCCTGCGTCTGAGACTCCTTGGCCTGAGCCAAAGCGGCATTGGCCTTGTTCCCCAGGTTCCAGAACACGACGGTGGTGATGGCGAAGATCAGGCAGAACATGACCAGGAGAATGACGGCGATTTGCATCCCCTGACTTTCACGTTTGGCCATGGCACGTCTCCGTTTTCTGAAGTTTTTGCCTGATTTTTGAGTCTAATCGTGCCGTTCCGAGGTGTCAAACCAGCGCCTGACCAGTCTGCCGTTTACCCCCGCGAGAAACGGGCCAGAAGGGCTGGGTGCACGGTTGCGGTTCACCCGAGCGCTCGGTTGAAATGAACACAGCAATTGTAGCGGCGGCATGGCAAGGGTCCATCGTCGACCGCGGGTTCCGACGTCGACTCGGATCAGGGTAGGGGGACCGATGGCCCAGTTTCGGCAGCGCCAGATGGCCTTTTCGGGCGAGCGCGCGACACCGTCTGAATCGAGTCACGCGGACCCTTCCGATGGGTCGGCCGGTGCCATCGGCGCCTCGCAGCCGGTGGAAGCGTCTCCGGACCTGCGCGGCCGCACGATCTACGTCGTGGACGCGTTTGCGCTGCTGTTCCAGGTATTCCATGCCATGCCGGAAATGACGAGCCCCCATGGACAGCCGATCGGCTGTGTCTTTGGCTTCACCCGCGACCTGGTTTATCTGATGGAGGAACGCAAACCGGATTACCTGTTCGTCGCGTACGATGCTCCGGGGCCAACCTTCCGACACGAGCTCTTCGCCGATTACAAGGCCGATCGCGTGGAAATGCCCGAGGCGCTTCGCGATCAATTGCCCAATGTCTTGCGAATGAATGCGGCACTGGCGATTCCCGCCATGTCAATCGAGGGATTCGAAGCCGACGACATCATGGCCACGCTCGCACGCCGTACCGAAGCGCTGGGAGGTTGCTGCTACCTCGTCACTCACGACAAGGATTGCCGCCAACTGATTTCCGAGCACGTGCAGTTGTTCAACATCCGCAAGCAGGAGACCTTTGGGGCCCATGAGCTGTTGGAGACGTGGGGGATTCGCCCCGATCAGGTGGTGGATTTTCAAGCCCTCGTGGGGGATCCGGTCGACAATGTCCCGGGCATCCCCCTGATCGGCCCCAAGATTGCCAGCCAGCTGCTCCAGGAATTCCAAACGCTGGAAGGTATCTACCAGCACTTGGATCAGGTGGCCGGAGCCAAGCGCCGTGAGAATCTTGCCGCCGGGCTCGACACCGCCCAGCGCAGCCGGCAGCTGGTCGCCTTGACCACGACCTTGCCCTTGCCGATCGACTGGGACGCTGCCCGGCCTGGCAACTTCGACCCGAGTGCCGTGGCCGAGTTGTGCCGCGAATTTGGATTCCGTGGCTTTTCCGAAAAGTTCAGTCGCCTGGCGATGGGCGCTGGTGACCCGGAAGCTGCCACCAGGATTCGGTCCGTGGACACAGCCGATGACGTTGCGGCCCTTCGCCAGGAATTGCAGGGGAAACCCCCAGTGGCCCTCTCGCTGACCGAGTTCGAAACCTCCTCCGAGACACCGCACATCCGTGGCTGCGCGCTCTGTTGGTCGGAAACGGGCACTGCCTATGTCCCGCTGAATGCCAGGGAACCGTCGGCCGACAAGGCCGCTCGCGTCCTGCTTCAAGAACTGCTGCAAACCGCCGATTGGCCCAAGTCGGGTTACGACGTAAAGCGACAGGCGGTCCTGCTTCGGTCGGAAGGATGGCAGCTTCACGGTATTCAATTCGATGCACTTCTGGCCGCCTATTTGCTGGATGCCGGGTCCCGAAACTATGCCATTGACGAATTGGCACGAAGGTACTTAGGGCACACACTGGCCAGCGAGCAGCCGGCGCCTGGCCTGGAAATGGGCGTGGTCGCGGCCTTGGCCGAGGCGCAAGCCGTCCGTCAGCTCGCCGACGTCTTGACCTGCGAACTCCAGCAACAAGGCCTGCAAGGCGTCTTCACCGATCTGGAACTTCCCCTGATCCCCGTCCTGGTCGAGATGGAATCCCAAGGCATTCGGATTGATCCGCAACGGCTGAACCAGCTGTCGCAGAAATACCATGCCACGCTCGAAACACTGGAACACCAGATCTACGAATTGGCAGGGGAGCGGTTCAATATCAACGCACCCAAGCAGTTGGGACACGTGCTGTTTGACCGACTGGGGTTGCCCGTGCTGAAGAAAACCAAGACGGGGCCCAGCACGGACGCAGAGGTCCTGGAGCAGCTCGCACCTCTCCACGCACTGCCGCAGAAGGTGGTCGAGTATCGACAATATGCCAAGCTGCTGGGTACCTACGTGGATGCCTTGCCGCGCTTGATCCGACCGGACACCGGCCGCGTGCACACCACGTTCAACCAGGTGGTGGCCGCGACGGGGCGATTGAGTTCCTCCGATCCGAACCTGCAGAATATCCCCATTCGGTCCGAGGCGGGTGCCGAGATCCGTTCGGCGTTCGTTCCGGGCAAACCCGATTGGTCCTTGCTTTCCGCCGATTACTCGCAGATTGAACTCCGTGTGCTGGCGCACTACTCCCGCGACACGTCCCTGCTGGAGTCGTTTCGCGCCGGTGAGGACATCCATGCACGGGTGGCAGGCGAAGTCTTCGGCGTGCCGCACGATCAGGTCACATCCGCCATGCGGCGGACTGCCAAGGCCGTCAACTTTGGCGTCGTCTACGGCCAGTCGGCGTTCGGACTTGCCAAGTCCCTGGGGATCGGCCAAGAGGACGCGGCCGCCTTTATCGAAAAGTACTTTGACAAGTATGCCGGCATGGCCAGTTTCATGGAGGAACTTCTCGACGAATGCCGCCGCGATGGCTGCGTGCGAACCATGTGGGGTCGCAAACGCACGATCCCCGGGGTCCGCGAACGGGCCCGGCGCGATTGGCGCCAGCGCAACTTGCAGGAACGAACGGCCATCAACACGGTGATCCAGGGGAGTGCGGCCGACATCATCAAGCGCGCCATGATCTGCGTCGCAGAGAAACTGAGACAGCAGGCAAGCCCGGCCCGCATGCTGCTGCAAATCCATGACGAACTGCTGTTCGAGGTCCCCCAGGCCGATCTCGAGGAAACCGCCCGGATGGTACAACGGGAAATGGAGTCGGTCGTGGAGATGGCCGTTCCCTTGAAAGTCGATGCCAGGGCCGGACCCACATGGGCCAGCTGCGAGCCGCTGCCCGCGGTCCGTGACTCTGCCGGATCGCCGGAATACACATGAAAACCGTCGGCATCGTGGGTGGCGTGGCCAGTGGCAAGAGCCAAGTCGCGCGCATGTTCGGCCAGCTGGGGGCGGAGATCATCGACGCCGACCAGGCCGGACACGAGGTCCTGGACGAGCCCGCCGTAATCCAAGCCGCGACCCATCGCTGGGGGACCGGTATTCTGGGCAAAGATGGCAAGCTCGACCGCCGTGCGATCGCCGACCGGGTCTTTGGGCCTGGGAATCGGGACGAACTCCTCTTCTGGGAAGGTGTCACCCATCCGCGAATCCACGATCGGATTTCACAGCGTCTGGCAGACCTGGCCGCGCTCCCAGGTGATCGCGTCGTCGTCCTCGAAGCGGCCCTGCTGTTTGAAGCGGGATGGGATACCTTGTGTGACCTGGTCGTCTTCATCGACGCGGCGGATTCGATCCGGCGCCAACGGGCAGCCGTTCGGCGATGGTCGGCCTCCGAATGGGAACAGCGGGAGGCGGCACAGACCAGCCTGGCTGAAAAACGCCGAAAAGCGGACATCGTTATTGACAATTCCGGCACACTTGAGCAAACCTATCTGCAGGTCCAGGCTTTGTGGAACCAACTCTCCTAGCGTGGGCAGTACCCTCCGACACCTCCCCAGGGGCCGGTTCTCGGTCCTAAGCTTATGATCCCTCTTCCACTTCTCTTGGAGTTGTTTCCATGCCGGACGCCGATCCACTCCCGCCGCCGCTAGCCGGCGAACCTGAAAATCGCGGACCCCTCCATCGCCGCACACTCCGCCATCGCACCGCCGATCCATCCGAGATATCGGCCGAGGAATACGCGGCCTACGGCATCGATGACGAACATGAACCGCTGTCCCTCGCAGAGGAACTGGCGGCTGAGATGCACCGCAAGCGGAAACCCGCCGTGCAGGCCCCCAATCCACTGGAGAATCTCCCGGGGGGCGAAGTCCATATCGCCGAACTGCAAAAGCTCAGCATGACCGAGCTGATTGAAGAAGCCCGCAAGGACAATGTAGCGGACATCGCCGGAATGAAACGGCAGGACCTCATCTTCAACATCCTGAAAGAGCGGGTGAAGATGAACGGCCTGATGTACGGCGAAGGAACCCTGGAAATCCTGCCGGACGGATTTGGCTTCCTCCGCAGTCCCGACTATCACTACCTGTCCTGCCCCGATGATATCTACGTCTCTCCCAGCCAGATCCGGCGCTTCGGCCTGAAGACGGGCAGTACCGTTTCCGGACAGATCCGACCTCCCAAGGAAAACGAACGCTACTTCGCCCTCTTACGCGTGGAGGCCATCAATTACGAGAACCCCGACGCCAGGTCCCACAAGATCGATTTTGACAACCTGACCCCCGTGCATCCCAACCAGCGGATCATCATGGAGACGACCGCACAGGAGATCGAGGGACGCGTCGTCGACATGATCGTGCCCATTGGGTTCGGACAGCGAGGCCTGATTGTCAGTCCTCCCCGAGCGGGGAAGACGATCCTGATGCAAAAAATGGCCAAGGCCGTGCTGAAGAACTTTCCCGAGGCCTATGTGATCATGCTGCTGATTGACGAGCGCCCGGAGGAAGTGACGGACATGGAGCGCGAAGTCAAAGGCCCCAACTGCGAAGTCATCAGTTCCACCTTCGATGAACCCTCCTCCCGGCACGTGCAAGTGGCCGAAATGGTCATCGAAAAGGCCAAGCGCATGGTGGAATATGGTATCGATGTGATCATTTTCCTGGATTCCATCACGCGGCTCGCGCGGGCATGGAACGCCGAATGCCCCCAGTCGGGAAAGATCCTCTCCGGCGGTCTCGATTCCAATGCCCTGCAGCGACCCAAGCGGTTCTTCGGCAGCGCTCGCCGAGTCGAGGAAGGTGGCTCGCTGACCATTATCGCCACCGCACTGATCGATACCGGCAGCCGCATGGATGATGTGATCTTCGAAGAGTTCAAGGGGACGGGGAACCAGGAAATCGTGCTCGACCGCAAGCTGGTCGACCGCCGCATCTGGCCGGCCATCGATATCAACAGCAGCGGTACCCGCCGCGAAGAAATGTTGATGGATCCCGAGGAGCACCGCCGCGTCTGTATCCTCCGCCGTGTCCTCAACGAGATGAATGCCGTGGACGCCATGGAACTGCTGGTCACCCGCCTGAAAAAAACACAGAACAACGCCGAGTTTCTGCTCAGTATGAATATGTCCTGACCTCGCCGGGTCCTGGCCGCGTCCCAGGATCGCCAGCCTCGCACCGGCACGCGGTCGAGTCGAGCAGGGCAAGGCGGACGATCCGAGCCGCGAGCCGAACGGGTGATTACTTTCCTTGCCGTGAGGGCCCCATGCCGAGTTTGATCCCCCTTGATCCGCTCGCGACCGACGCGCGATTCGGCATCGTTGTCTCGCGATATAACGCCTCCATCACGGAACGACTCCTGGACGGTGCCGTCGCCACGTTCCGACAACAGCACGTCCCCGATCATCAGATGGATGTGGCCTGGGTCCCGGGCGCCTGGGAGATCCCGATCGCGGCCCAGACGATGGCGGAAACACGGCGCTACCAGGCCTTGATCTGCCTCGGTGCCGTGATTCAGGGCGAAACGACCCATGACGAACACATCAATCGGCAAGTCAGCATGAGCCTGGGTCAGATCGCATTGCAGTTCCGGCTGCCTGTAGCGTTTGGCGTCCTGACGTGCCGCACGGAACAACAGGCGATCGACCGTTCCGGCGGCGCCCTGGGCAACAAGGGTGTCGAATGTGCCGAAGCCGCGCTGGAAATGGTCCGCCTCCTCCGCGGCATCGAGAGGGCCACGGCCCCCCGCGCCTGAACCGTGACGAATACGCATCGCAACCAGAGCCTGGCTTCCATCGGCCGCAGGGGGATATGCCTGGTCCTCATCCCTTGCGTGTTTGCCTTGCCAGGTTCCGCGAAAGGGGAAATGCCTCGCGTTTGCGTGGAATCGGTGCGACTGGAGCTCGTCGCACAGCATCCCCACGTGGTGACCCCCATCGGCCTGGCCTTTGACCGCCGAGGCAGACTCCTGGTGGTGGAATCCCATACGCACCAGCGGCCAGAGGACTATTCCGGTCCCGATTCGGATCGCATTCGGATGCTGGAAAACCCCCTCGCCAACGGTCAGGAGCCGCGCTGGAGCACTTGGGCTGCCGGTTTTCAGCAAGCCATGAACCTCCTGCCGAGGTCCCAGGACGAAGTGCTGCTCGTGACACGGCGGGATGTGCTGTGGATCGCAGACTTCGACCGAGACGGCCGCCAAGACCCGCCACAACAAGTATTGCGGCTGGAGACGGAGGCCGAATATCCCCATAACGGACTGAGCGGCATCACCCAGACCGATCGCGGCGAACTCTGGATCGGACTGGGCGAAAACTTTGGATTCCCCTACCGCCTCGTGGGCTCGGATGGCACGACCTGCCAGGGGCGAGGCGGCGTGGGAACGATCTTTACCTGCGGTCCGCGGGGGGAGCGGTTGCGGCGATTTGCCACCGGCTTCTGGAATCCGTTCGGCCTGACCACCAACCCACAAGGCCAGCTGTTTGCCGTCGATAACGATCCGGACGCAAGCCCACCCTGCCGACTCCTGCATGTGGTCGCGACCGGTGACTATGGGCATCGCTACGAATATGGACGGTCGGGCCTGCACCCCCTGCAGGCCTGGAACGGCGAACTGCCGGGAACGCTGCCCATGGTCTGCGGAACCGGTGAAGCCCCCAGCGCGGTCGTGGCCCATCGAGGATGGCTCTGGGTCGCCAGCTGGGGGGACCATCGGATCGAACGCTACCGCCTGACTCCTCGAGGTGCTTCCTACTCGGCGGCACTCGAAACCGTCGTGCAAGGGGACCACAACTTTCGACCTACGGGTATGACCGTCGGCCCGGATGGCTCCATCTTCTTTGGCGACTGGGTCAGCGCCAGCTATCCCGTACATGGGAAAGGTCGCATCTGGCGAATGACGGTACCCGCCGAGCCAATTCGCGCCACCGGAGCCAACCACTCGAGTCCCCCCGGCCGCGAATCCGCCCAGGCCGTCATGATTCCGGTCCGCGATGTCTTTCAAGACCAGGACCAGATACGCCACCTGACAGAAAGCTCCGACCTGCCCCATTCGTTTGCCCGTGCGAAGGACCCACATGAACGGTCGCAAGTCCTGCAGGCCTTGCGATGGCGAGGTCCGGCGGAAACGCCACCCCTCGACCTGCTCCGCGCTGCCCTGGGAGACGACGATCCTTCCATACGGCTGCTGGCGGTGCGGTGGATTGCCGACGAGCGCATCCTGCCGCTGCGCCAGGATGTTGCACAACTTCTGGACGGGAGTATGCCTGGCCCGCGATATTACCTGGCCGTGCTGGCCGCCATCGATTGGCTGGCCCGGGAGCCCACGCCCCGCCACGTCGGCATCGCGGACGGACTCTTGGCCCGAGAGCTTCGTCACCCGCGCAGGTCCGAAGCGGCTCGGGCCCTGGCACTCAGCCTCCTGGCACCCGATCACCCTTTCTTGTCGACCGACCGCCTGAAAGCGTACTTCGCCTCGGACTCGCCGGCGATCCGTCGCGAGGCCGTGCGGGCAGCCGCCATGCGGTCCGATGGACCGACGCTGGACCTGCTGGCAGAACGCGCTCGAGATCCCCACGAAGACGTGCAAATCCGCGCCGATGCCATCGCCGGACTCGCCGCCGCACCCACGCACTTCGCCGATCTGCTGCATCAACTCGCCCGGGCATCGGATTCCGTGATCGCACAGGAAGCGAAACGCGTCCTCCGGCAAGCCGGCCTCAAGCCCACGCCGCACGAAAGCAAACCCGCGCCCGACGACCTGGACGCCTGGATCCAACTCACGAACACACCGGGCAATGCCGCCTCGGGGCGCCGACTCTTCTTTAGCCCGGCAGGCACCCGCTGCTGCGCATGTCACCAGCATGGTCGCCGAGGTGGCCGCGTGGGCCCCGACTTGACGCAGATCGCACTTGCCCAAGATAGGTCGCGGATCCTGGAATCGATCCTCATGCCAGGTCGCGAGATCGCCCCGCAGTACCAGGCCTGGACACTCGTCACCCAGGACGGCCGCGCACACCTGGGATTGCGACTGCACGGCGGTGGCGACGATCAACAGGAACGGTATCTGGACACTCAGGGTCGCGAATTCGCGCTCGCCTGCAAGGCGATCGAAACGCGGGAACCGGCCCCGGGCTCTGTCATGCCCAGCGGCGCGGAACGCATCCTGACGATCGCCGATCTGCGGGACCTCCTGGCGTTCCTCCTTCAGCCCCCCTGACAGACTACGCCCCCTCGCTGTGCCCCCGCCCAGCAGCCCTCCTTCCCCCCCATGTCCCTCCTTGACGGAAATATATCATTATGATATCATTGTGATATATGATCGAATTCCCTTGCAGGCCGACGGCAACGTAAGCAGGAGAACACTTCATGATTCAGGAAACCAGGTTTCGCCCCATGTCGGGCTGGCTGCCACTATTGGTACTCCCCCTGATGATTCTGGGTGGGATAACCTTCTTTGGTGTGGCTTTGGTGTGGAGCCCCGAGCTGTCGGTCTCGGCAACTGCCTTCCTTCTGGTTTTGGCCGCAGGGGCCGTTCTGCTGGGCACGATCGGACTGTGCGGTTTCATGGCCATTGCACCGAACTCCGCGCGTGTGTTGTTGTTGTTCGGCGAATACCGGGGGAGCGTCGTGGAGTCTGGCTTCTACTGGGTGAACCCATTCTTCAGCAAGAAGCCCATCTCGCTGCGGGTCCGCAACTTTGAAACGGGTTCGGCGGCCACACCGGAAACGAAGGATGCGGCCGGGCACGTGGTACAGGCGAAGGGGCGCACTCCCGGACGCCCCTCCAAGGTCAACGATCGGGACGGCAACCCGATCGACATCTCTGCCGTCGTGGTGTGGCGGGTCGTCAACACGGCTGAGGCGCTGTTTGAGGTCGAGGACTATGAGGACTTCGTCTCGGTTCAGACGGAAGCGGCCTTGCGCAGTCTGGCGTCACGCCATCCGTATGACAGCGAGGACCACGAGGTCTCTCTGCGCGGCAACACTCCGGAGATCTCGGAACAACTTCGCAAGGATATCCAGGACCGCCTGGAGAAAGCGGGGGTGGAAGTCATTGAGGCCCGCATCAGCCACCTGGCGTACTCTGCCGAGATTGCGGCTGCCATGCTGCAGCGTCAACAGGCTCAGGCGGTCGTGGCCGCCCGGACTCGGATCGTGGAAGGCGCCGTCGGAATGGTCCAGATGGCGCTCGACCACCTGTCCAAGGGGAACATCATCGAGCTCGACGACGAACGACGAGCGGCCATGGTTTCCAACCTGTTGGTCGTGCTTTGCGGCGATCGCCACGTTCAACCGGTACTGAACACGGGCACGATCTACCACTAGGCCACGGATCCACCATGACGGCCCTGGCCGTGGGAGTCCCTTCGTGCCCAAACGCGAGTCCTTTCTCCTCCGAATGGATCCAACCGTCATGGAGGCACTGCGTCGCTGGGCCGACGATGAATTGCGGAGCGTCAACGGGCAGATCGAGTACCTCTTGCGTGCCGCACTGGCCCAGCGCGGCCGGCCTGCCGGCAAGGGATCGAGCCGCAATGTGCGCAATGAAAAGCGAGGACACTAATTGACCGTGCGCGATTCGTGGACAATATCTTCACCCTCCCTTCGTACCTGTTTAGCGTGCCGGCATGCAGTGGAAGGTAGCCAGGAATCGAAATGCACCCGACGTGAGTCGGGTGATACGTTCCGCCTTGTCCTGGCCTGGAGACCATACATGATTCCAGCGGCCGAGCCGTGCGGGATCCATCCGTACGCTCATTGGCGAGGCCGCAATCGTCCGATGGCAGCCATCGGGTCGTCCGGGGGGCGTTGATTTCGGCCTCGAGGGGCGCGAACCCATGGTTCGTCGCTCGCTCGGCCAAAGAAGTCCCTCGGTGCCGACTTCTAGGTAACGTGCGGAACGATCCCCCAACTGACGTTGGGGGCTTTCGTCCGCGTCCCCACTGCCACGCTGCTGGCACGCTAAACATGTAGCTCCCTTCGGGAGGGTGAAATCCGTGGCGACCGTGACAGCAACCCACGGAACACCTCAGGACCGAGTTTTCGTGGCTAACCACCGCTGACCAATCGCGCACTGCCATTTAGCCGAAGTTCCCCAATAGAGTGGGCGAAAGATTTTTTTTGGGGGTGATTTCTGGTAGGCGGGTCCCGCAAGTCCGTGAATTATTGACGGACGTTGGTGCTGGAATTCCGAGATGCGATGTAGTGAGAACGCCAGGGGGT
>WPCK01056084.1_pt1 | contig 16379 bp, 18 predicted proteins | sample 5399851 | NCBI WGS metagenome assembly WPCK01 (sample SAMN12869471, study PRJNA574797) | sludge metagenome | isolation source: wastewater treatment of pH11 | place: China:Beijing | collected 2019-05-20 | reverse complement strand
CACGATCCCGCCTGCGATCGACGACCTCGCCGGCGACCAGTTCTTCGTATCGATCAGCGCCGAAGACCTCTCCGTCATCGACACGGACGTGGTCGTGTGGATCGGCCTCGGCGAGGACGACCTGACCGCCGTGCGCGACCTGCCGACCCGGCCGAGCACAAGGGCCTTCCGAGAAGGTCGCGAAGTCGTCGCCGACGACCTTCTCACCGGAGCGATCTCCCACGCGAGCCCACTGAGCCTCGAGTACGTCATCGACGAGCTCGTCCCCGAACTGGTACTCGCGATCGACGGCGCTCCCGCCACGCCCGTGCCGTCCGCCTCCGCGATCACCCCCGATGGTGCCACGGCCGAGACACCGTCCAGCGACGACGACGAGGCGAGCGCTGCCGGTGATGCGTGGACCTTGGTGTTCGACTCGGCGGTCGAATTCGACGCCAAGGCCCCACACCTCGAAGACGCCGACGCCCTGCGCGGCACCGTCGAGTCCTACACCGCCGCCGGGGACCCGATGGGCGGCATCACACTCGTGCCGACCGACGTGAGCGTCCAGGGCGACACCGCCACCGTGACCTACGACGTGCTGTTCGGCGACACCGCCGCCTACACCGCGCTCACCGGCGAGATCGCCCTGGTCGACGGCACGTGGGTCGTGTCCCGCGCCGAGTTCTGCAGCTTCATGGCGTCGGCACGCAACGCGTGTCCATGAGGAGTTCATAGCTCTCACTCAACGGCCGCGTCGGAGCTCCAAGCCGTACGGGAGCTCGAGGCGGTGGCGAGCGAGGCGCTCGGGCTCGCTCAGCAAGGCCAGAGTCGGCGCCTCCTCGGCGACTTGGCCGTTGTCGATGACGACCGATCGTGGGCAAGTGGCGAGCGCGAACGGCAGGTCGTGCGTGATGATCAGCTGCGTCGCGTCGATGGAGGTCAGCAGCTCGGCGAGCTCGCGGCGTCCGACGGGGTCGAGGCCGGATGTGGGTTCGTCGAGCACGAGGATGTCGGGTCGCATCGCGAGGACAGTCGCGATCGCGGCGCGTCGCTTCTCGCCCCCGGAGAGGTGGTGGGGGTGTCGGTCGGCGAGGTGGGCGGCGTCGACCGCGGCCAGGGCGGCCTGGACGGCGGCGTCGATCTCGGGACGGGGGATGCCGAGGTTGGCGGGCCCGAACGCGACGTCGTCGCGGACGGTGGGCATGAACAGCTGATCGTCGGGGTCTTGGAACACGAAACCGAGGCGGCGGCGTATTGCCGGGAGGGTCTCGTCGTCGAGCGGGGTGTCGTAGATGCTGATCGTGCCGGCCTGGAGGGGCAGCAGACCGTTGAGGTGCAGCGCGAAAGTGGTCTTGCCCGACCCGTTGGGGCCGAGCAACGCGACTCGTTCGCCCGGTGCCATGTCGAGGTCGATCCCGTCGAGGACGTTTCCGGCGCCGGTGGGGTACCGGTGGGTGAGACCGCGAACTCTGATCGCAGTGGTGGTCATCGTGTGAGCGCTGTCAGCGCAGTGGCGAGCGCCGCGCCAGCGGGGAGGAGCGCGGCGGCCCAGGTGCGCCGGCTGGCGCGCGTGGGGTCGAGGTCGGGCATGTGGCCCGTGAAGCCTCGGGCGATCATGGCTTGATGGATGCGTTCGCCGCGTTCGTAGGCGCGCACGAACAGGGTGCCCGCCGCCGAAGCGATCGGTCGTGCATGCCAGAGCCACTGCGGGTCGTATCCGCGTGCGGTCATCGCGAGCCGCATCCGGTGCAGCTGACCGGCGATTAGGTCGAGGTATCGGATCATGAACGACACGATCGCGACCACGGGTGCGGGGACATGGAGGCGTGTCAGGCCGGTCGGGATCGCGGCGATCGGAGTGGTCGCGGTGAGCACGATGCTCGCGGCCGCGCCGAGGACGGCTTTGGCGATGATGCTCCACGCCGCCCACAGCCCGTCGGTCGAGACTGCGATCGGGCCGATACGGGTGAGCGGACCGTCTCCGATGAATGGCATGAAGACCGCGATGATGAGGAACGGTGCGACGACCAGCACCCGCCGCGCGATCACCGACGCGGGGACACGAGCCGCGATCGCGACTGTGGCAAGGAGCGCCGCATGGATCACGAAGGCCCATACAGCGTGGCGGGAGGTGATCGCGACGGATATCACGTAGACGAACAGCACGACGATCTTCACGTCTGCCGGCAGCCGATGAACACAGCTGTCGCCGGGGACCAGCAGCGATTGGAAGTCGCGGTGTCGGTGGCCGCCACCCATCAGCTGGCGGGTCGTCGCAGCTGCCGGGCCGCGATCACGAGCCCGGTGCCGACGATCAGGCTGAGCGCGACACCGGTGATGCCGGCGATCGCGAGACTGACTTCTTCGTTGTCGATGCCGCGTGTCGCGTAGTCGGCGAACACGGTGTCAGCGAACGAGTGGCTTCGCGCGCTGCCGGCGAACCCCTTGTCGGAAGCGACCTTCTCCAACCCGTCAGGGTCGCTCGCCGCGAACTGGCTGACCACCATCGCGAAGAACACCGCTACCAGGAAACCGCCGATCACGAACGGGCGCGCCCCGACTCGAGGACGAACCGCGAGCTGGGCTGCCTCGAGATCGCGAGCCCCGGCGACGAGGTCGGGGCGTGCCGCGATCACGGCTGCGACGACCAACGACGAGATCACCGCCTCACCGATCCCGATAAGGGTGTGCACGCCGACCATCGCCGCGAAGACGGTGTCGAACGGGACCGGCGCGGTCGCTCCGAACAACCACTCGATCGAGAACGCGATCGACGCCAGCACCACCGTCACGCCCGACGCGATAGCGGTCGCGCCGATCACGCCCGCCCCGTTGTTGGGTAGCACGCGCCGCACCAGACGGAAGATCGCCCACCCGCCGAACGCCGGGACGATCGCCATGTTCAGCACGTTGTACCCGAGCGCCGTCAACCCGCCGTCGGCGAACACCAATGCCTGGACCAGAATCACCACACCGACCACGAGGCCGCCCACCCACGGCCCGAGAAGGAGCGCCGCGAGGGCGCCGCCGAGCAGATGGCCGGTCGTCCCGGACGCGACCGGGAAGTTGAACATCTGTGCCGCGAAGATGAACGCCGCCGCGAGCCCGGCCAACGGGACCTGCCGGTCACCCAGCTCACGGGACGCCGACCGCACCGCGAACGCCGTCACCACTAGCGTGATCCCTCCGGTCACGACCGCAACCCCGGGTTGCAGGAACCCGTCCGGCGCGTGCATCGCCAACATCCAGGTACCTCTCGTCCAGGCGCCGTACCCCGACGGAACGCTCCGCCGAACCGTACGCATCCCGACGCCCTACTACAAGGGAGTCGCAGTAACGGCGGTTCGGGTCGCCCAGGTTGCTGCTGTCGGTGCCGGGCATGCTGGACCGAGCGGCGTCATGTCGGCCGCTTCTAGTGTGGACGGGTTCCGGACCTGTGAAGGCGACGACGATCGAGATGACCACACCAGCGACCCGCACCGCTGCCCCGCCGACCGATCTCGACGACGCGCTGCAACGCATCCGCGAACACGGCGGCCGTGTCACCGCCGGCAAGCGGGCCCTGGCGGAGCTGCTCTACCGAGAGCAGAGACTCCTCACAGCCGACGAGATCGCAGCACGGCTCGCCCACCATGACCGATCCGCGATCTACCGCAGCCTCGCCCAGTTCGAAGAGCTCGGCATCGCCGAACACCTCCATCTCGGACACGGCCAAGCCGTCTACCGACTCACCGGGCGCCCGAGTGTCCCCGTGCTCTGCAGCCGATGCGGCGCGACGTTCGAGCTCGACCGGCGGCACGCACGTGCCTTCGCGCGCACCGTCGCCGAACACACCGGCGTCGCGCTCGACATCACCCACTTCCCGCTGACCGGGACCTGCGAGAACTGCCACCCGGCCGACTCCTCGTGACCGAACCACCCCTTCACGACAGGACGCGAATCCCATGACCCCGACCTTGACCTTGGACAACGGCGTCGAGCTGCCAGCGATCGGCTTCGGCGTGTTCCAGACCCCACCCGACGAGACCGCCACGGCCGTCGACGCCTCGCTGCGAGCGGGCTATCGCCACATCGACACCGCTGCCGCCTATGCCAACGAGCGCGGCGTCGGTGACGCCATCCGCCGGTCCGGCCTCGACCGTGGAGAGGTGTTCATCGAGACCAAGGTGTGAATCAGCGACTACGGCTACGGCGAGACCCTCTACGCCTTCGACAAGAGCGCCGGCACCTCGCCGCTACCACGGTGGTGCCGGCGGTCAACCAGATCGAGGTCCACCCCTACTTCCAACAGCCCGATGTCCAAGCCGCCGACGCCGCCCACGGCATCCTCACCCAGGCGTGGTCGCCGATCGGTGGGATCACCTTCTACCGCGAGGGCCGACACTCGAGCACCCTCGACGATCCGACGATCGGCGGCATCGGGTGACTCGAACGGTCGTTTGCCCCCGGTTTCGAAAGGCGAGGAAGAACCGCCCGAAGGGCTGTGGCTCGACAGCCCCCTCGCCGCTGGGGGCGCTCGTCCATGAACCCCCGTCTCGCGTGGATCGATTCGATCCTGCCAATCACACCAGTAGCGACCTCACCGTCGGCCAGTTGGTTCCATCAGAACGACATGAACGGCAACACCCAAGTCGTCGCCGAGCGGATCCGGGCGCGGTCGAGCCGACACTTACTAGCGTGACGCAGGGGTATCGCCGACATCGCACCGCCTTGATCGAAGGACCTATGAGCTACAACGTCTCCGCTCTCCGTGAGCAGTTCCCGTCGCTGCGTTCTGGGATCACGCACTTCGATGGCCCCGGAGGTACCCAGACGCCGTCGGCGGTGATCGTTGCGATCGGCGCCGCGCTCGCTGCACCGCTGTCGAATCGTGGTCGTGGGATCGCGTCGGAACTCAACGCCGAGACGGCTGTCGGCGCGTTCCGGTCTGCGTTCGCGGACTTCCTCGGCGTGCCGGCCAACGGGGTCGTCTACGGCCGCAGCGCTACACAGCTCAACTACGACTTCTCCCGCGCGCTGGCCAAGACGTGGAAGCCGGGCGACGAGATCGTCGTCAGCCGCCTCGACCACGACGCCAACGTCCGCCCGTGGGTGCAAGCCGCCGGCGCGGCCGGGGCGACGGTGCGCTGGATCGACATCGACCCCAAGTCAGCCGAACTCGACATGGCAAGTGCCGAAGAGGCGATCACTGCACGCACCCGCCTCGTCGCGGTCACCGCCGCATCCAACCTGCTCGGCACGAAACCCCCCGTGCACACCGTCGCTGACCTCGCCCACTCGGTCGGGGCGCTCGTGCACGTCGATGGCGTCCACTACGCAGCGCACCACCTTGTCGACCTCGACGCCCTCGGGGCGGACCTCTTCGTGTGCTCCCCCTACAAGTTCCTCGGACCCCACTGCGGTGTCCTCGCCGCGAAGCCGGAACTGCTGGAGGAGATCCATCCCGACAAGCTGCTGCCGTCCACGAACGTGGTGCCCGAACGGTTCGAGCTCGGCACCTTGCCGTACGAGATCATGGCCGGCGCCACCGCAGCGGTCGACTTCCTCGCGGGTCTCGCACCGGGCGACGACACCAGCCGTCGTGAACGCCTCCGGGTGGCGTTCGACGCCATCGACGACCACGAGATGGGACTCCGCCGCCAACTTGAGGACGCCCTCGAACGCATCGGCGACCAGGCGATCGTCCACTCCCGCGCCGCCGACCGGACACCCACGCTGCTCGTGACATTCCCTGGGCGTCGCTGCTGGGACGCCTACGAACACCTCGCGACGCGCGACATCCTCGCCCCGGCCGGCAGCTTCTACGCCTACGAGCCGTTCCGCCGTCTCGACCTCGAAGACGACCACGCCTTGAGGCTCGGGCTCGCGCCGTACAGCACAACCGACGACGTCGCCCGCGTCACCGCCGCGCTCGCCGACTTCCTCGCATCGAACTGAGCAGCTGTCGGGGGTGGTGGCGGTGATGCCTAGCGTTGTCGACATGGAGTCGTTGCAGTCGGCGGCAGTCGCGTTGCTGTGCGAGCTCGTCGGCATCGACAGCGTCAACCCTGGACTCGTCCCCGGGGCGGCCGGCGAGTTTGCGATCGCCGATGCGCTGCGTGCACGACTCGAGCTCAGCGGCTTCGACGTCACGGTCGTGAACGGAGGCCCGGCGGGTGACCGGACGAGCATCGTCGCCGTCCCTCGGGGAGTCCGCGTCGGCCCGACCGTCGTGCTGAACGGCCATCTCGACACGGTCGGCGTTGCCGGGATGACCGACCCGTTCGTGCCCCGAATCGACGGCGACCGGCTCTACGGACGCGGTGCTGCGGACATGAAAGGGGGCGTAGCCGCGCTGGTCGTCGCCGCCGAACACCTCGTCGCCGTCGACTCGCCGATCTGTCCGGTCCTCGCCCTCGTCGCCGACGAGGAGGACGCCAGCCTCGGCAGCGAAGCCGTCATCGCCGCGCTGGCCGAGCTCGACCTCGTGCCCGACGTCTGCCTGATCGCCGAACCGACCGATCTCGCACTCGGCAGGTCGCTGCGAGGGTTCGGGCTCGTCGAGGTGACGTTCTCCGGGCGTGCCGCACACAGCTCGCAAGCGGAGCTCGGTGTCAACGCGATCAGGTACCTCGGGCGGCTGCTCGCCGCCGTCGAAGTGCGTGCTCCGCACGTCCGGTCGACGGGCGGTGATCTCACGGTCACCGTCGCAGGTGGCGGCAGCTCGCCCTTCGTCATCCCCGACTCGGCCCACTGCATCGTCGAGATGCGCACGCCACCAGATCTGCCGGGCGCGGCGGCGTTGCACGAGGTGCGCGCGCTGCTGCGACCGGGATGGCAGGCGCAGTCCAGATTGCTGGCTGCCCGCGACGGCTGGCGTCTCCAGACCACCGGCCCGGCAGCCGACCTCGCCACGCGGCTCGGCGCAGCTCTCGGCACCGGGTCGACGTACGACGCGCCGTACTGGATGGAAGCGCCACTGTGGGAATCGGTGTGCCCCACCCTCGTCTGTGGACCCCAAGGTGGCGGCATGCACTCCGTCGACGAGTGGGTCGACCTGCGGCAGGTGCGGGCGTTCACCTCCGCTCTGGTCGAGGTACTCACCGACTGGGACTTCGATGCCGACTGACCCGAGGGGTCTGCGCCACTCGGCACCGTTGCTCGACGCGTGGCTTCGCTTCCACGACGCGTCGCCGACGCCGTTCACGATCCCAGGGCACAAGCAGCGCCACGATCTGGTTGGTGACGTGATCGCCGGCGACGTCCCGCTGTACGCCGGACTTGACACCATGAAGCTGAGCCAGGGCGTGCTCGCCGACGCAGAACGGCGGGCCGCGGCGCTGTGGGGCGCAGATGTCTGCCGGTTCTCGACCGGCGGCTCGACGCACGCCAACCAGGCGATCGCCCTGGCAGTGGGCGGTGACGGCGACGAAGTGGTGGTCAGTCGCACGCTGCATCGGTCGCTGCTGCTCGGCCTGGTGCTCGCCGGATTGACCCCGGTGTGGGTGCGACCAGAGGTTCATCGGGTGACGGGCCTCCCGCTCGGCGTCGCCCCCGATGCCGTCCGCGCTGCACTGCGCATGCATCCGCGCGCCAGGGCCGTGTTCGTCGGCGACCCCTCCTACGTAGGCACGGTCGGCGACATCGCCGACCTGGCCGAGGTCGCGCACGAGCACGACGTTCCCCTCGTGGTGGACGCTGCCTGGGCCCCGCACTTCGGGTTCCACCCCGAGCTGCCGCCGCATGCGTTGGCCCTCGGGGCCGACGTGATGGTGGCGAGCGCGCACAAGACGTTGCCTGCGTACAGCCAGGCGGCGCTGCTGCTCGCCCGCACCCAGCGCATCGATCCGGCTCGACTGGACGCGGGGTTCGAGGCCACGGCGACGACGAGCCCCGCCGGTTCGATCCTCGCCAGCATCGATGCCTGCCGAGCCCTGCTGGAAAGCTGCGGCGAAGAACTGCTCGGCCAGGCCATCGCCGTCACTCGATCCGCCCGCGACGCTCTGCGCACGATCAAGGGGGTCACGGTGCTCGACGGTCCGAACGTCGACCCCCTCAAGCTCACCGTCCTGCTCGCCAGGACCGGCGCCGACGGCAACGTGATCGAGCGCGATCTCCTCGCCGCGGGTCTACCGATCGAGTCGGCGGACCGCGACGTGCTCATCGCCGTCGTCACGCTCGCCGACACCGACCGCACCGTCGCCGCGCTCACCGCAACGCTCGCCGAGTCGATCGACCGTCACCGCAGCGACCCACGCCCGTTTGTCAGCCCAGCCGCGTACCGGGTCGACCCCATCATCGACGTGTCGCCACGTGCGGCGTTCTTTGCGCCCGCCGAGACCCTCCCGATCGCGGACGCGATTGGCCGTACCAGCGCCGAGCTCATCGCTCCATACCCGCCGGGCATCCCCGTCATCGCACCTGGCGAGCAGTTCACCACCGAAGTAGTCGCGGCACTCGACCACGCCCGCGCCGCCGGCATCAGGATCGCCTACGCCGCCGACACGACACTCGCCACCGTACGCATCGTCATCGCGCCTCCGTAGCCCGAGGATGCGAGCCAACCGACAACATCGCCAAGTGGTGCGAAGTCGCACCCGCTCGCCCCGTTCCACACCGACCCGGCAACAGGAGCCCTACGTGACCATCGACTACGCCGCCCGCTATCCGACCCTCACGTTCGACCGCCCTGCCGAACGGGTGCTGCAGATCACCCTCGACGGGCCCGGCCTCAACGCCGTCTCACCCGACGGGCATCGTGAGCTCGCCGACGTCTGGCGCGACGTCGACCGCGACCCCGACACGAACGTCGCCGTGCTGCGCGGCGCCGGCAAGGGCTTCTCGGCGGGCGGCAGCTTCGAACTGCTCGACGGGATGATCGCCGACTACGACTTCCGCATGAAGGTCATGCGCGAAGCCCGCGACCTCGTGATGAACGTGCTCGAGTGCTCCAAACCGATCGTCAGCGCGATCCACGGCCCCGCCGTCGGGGCCGGGCTGGTCGCCGGCGTGCTCGCCGACGTGTCGATCGTGGGCCGCACCGCGCGGATCATCGACGGCCACACCCGGCTCGGCGTGGCCGCAGGCGACCACGCGGCGATCTGCTGGCCGCTGCTGTGCGGCATGGCCAAGGCCAAGTACTACCTGCTCACGTGCCACACCCTGACGGGCGAGGAGGCCGAGCGAATCGGACTGGTGTCCCTGTGCGTCGACGACGACCAGGTCCACGCCCGCGCGCTCGAAGTGGCGACCGAACTGGCCTCCATGGCACAGCCGGCGTTGCGCTGGACCAAGCACTCGTTGAACCACTGGTTCCGCACCGCCGGACCGATCCTCGACGCCTCGCTCGGCCTCGAGTTCCTCGGGTTCGGCGGCGCCGACGCGGCCGAGGGTCTCGCCTCGCACCGCGAGAAGCGGTCACCGGTGTTCCCGAGCGCCACGGCCGGTGCCTGATCTCCGACGCGCCGATCGACAGCGAACCGACCCGTTCATCTCCGACAGAGACCTCGAAGCGGCGCTCGCCGACGCCGACGTCGAACCCGCAGTCGCCGACGCCATCGTCGACGCCAACGCCAGCGCACGCATCGACGGACTGCGCACCGCGTTGGCGGTACTCGGGCTGTTCTCGATCGTGGCCGTCATCGCCGCGCGCCGGCTTCCCAAGGTGCAACCGAGCGACCCGCGATTCGCCGAATCGCTCGTCACCACCGACTGAGGCGCACGGCTGGGAGGCGATCGCTCCGTCGCCGATCGACGGGGCTGCGCTCGCCGGGAGCATCGTGGAGCTTTCGCCCGAGATCGTGGTCGACCTGCGCGCGACAGCCGTGCGGGTGCGCCTCGACTCGAACGAGCACGCCGCAGCGCGACGCCGCGATCCGGATCCGGCAGGCGACGGAGCCGCGACCGCTCCGAAACCGCATCCACCTCGACGTAGTGCGGCTGCCCGCGGCGGGACCAAGACCCCTTGGTCCACGCGGGAGTTCCGCGTCCGCGTCAACGGCCGTAGCCGGCATCGCGGGCGATCAGGATTGCCTGGCTGCGATCGACGGCTTGGATCTTGGTGAGGATGTTGGCGACGTGGTTGGCGACGGTCTTGCGGGAGACACCCAGTTGGGCCGCGATCGTCCCGTTCGGCCTGCCGGTGGCGAGCAGATCTAGCACCTCGTGCTCACGGTCGGTCAGGTGCGGGAACCGGGCCCGTGCGGGTTCAATGCGGCCGACGCCTTGCAGCACGATGTCGCCGACCTTGCGACCGAGGATCACTTCTCCCGCGTGGACTGCCTGGATGGCGCGGATCAGCTCGTCGTCGTCGGCTCCTTTGAGCACGTAGCCGTTGCCTCCCGATTGGAGGGCACGCAGGACGGTCGTCTCGTCGTCGTGCATGGTCACGAACAGCACCCTGGTCTCGGGCTGCGCATCACGGATCGCGCGGGCCGCGTCGATGCCGCTGCGGGGGCCGAGTCCGATGTCCATCACGACGACGTCGGGCCGTGCGCTGCGGGCCATGGCGATGGCCTCTTCTGCGGTTGCGGCCTCGGCGACGAGCTCGATCTCGGGCCGGGCTTCGGCGAGGAATCGAAACCCCGACCGCACGAGCGGGTGATCGTCGACGATCATCACGCTGAGGGGCACTGTGCCGACTCCTCGGTGGTATCGGTCAGCGACGGCCGGAACAGTGACTCGTCACCTGGATCGGGCGTCTCCGACGTCGCCGACGGGGTTGACGCGTGGTGGCTGGGCTGGGTGCGAGGAAGCGTCGCGGTGACGCAGAACCCGCGTTCGGGCAGTGGGCCTGCCGTCACGAACCCACCGACTTCGTTGGCCCGAGCCGCCATCGACGACAGACCGACACCATGCCGGCCGGGTTCGCTCGGCCCGGCCCCGATGCCGTCGTCGATCACTTCGACGACCAGGTTCTCGGGCGTCGTTGTGAACCGGACGATGCAGCGGCCGGCCCGAGCGTGACGCACGACGTTGGTGAGCGCTTCGTTGACGATTCGGTAGAGCGCCGTCTCGGCCGCCGGCGTGAGCCCGAGATCGTCGATCCGACCCACGTGGATGGAGATCGAACCGGCGGCCGACAGCTCGTTGGCCCGGGCGACCAGCGCATCGAGCACCGGGAGGTGATCCAGCACGGCGGGCCGGATCGCTTCGACCATCCGCCTCACGTCGTCGACCAGCGTCCCGATCTCGGTGCTGGCAAGGCCGAGCATCTCCGCGGCGCGCTCGGGCCGGCTGTCGACCAGGTGTTTGGCCGCGTCGACCCTCATGCGCACCGACGTGAGCCCAGCGCCGACACCGTCGTGCAACTCGGCACGAATCCGCCGACGTTCGGCGTCGGTGGCGTTGACCGCGTGGTGCAGCGATCGGCGCAGCATCGGGGCCAGTCCCCAGATCCGGTTGCGCAGGATCACGATCGTGACGACGGCGATCATCACCGCGGTGAACACCTGGCCGACGACCTCACCGCTCTCGCCGCCGCCCGCGACCGCGCCTGGCACTACCAGGCTGGCCACGACGACGGCGATGACGAACCCGACGGCGCGGCGCTCGCCCTCGACACTGCGACGGAATCGGGCGACGAGCGGGATCACGCACCCGATCGCGCTGAACGCGAGCAACGGGATCATGACGACGCCGGCAACGTCCGACAGCGACGACGACGCCGTCGGGAGTGCTTCGATCGCGGCAGCGACCAGGCCAAGTGCGCCGGCCACCAGGGAGACCACGAAGTAACGACGCCAGCGGTCGACGGGCCGACCTGACGGGAACAGCTGCACGAATGCACCGAGCAGCGGCAACTCCACGAGGATCAACCACGACACCACCCATTGCGCCCACTGGTCGGCAGGGGCGAGCCCGCTGACGAGACCGGCAACGGCGTGCGCAGCCGACGCACCCAAGGCCAGCCACGCGAACGGAAGCGTCGGGCGCCACCACGCGAGCGCGGCGCCGGGCAACCACCACGCCACCGCGAGCGCCGCCTGCACCAGCGGCAGCTGCGGAGATGGCACGTCGGCGTCTGCCACGACGTCGCTGCGCACTAAGGCCACAACCACAGCGGCGACGATCACCGGCCGACCGCGTAAGCGCATGACGCCAATCCTTGTCGAGGAGCGATCCCGGTCGCTACGAGCGATCTTCCCGATCGGTCGGGAACGCGTGCCCGTGACCTCGGGAACGGTCGCGCCCGACGATGACGTGCATGACATCCAACACAGCGCCACACACCCATCACCTCGCCACCGATCACGCCGGCACGCTCCGCACGGGCACGGCGGACGACACCACCGCTACTCGCCGGCGAACTGGACTCGCCTGGACCGCGGGGCACTCTGGATTGCCGCCGGTTTGCTCTACGCAGAGAGCGGCTGGAGATTCCGGGCCAGCTCGGCCGTTTGGCTGGCCACCGACGTCGTTCTCGCTGCTGGCCTCGTCGGCCTGATGGTCCTGCGGCCGCACGGGCCAAGTCGCGGAGCTGCAGTGGCACTGATCGCAGCACTCGCCGCCCGGGTGCTCTTCGCCGCCGCCGAGGTCAGCGGACTGGTCACCGGAACCGAGAACGACGTCCTCCTTCCGATGGCTGCGCTGCTCACCGCGCTGTCGAGCGTCGCTTACGGCGCATTCGCACGACTCGCCGACCGGCGACTGCGCGTCGCGAGCACCGTCATGGGCCTGTACTTCTTCGCCGTCATGTTGCCGTTCGCGATCACCGGCGAGCCGAACTCGCTCGCGATCGGCGGATGGGGCATCCCTGCCGCACTCATCGGCCTGGCGATCACCCGCGGCACCGCCCCGCGCGACTAGGTGCGGACCCCAGTCTCGGCCAGCCGGGAGAGGATGGCGTCGGCAGCACCTGCGGCGCCGTCGACGCCGTCGTAGTGCCTCGATGCCGCCTGCGCGGCAGTGGCGAAGGCTGGCTCGTCGAGCAGGCGTCGAATGGCCGTGCCCAGTTCGGGTGTGGTGGCTCGGCTCGGACTGATGCGCAGAGCCATGCCGAGCCGTTCTGCCACGGCCACGTTGAGCTCTTGCTCGCCATGCAGCGGCAGGCCGACAAACGGGGTGCCCGACGCGAGGGCGGTCTGGACGCTGCCCTGGCCTCCCAATATGACGGCCGCGGCGACCCTTGGCATGACCAGGTGGTTGGGAACGACGCCGGTCACCAGCGTCTGGTCGTCGCCGAGGTCGTCCACCTTGTGCACGGTGCTCCCGACCAGCAGCTTCGTGCCGGCGGTGCGGGCCGCCGCCACCAACTCGCGCAGGAACGCCTCCTCGACGCTGGTCGGTGCGAGGTACACGACGGGTTCGTCGCCCCCGAGGAAATCGTCGACCTCCGCAGGTACGGGCATGTCGAGGTGGGCGAACAACGGCCCCGTGAGCCGGAACGTCGTCCCCGAACGCAGTCGGAAGGGTCGGCGCGGCCGCCACTGCTCGACCTGGTCGGCTGACAGTCCGAGCACCTCGGCCGTCTCGGTGACCAGCGTGAGGTCCCCGCACATGAGGCCGAGCATCCCGGGAATGCGCTCGACGCCCAGCGCGTCGGCCTGGGAGTTGAACTGGGCGGTGACCTTGCGCATCAGCGCCGGGATCCGGTTGACGAGACGCCGCTGGACGAACGCCGGGAGCTTCGCGAGCTGAGGCACGGGCGGGTTGACCGGCACGGGACACAGCCTGTGGGCCAGCACAGGAGGCACGAAGGAGCCACCGTGATCGGTTGCCAGCGGGATGCCGGCGACGCGCGTCGACAAGTGGGCCGACAGCGTGAAGCCCGTCACGGCGAGCTGGGCCCCGACCTCTTCGAACAGCGCGACCTCGGCGGCCACGGCCCGGTTCAGCTCGTCGTCGCGGAACATCGGCTCGGCCCCGTCCATCGCTGACAGCGCCCGGACGAACTGCGAGAACGAGGCCGGGTCCATGGCGGGCTCCAACGCTCGCATCGCGAACCCGGCGTCGGTGACGAGGTGGGCGTACGTTCCGCCGCGCGCCGCGAACTGCACAGGCGCGCCACGAGCGACCAGCGCCCGAGCGATTTCGATGGAACGCGAGACCTCGGACAGGAATCCGCAGTGCGGCAGCAGGACGATCACGATCTACCCCCTCCTCACCCAAACAAGGCAATATATTACCTATCTTGGATGAGTTGCCACGATCTCTCGGGAGTACGACCTCGGTGCAGCTGTTCCGCCTGTTGCTCGTGATGGGCAACCAGTTGCGCAGCCGGATGGACGCACGGCTGGCGCCGCTGGGTCTCACCACCCAGCAGGCAGCCGCCCTCACCATCGTCGACCAGAGCGATCCACCGCCCACCCTCGGATCCATCGCGCGCGCAATGGGTTCGAGTCACCAGAACGTGCGCCAGATCGTCGCCGCTCTCGAACGGAAGGGGCTGGTCGGCGTGCACGTCGACGCAGATGACCGTCGCGCCCGACGAGTCACCGCCACCCCAGCCGTCGCCGAGCTCTTTCGGCCGCGAGACGACGGGGACCACGCCGAGGTCGCCCGGTGGTTCTCCGTGCTATCCGACGAAGAGCAGGCGCTCGCGGTGACATTGCTGAGCCGCGTCCATCGTCACCTCGAGGCCGATCCCACGAACAGCTGAGGTCGTGTTCGGACGTCGGCCCGTCGGCCTCATCGTCGCGCGTTGATCTGCTCGAGCGCGGCCATCATCTGCTGGCGCACCGCGTCGACCGCCTGCATCGGACGGACCATCACCTTGAAGTCGACGATGAGCCCATCGTCGTTGCAGGTGATCATGTCGACCCCGTTGACGTACTTGCCGGCCATGACGGTTTCGAACTCCAAGATGGCATCGCGGTCATCCAGGACGGCACGGATGTAGCGGAACCGCCCGTCCCACTTCTCGCCCGAGGGATGCTTGAACGACCGGGGCTCGTCGGCGGTGGAGCCGTCGCCCACGAAGGTCATCGATGCCCCGGTGAGGTACATGACGACGAGGTCCTTGCCGTGCTGCGGCGCGAACAGCACCGGTGAGTGAAGCACGGCGTCGTCGGCGACCACTCGCTCGAGAGCGGACCGGTCGCCGCTGAGGAACTCGTGCCAGACGGTGAGGCATCGCCCCAAGGCCGTGTCGGGCGAGGTGGGGATGTCGATCTTCATGGCGTTGGCCTCCTCCGTGAGCGGGGTTGGCGGCAGTTCCCCTCTCGTTGCTCCATCATGCAACCAGCCAGCGGTGCCGCTGTAACCACCAGCGTTGGACGCCATCGACCTGGACGCCCTGACGCCCCAACTCGGGTCGCCGGAGAGATCGCGTCGATGCCGACAGCGAGCGATCTGGTCCCCGAGATCGAGGCACTCGTCGCCAGCTGACCGTTCGAGGCCGGTCAGGCAAGTACGGCAATCGCCTCGATCTCGATCAGGAGATCAGGTTCACCGAGGGCGGCGACGCCGATCAAGGTGATGGGCCTCAGTGGGTCGACGTTCCCGCCGGCGGAGGCCCGGAACGCCCCCTCGCCGAGCGCCGCCATCTTGTCCGGCGACCAGTCGACGACGTACACGTTCAACTTGGCGATGTCGGAGAACTGACCACCGGCTGCTTCGACGGCGATGGCGACGTTCTTGAACGCCTGCTCGGTCTGTGCGGCGAGGTCGCCTTCGCCGACAGGTTGACCGTCGGCATCGCGGGCCACCTGACCGGCGATGAATACGAGTCGCGAGCCGGTCGCGACCGCGACCTGACGGTACATGTCGGGCTTCGTTAGCCCCTCCGGGTTCATCACTTCAACGGCCATCTCTTCGTCCTCCTCGGTTCTTGGTGCCCGTAACATAGCAACGCTATACTATGAACGCAATGCCCAGACCGCAGTCTCCCGAAGTCCGCTCGCAGCTCATCGATCGCGCCGCAGCGATGCTGGCGCGGCGAGAGCCCGTCACGCTGCGTTCGCTGGTGGCCGGCACTGGCGTCTCGACAATGGCCGTGTACACCTACTTCGACGGGATGCCGGGCCTCTGGGGCGCGGTTCGTCAGGAGGGGTTCCGTCGGCTCGGTGAACGGGCGAGGTCCGTCGCCCCCGGGAAGGACCCTGTCCGCCGCCTTGCCGCGCTCGGTGTCGCCTACGTGGACAACGCCCTGTCGAATCCGGACCTCTACCGCGTGATGTTCGACGCTGCGTTCGATCTGCCGGACCCCGTTGCCGCGAACGAGACCTTCGGTCACCTCGTAGCGGAGGCTGCTCGGTCAGTCGACGTGGGACGCTTCAAGAACGATCAGGATCCGACTGACATCGCCCTTCGGTTCTGGGCGAGCGGGCACGGCATCGTCTCGCTCGCAGTGACCGGAGTGCTGAGCGTCGCCGACCTGCGACGACATGCACCGGCCATGGCCGTCGCGCTGTTCGTCCATGCCGGGGACACCCCTGCCTCGGCCCGCCGATCGGTGAGCGCCGCGTGGCGCAACGGCA
>WPCK01091415.1_pt1 | contig 16397 bp, 13 predicted proteins | sample 5399851 | NCBI WGS metagenome assembly WPCK01 (sample SAMN12869471, study PRJNA574797) | sludge metagenome | isolation source: wastewater treatment of pH11 | place: China:Beijing | collected 2019-05-20 | reverse complement strand
CAACGCGGCGTGGTTTACCAGCGACAGTACCTGCGGGCGGCTGAGTATCTCAATGTCTTGTGAGTCCTAAAGGGCGCGCAGCAGAAAGCAGACGTTCTCGCTACTAGCCGACAGGACCAAACCGCCAAAACCCAGGTCTTCGTTAGTACGTCCGACCGAAAAATTCGATAGGCCTTGACCGCCAACAACACCCGATCGTGCAAGCGCCTGTTGCGAACCACTATTGCCCAAAGGATTGTTGTTGAAGTCGAATCCTGGCGAATTCGAGGCTGCAATGATGTCCTGGGTGGTCTGCGTCACCACTCCGGCTGGAGTCGAAGTCGTCGTGGTCGTTGTGCGAGTTAGCAGATCGCCGAGCAAGCTGCGGTCGAACAGGACCGAACTCTGCAAGCCCATCTCCATTCCAAACTCGTGGGTAGCCCCCAGAGTGACTTCGGCGATCAAGACTTGGATCATGACTTGCGGCGGTTGTTGATCGAGTTGTTCGATCAGCGTGCGAATTTCTTCGTAGTATCTCGGAGTAGCACTGACGATCAACTTGTTCTGCACCGGTTCAGGTACAACGACGACTTCGCGTTCGAGTTGTTCGAAAGGGTTCACCGATCCGGGCGAATTGTTTTCCACTTGCCGTTTGTTCCGCAAGAATTCGTTGACCGCTAGAGCAATGTCGACGGCTGGGGAATTTTTGAGTTGGTAGACCGTGTTCTTGCGCTGTAGCGTATCGCTTTCGTCCAGGCGAACGATCAACGCTTCGACGATTTTCAAATCGCCTTCCGAGCCTACCGCGATGATGTTGTTGCCGCGACCGTCGACCGTAAATCGCAGTGGGATCAGCGACGATTCGTCGGGTGACGACGAAAGCTGAGGGCCTGCGGCTGCCGCTGTGGTGCCTGGTCCTGAGGAGGGAATCAGAGATCGCAGCGTTTCCACGAGAGCTGCTGCATCGGCGTTGATGATCGGAAAAATCTTGATTTTTGCGATTTGACCTGGCGTGTCGAGTTGCTCGATCAACTGCTCGATCATCGCCAGATTTTCAGCGGCAGAAGTAATAATCAAGGTGTTGTTGCGGTCGTTCACTGCAATGCGCGTGTGGGCCAAGCTATTGCTGGAAGCGATAGGCTTTCCGTCTTGGTCCAGAACTTCGATGGGCATGTTTGCGTCGGAGGGTGTTCCCGCCAAAGCCTGTCGCAAGCTTGCGGCAACATCGACGGCCAGACCGTTGCGAATTTCGAAAACTTTCGACTGCAGTACGGCTTCACCTCGGGCCACGTCGAGGCGCGCGATCAGAGATCGAATTTCCTCTAGGTCACGCGGAGCCGCATGGATAATGATCGCATTGGTACGTGCATCGGCAGCAGACTGAATGATTGGAGCCAGATTGCCGCGGGCTTGGTAGAAACTCTGAAGTTGCGTTTGCACCTGCACCGCCGAGGCGTGCTTGAGTTGAATCACATCGAAGCTTGAACTGGACGGAGTAGCAACGTCCAATTTGGCGATCAATTGCTTAGCCAGTTGCAAGGCGTCGCCCCATCCGATCAACAGAACGGCATTCGGATTGCTCAGCGGCAACGCAACAACGCGACCTTGGCGAAGCGCCAACACGGACTGTTGGGTTTGCAGGATGAGTGCTGAGAGCGACTGGGCGTTGACGTGTTGAAGCAACAGAACTTCAATTTCGGGTTGGGCGATTCGGCTGGCTTCGTCGAGTTGCTTAATGATCTGTGCGAGGTCTTCGAGTTGTTTGTCGCGACCGCGAAGGATGATGGCGTCGATCTCCGGCAACATTTCAACTTGCACGCCATCAAACTGCTGGAGCGGAAGACCTCGCAGTTGTTGGTCTTCGGTTTGGTCGTCCGCCGCTGCCGCATCGGGCGGGGCTGACGGTTCAGGCACCGATTCTTGTTGAGCGGAGGCTAAATGAACATTTTTGAATCCACGAAATGTTGGAAGTGTAAAGGCGGATTGTTGATTCGCAGTATTGCCCGATGAGTTGCCTTCTTGGTTTTGCCCAAACACAGCTTCATTGCTCAATGCCGTGCAACCGGTTTGGGATATTGGAACGACTCGGATGTCGCTCTGGGTGCGCTGCTGCACCAGGGCAGTGGCCAGTCGCGCCAAGGAGTTGGCAAGCTTAGGCGTACCCATCAAGCTGAGACTCATTTCCTTGATCGAGAATTCGAGTACGACCGTTTCGTCGGCAGTCGTTAGTTTGAAACGTCCATCAGACAACTGTTCAATTTTCGCCCTTTGCGAAGTTGCCTGGACAATTGAATTCAATATGGGTTGCATTGAATCGCCGGACAACGGTACGTCAAGACGCACCGGTTGCTGTGCGAACGACTTTGCAGTCAATGCAAGCCCTAGCAGCAGTGCTATTACCAGCGAGATTTTTTTTGGGAGGGTTGTCTTGATGCTCATAATTCCCAAGCTTGGGGGATACGAAGCCATGGGTGGGATTCATCCAAGACGTTAGGGAATCCCTGCAATCCAGGTCAAGAGGGGTCAAAGCGAATCTGACGCTAGGACGCTAGGCAAAAGATGACATGCTGGCTGTGAAGATCGACTAGCCGAGGAGCTGATCCATTTCTGAGCCTGACCCAAACGCGATCACGGCCCGAACATCAACTGGACTGCATGCAATGGAATGAGTTGGCCAACTACTTTTTGGGCCAGAAGCTTAGCCAACTGCCTGAACCGCTGGCGGCTGGCGTAGAATCCTCGGCTGTTGCAGTAGATGCTGGATTGTTGTCCAACAATGATGCTAGCTCTTTGATGGCTGCGGTGATTGGTGCTTTAGGAGCTTGCTCCAGAAGTGGGATTCCATTGTTACGGACTTCGACCATGGTTCGATAGTCGTTCGGTATTTGGAAGAAGACATCGCGTCCAATCGTTTCCTTAGCCTTCTTCATCTTGATCTGGCCGCTCTCCAGTCCGACTCGATTGACGACGATCTTCAATTTTTCGGTAAGACCATCAAACTGATCGAACGACATTTGCAATCGCACTAGGTTTCGCAGGCACGGGAGGTCCAGTTGAACAACGACCAACACGTCGTTGGCAAATTCCAGCGCGGCATGATCGATGTCCGTGTAGCCCTTCGACAAGTCGATGATAATGTGCGTGAACGTCGCCTTGAGCAAGCCGAAGACACGACGAAGTGAGTCTGGGGTAATTAGGCTTAGGTCTTGCAATTGGACGGGGCGAGGCAAAAGATACAGACCCGAGGAGTGCTTGGTCAGCGAACGCTTGAGCAATTGAAAGTCCAAGCGTGCGACGTTTTGAGTCACGTCGATCAAGCTGTAGTCCGGAATCGTATCCAGGAATACGTCTGCATCGCCGATGGCCAGATCGAGATCGACCAAAGCTACCGTGTTTGCAGGATTTGAAGCTAGCATACAGCCGAGATTGACGGCCAAGCTCGTACAACCGACTCCGCCTGAGGCACCACAGATTGCGTAGATTCGGGTGGATCGAGACTTCCCGCTCGCTCCACCGAATTTCGTTTCGGAAATTCGGGCGAGTGCCGACATGAAGTCTTCCAAGCCAACGGGGCTGGTTAGGAACTCGCGGGCTCCAGCTCGCATGGCTTGCAGGATGAGTTGTCCGTCGGTGCTCTTACTAACGACCAACAAGCTGCAGTCCGGGGCATCGGTGCGCAATCGATTTAGTAGCGAAATGGCTTTATCGGGGTCGGCGTCTAAGTTGATGACTCCCACATCGGGCGACGATTGCGCCAGTACGTCCGGAAAGAATTCGTACCTCGAACATTCGGCTTCAAGCCATACAATGTCCATTCCGAGAAGCATCTTTTTGAGTGCTTCCCGCGACGAATCCGTCGGGTCTAGGAGTGCCAAGCGAAGGACGTTGCTCATGGAAACGTTGGTGGTTGAAGGTTAATTCGATCTTAAGACGTGCATCTCAAACCAGAAATCAATGAATCGGAATTTTCAATCACCTGTAATTTTGCATGGGTTGAGTCGCCATAGCCTGAGGCGTCTCAGCTAGCCGAGGAGCATTCGGGCCAATGCTTACAGCAGTCGGCCGGTTTGGACCCAATGCACCCGTCTGGTAGGCTGGCGCGCCAGGGCCATAGTTTTGGGGCGGTAGGGTTTCGATTAGTCCAGGTTGCTGGCAGTCAGCCGCACAGTTGCCAACCGGAACTTCCATGTAACCTTTGAGATACAACTCCTGATCGGATGGGCTTACCGAGTTGATACCCGGCAAGGTCGGTGGAAGCTGGTTGGGATCGAGCGGGCCAGCAAAATCAGGTGTTACCGTAATGAGCAGTTCAATTTCGTTCTTCTCTTCGTGGACACGTCTGAAGAATACTCCCAAGTAGGGCACTTCGGAAATACCTGGCAATCCGGAATTGATGACTTCAGTTCGCATTTGCAACAAGCCACCTAGAGCTAAGGTTTGCCCGGCATTGAGTTCTACCCCAGTTTCAAGAAACCGACTTCGCAGTCCAGGAATGGAGATACCATTCAAGGTGACGCTGCGGCTCGGATCGAGTTCGCTGACGTAGGGTCGGACTTCTAGGTAGATTCGCCCGTTGCCAAGAACTTTGGCAACGTAGTCGAGCCGAGTTCCAAACTCACGATATTGAACGGTGGTGGTTCCAAGTCCGCTGGGTACGAGGATGGGTATTTCACCACCCACATTGAAGCTCGCCGGTCGCCCGTCAATGGCGGTCAAGGTGGGACTAGCCAGGACTTTGACTAGGTTGTTTCTCCGCAAGGCATCCAGGCGCATTGTAAATTGCGTGGCTCCGTCCACTACCGCCCAATGGAACGTTTCGGCGTTGCCAAGAACGTCGGCTACGGTTGAACTTACCAGTTCTGTACCGCCTTCAACGAGGTTCCAATCGATGCCCAACGAACGCAACTTGGTTCGCGAGACCTCCATGACCTGAGTCTGAAGTTGAATCGTATGGACCCCAGTCACCGTGACGCGATTGATCACGGTCGGAAAATACTGCTGTGCAATCAAGTTGACCGCATCCACATCCGACGCGCTCGACACATAACCATTGACAATGATTCCCTGCGCGATGGGAGTCAGTTCAAGCGTCGCTTGCGGAAATGTCTTTCGCAAAATTGTTTCAAGTTCGCGAACATCCCCCATCACAACGACTTCAATGGAAGCCACGGATTCGTCAGCTCCCATCAGGTCGACTTGCGTGACGCCCGTGCGAGTTGCGGAGACTTGAAGCCGATTGCCGCCTTCCAGCGGGAGCGCCGTTAGTACCTCAGGGTTCTGAATCCGAACGCGTTTGAACGGATGCTCTGCGACGATTTCCCGGCTGGTGTTGATCACCATTTCCAGAAGCTGACGGTTGCCGCTGGAATCGACGGTGAGGGCTGAATTTGCTAGCGACCATTGACTGGTCAATTGCCTGGCCGGCGGTTGAGCCTGGCAATGGTCTGTTAAAACAAGGGCGCTGCTTAATCCTGCAAGCGCAGCGAGTCCAATCGATCGCCATCGATTCGCGATTCTGAAATGCAGCTTGCTTTTTTGGAGTAGCTTGCGGGTTGCGACAGCCATCGGTTGACTTCCTTGTTCGTATGATTGGCTCCAACAACTACTCATGGCATCCTTGCCTAATCCGGTTGCTGGCTTAGACCGTCAAAAATCAGTTTGTTGTCGAACTTCGTCCTTGCTTCGGCGTATTCTCGGGTTGCACGGGTTGTGGCTGGCCCACGGAAGCCTCGTTTCCAGGATTCGCATTGCTGCCATTTGAATCCTGAGCGGGTGCAGTGTTCGATGTATTAGGATATGTCGGCGTATAACCGCCATAACCTGAATAAGATCCCCAAGGATTCGTTGGGTAAGCTCCGGCCGGAGCTTTTGTGGCCACTTCTTCGGTGACCTCTTTGGGCACTTCATTTGGCCCGCCGTATTCGTATCGTTTGACGCCTTGAGGCGTAACGATCAGGATTTCATTCTTCTTGGGTTTCTCCTCGATCGGCGGGGCAGCCGGGGCTGCGACCAACTTGGGTGATGGTGCTGGTTCTTCAGCCGGCGGTTCGGCTTGAGCGCTGTTCTCCCTCGCCCACGTCAAGAATGAATCGCCGTTGTCCGATTGGTCTTTAACTTCACCGTTAGCACCCAGAGGTCGGAGGTTGAGTTCCAACTTACCCAAGTTGTTGGCCAGCGTTAGCGCTTGATGCTGATCTTGCCGGATCAACAACTGGAATTCTGTATCTTTGCCTCCTTTGTTCTCGTGGTCGCGATCGTTGATTCCATTGATTGCAAAGACTTGAATGTTGCGCACGACTGGGATGACTTCTGTCTTCTTTGTCTTGGCGTCTTTGAAGACACCCGAAATGTCGACTAGGTCGCCAGGTTTGATATAGTTGTTGTCGTACTTGATATTGAAGAGCGTGTGGCCGGCGGGAATTTGTGTCGAAAGGCTGCTATTGGAATCCGCCAACTTTGCAGCGATGATTGGTTCGCCCGGGAAAATGCCTTGTCGCGCGTATTTGCCTTCCACTTGGCTCAATTCAATCATCGCACCTTCGGGTAGCTTCGATTTGGGCCATTTTTCCAGCTTGACTCGATCGGCAGAAATCAGACTGGCCGTCTTGATCTCTTGAGTCGCAACCAAGATTTCAACAGACGGTTCACCTGCCGATTTGGAATTACGATCTAACAACGTTTGACTAACCGCAACGGCAGCCACAGTCCCACAGCCCAGCGCAACCAAGAGTAACAAAATTGATTTCGATCGCATCGCCCGACTTAGCCTTCTAAATTAACTGCGTTTTGCGCGCTTGATTCGTCGCATCCGTTCGATCCAGCCCAGCACTAAAATTGGAAACCCACCGACTCATTCATTGGGTATGCCCAATGCTATCATTGGCAAAGTGGGCGATTGCGGTTGAAAAACAATTGTCGAGCTGGCGCTTTTTACGCAATCCTCAGGGCTTGCGCGAGCGCAAACGGATCGCCAATTCGTAGTCTCTGTTCTCGTATCGTCAGATTAATCGTTTAGTTCGCAGTTTTTTCCCTGAATAATTCAGTTAATACAACATTCCAGCAAACGCGAAATACCCGATAGCCGCAATGGTCATGGGAATCCCATAGGGCAAGAGCAACATATTTGGCTTGCGGGCTTGCGAGCGTTCGTACAATTTGTCGGCATTGCGAACCGTAGCGACTTCTTTCAACAGTTCCTGAGCTTGAAAGTAGTGTTTCCACCAATTGCCGGTCCATGCAATTTGAAGCGATGCCATAATGCCACCGACGATAACGGTAGCTAGGAAAATCCACCATGTATGTTCGATATGGACAAATGCGGCGATTCCGGCCAGCAATTTGACGTCACCCGCGCCCATACCACCGATCAAATGCAAGCCGAAGAGCAATGCTAGCCCAAAAAGCGTTGACAGCAAGCTCCAGCCTAGCCCAATGAATCCACCGGCAACCGCAGAGGTGACTTCTCCATTGACCGCAAAGCCGGTCGACGCCCCATACCAGGCGCTATAAATCCATCCTGCCACGATCAGCGGGTAGGTGATCTTGTTTGGTACTTTCAAGTAAAGGCCGTCGATGACGGCGGCGACAACCAGAGTTGCCGAAACCACCCACATGGCCCAGTGATTTGTGATCGAAGTAACTACGAAATCCATTGATGATTCCCCCACGGAAAGTTGTTGAGTGTTTTGATTTGGCGGGTTCGTTCAAGACAAGTCGCCAAAAATCGACTGGTCCGATCTAACGGAGATTCACCATCCAAACCAGTAACGATGTCAGAACGGTTCCGGCAAAACATGCGAGTTCCCACATTCCCGCGATCGATTCAATGGGTAACAAGTAAGGTGCCATGTTAGGTGTCTCTCGGGTAAGCTGATTTTTTTGGTATGCGGTATGAACTTTGATTTACAAATAGCGATTGCGACGCTCGAAGCCGGGCATCGCAACCGCCGTAGTTTTTTGTAGACACCCCAGAAGCATGTCTCGAAGGTAGGATGAAACCCTACCAAACAAATTACGCGCTAATCGTGTCCGAAACTTGTTGGAACTTATCGCGAGCGCTGTTGCCCAACGCGGTGATTGTGCCAAGGCAAACCACGACGATCAGAGCCAACATTACCGCGTACTCAACTGCGGTTGGGCCGTCTTCTGAAGCCAGAAAACGCTGTACTTTCAAGGCGAAATTTTTCATTGCAAGTCTCTCCATGGATAGAGCGCCCAGTATTCGGGCAAACTGTGAAATTGAGTGCTTTAGCGGACCAAAGTTTCGCCACAATGAATCGCCAAGTTCACTCGACCAAAACGGTTCCACATTCGGAACTGCAATGGAAACCTATGTCAGAAATCGCCCCTGTCAAACTCCATGCTCAAGTATTCGTTACGATTCCTTAAGTTTTTCCAGACCGAGTTCTTTGGCTGTTTTTACATCGGGCCGTAGAATCGGAAAAATCGGTAGATCGCGAACCGTCCGTGACTAGAACCTGGGTTCGAACATCCCTTGCCGCGTTAGCCGGAAACCGAACTACTGACCCACAACCAAAGCTGCTTAAGCGTACTGGCCTGAGTTACGAATTTGTGGCTTTCTTGATTGCGGTGAGAACTTCATCGTCGCTTGGGCGAAAGAAACTAAGCGTCTGAACGTTGTGGTAGGCGATCCGGCCTTGTTTGCCGATTACAACCACCCCGCGAGCCGCCCGGCCCGGCAGCCAGGATTTCATATCGTAAAGTGATGCGATTTTGCAACCCGCGTCGGACAACAACCGAACCGGCAAGCGGTGCTTGTGCGCAAACCGTTTGTGAGACTGCACACTGTCCGTCGAAATAGCCACAACTTCGGCCTGGGTCTCTTGGTACTCGGGCCAATGATCGCGGAGGCTGCATAGCTGCGTAGTGCAGATTGGCGAGTTGTCCGCCGGATAGAACAAGATTACGACGACTTTGCCCCGGTGTTGGCTTAAGGTCCAGTCATTGCCGTCGCTATCTTGGAGGGTAAAATCGGGAGCGGGTTGGTTCAGTTTCATCGACATCCGTTACGTTCGAAATTTATCCCAGGCGATTTTCAACTTTCGCATGCGTGCCCGCAATGTATGTGGATTGATGCCCAATAGTTTAGCGGCTCCACGCTCGCCCTCAACTCTGCCGCGACATGCGGCCAATGCCTTCATAATATGGGCGCGCATGGCATCATCCAAAGCAGCGATCGGCCCAGGCAAAGACGACCGAAACGAAGGCGTGGTCTCGCCGGCTGGCAGCATCTCGGAATCCGGAAAATCTGCGGAGTCGTCCCTAGGCTGTCCCCGCTGCGTCAAGCCGAGTGAATTGGCAACATCCAGCAACCGGCCCTTGCCGAGAATCACCGCGCGATCGACTACCGCGCCCAACTCGCGGATGTTGCCTGGCCAATGGTAATCGGCCAACGCCAGCAAATCTTCCTGAGCCGGCTGGACAAAGGGTAAACCGAATCGACTAGCCGCTCGTTGGGCAAAGTGACGAACAAGCGTTGGCAAGTCCTCCAGGCGGTCGCGAAGCCTTGGCAGGTAGATTGGAAATACATTGATGCGATACCATAAGTCTTCTCGAAATGTTCGCTCGCGAACCATGTTCGATAAGTCTCGGTGCGTCGCCGCAACAATTCGAACATCGACGTGGATCATCTTTTTGCCGCCGATTCGCTCAATTTGATGATCCTGCAAGACTCGCAATAGTCTCACTTGAGCAGCCAACGGCAATTCGCCGATCTCGTCTAAAAACAATGTTCCGCCATCGGCGCGTTCAAACCAGCCTTGATGTTGCTCGGAAGCGCCGGTGAAGCTGCCTTTCTCGTGTCCGAATAACTGCGAATCAATCAACTCGGAAGGGATCGCCCCGCAATTCACACGCACAAACGGGCCGCCAGAACGGCGGCTGTGTGAATGAATTAAGCGCGAGATGACTTCCTTACCTGTACCCGTCTCGCCGAGAATCAACACGGGAATATCCGATTGGGCAACCAATTCCACCCGTTCGATCACAGGTCTCAAGCCGCGATTTGCGCCCACGACATCTTCATCAACTTGGTGGCGCCCCAGACGTTCGAGCAACAATCGTCGATCCGCGTCGGCTGCCTCTCGCAACACTTTCAATTCATGCAGCCGGCGATCGTTCGCTAGGGCAACCGAAAACGGTTCGACCAGTTCACGCACCAGCCGCTCGTTCCGTTCATGTTCACCCGCTTTAACCCGCGCGCGAATCACCAAGACACCCGGCAATGAATTTTCAAAACTCAAAGGGGCTAGCCAGACGGATTCAACTTGCTTGGTCGCAGGAATTGAACTATCGGCATCCTTCGCCACAAGCGGCTGCAGCAATCCGAAATCCTCGGGGCCAGTTCCAACCAGCAATTGCCCATTTCTCGCATGTTGCCCCAAACACTTTTTGGCTTCTTCACTCAGCTCAACTGCCACAGGACGATCGACTCCGGGGCGCACAACGGCGATAGCCATCGTCTCGATCGAATTCGCGTCAGAAGAGGCTTGATCGAGTCGAATCGACGTGACGCTCGTTCGATCAAACAGCATTTTTCCAATCGTCCTGACGGATTCATCAACCTGGGTATGCCGTGAAACCTCTTTCCAAACTTCAAGCAATATCTCCTGGATTCGTTCCAATTTCCGTCACCTTTAGAAATAGCTGGTGGTCCGATTTTGCGCGTGAAACCGCCGTTTGACTTACGCTGCCGATCCAAATCGACGGCAATTTAGTCTATTAAATATAACGGGAAGCCGTGCTATACAATGGGGCTGGCCGTGTCTTATGACAGACGAGCCTATTTGATTTTACCAGTCTTAACAATTTTGATGGCCCGTATTTCAGCCAGATCGAGTCAAATTATGGCTACCGCCAGCGCTTCCTACGGTTTCGATGCAATTTGCAAACAGCAAATGCAATGCCGCTCGCCAAAGTAAACCCTGTGGCACATGATTTGCCAATTGGAGGACTGGCCGGACCGTCATAAACCTTGGACTAACAAAGTTAGTGAAGCGAAGGCTTGCCTTGTTGAGGTTGATGCATTGGGGGCGAGTCATTGATCCAGATTCCGCAGAATTGGGTTGCACCGGTAAAAACGGCACCGAACAACGGCCGCGCATGCCGCCAAGTTGTCGAATTGAATTCAGTCGCCACTCGCTTTGGATGAGAGAAGAAAAATTGTGAAAGGAATCAGAGACGCTAGTCTTCTGTGGATTCTAGTTGGAGTTTTTGGGCTGTTTGGTTGCTCGACCGGCGGAGTCGATCCGGAAAACACGGTTCGCTTGTTGAATGTCTCCTATGATCCGACGCGGAGCTTTTATCAGGAGTTCAATGAGCTATTCGCGAAGCACTGGATGGATTCTCGGGGACAAGTTGTGGTCATCGATCAGTCTCACGCGGGGTCCGGCAAACAAGCTCGCTCAGTCATCGATGGGCTTGAGGCGGATGTTGTTACTTTGGCTTTGGGTTACGACATTGATGCAATTGCCAAGCACGCCGAATTGCTCCCGAAAGACTGGCAAACCAAGCTCCCCAACAACAGTTCACCCTATACGTCAGCCATCGTCTTTCTCGTCCGCAAAGGCAATCCGAAAGGAATTCGAGATTGGCCTGACTTAGTTCGCGAGGACGTGAGCGTCATCACGGCCAATCCGAAGACCAGCGGCGGGGCGCGGTGGAATTATATGTCTGCATGGACTTTCGTCCTCGACCGCGAGCTGGGTGATCTATCGAAACTGAAATCCATACCGCATGAGCAACTTCAGGCTGCGGATCTTGCGGCTGAACAATTTGTACGGGACTTGTATCGTCGCGTACCGGTTTTGGATTCCGGTGCTCGCGGTGCCACGAATACTTTCATCCAACGAGGGCTTGGCGACGTACTGATTACCTGGGAGAACGAAGCCATGATGGCGCTTCAAGAATCACCGGATGATTCGGTCGTGATCGTAACTCCATCGATCAGCCTCCTGGCCGAACCCACCGTAGCCGTGATTGAGCAGTTGGCGATTAAACACAATACGCTTGAAGTCGCGGACAGCTATCTGGAGTATCTCTACTCGCTCGAGGCTCAGAAGTTAGCTGCCAAGCATTTTTTCCGTCCAACAAATCGGGATGGGATTCCGTCCGAGTTGACCGATGTGTTTTCAGAATTGAAGTTGGTCCGGCTGGCGGACGTTTTTGGCAGTTGGGTCGAGGTGCAAAAGCGACATTTCGATGACGGGGGTTTGTTCGATCAGATGTACAATTCGCAGTGATTTTCCTAGTTGATCTTGGGCCAGAACAACGTGAAACTCAAACAACATTCCGTACTCCCCGGCTTTGGATTGACCATGGGCTTCACGCTGACGTACCTGAGCCTAGTCGTTCTGATTCCGCTAGCAGCGCTTGGGATCAAGGCCACTGCCATTCCACAAGCTGAATTCTGGCAGCTCGTGACGAGCTCGCGTGCAATTGCCGCGTTTCGACTAACCATACTTGCGTCTCTCGCCGGAGCCATGATCAACGCCGTCTTTGGTTTTATCGTCGCCTGGTGTTTAGTGCGATACCGATTTCCCGGTTCACGCATCTTGGATGCGTTGGTCGATCTTCCATTCGCTTTGCCGACGGCTGTTTCAGGGATTGCCTTGACGACGCTTTACGCGCAAACCGGTTGGGTCGGTCGAATGTTCGCATGGCTGGGAATTCAAACTGCCTATTCGCCGCTCGGCATCGTGATCGCTTTGACGTTTGTCGGCTTGCCGTTTGTCGTTCGAACCTTGCAACCCGCTCTCGAGGAACTCGAGTCCGAAGTCGAAGAAGCCGCAGCGAGTTTGGGAGCCAGTCCATGGCAATCGTTCTTTCGAGTGATCTTGCCTATTCTATTTCCATCATTGCTGACCGGATTTGGGTTGGCATTCGCACGAGCACTTGGCGAATATGGTTCCGTGGCATTTATTTCGGGAAATTTGCCGATGAAGACTGAAGTCATCCCGTTGCTTATTATGACTCAGCTTGAACAGCACAACGAGATTGGGGCAACGGCCATCGGAATGGTGGCCCTGGGTTTCGCCTTTGTCACCCTGCTTTGCATCAATTCGTTTCAGTGGTGGCTCAATCGACGCTATTTTGTTGGAGCCTAACCGCATGTTCAAAACTGAATCGGCCAATCACAATCCAAGGCTCAGCCCGGGCGCGAGCGATCCGCGTTGGCTCCGCATCATCCTGATAGTCGTGGCCATCACATTCCTCAGCATGAACTTAGTCTTGCCGTTGGCAGTCATCGTCTACGAAGCATTGAAAGATGGTGTCCGAGTCTATTGGCAGAGCCTGATCAACCCGGCCGCAATCAGCTCGATCCAACTCACACTTTTTACGGCAGCCATTGCGGTACCCCTGAACATCGTGTTTGGACTGGCAGCTTCGTGGTCGGTCGCCAAGTTCGATTTCCGAGGTAAAGCGCTTGTGACGACTTTGATCGATGTGCCGCTGTCGATCTCGCCGGTATTATCCGGCATGTTGTTTGTACTGTTGTTTGGACTTCATGGTTGGTTCGGTCCATGGCTCATTCGGCACGACATTCAAATTATTTTTGCGGTTCCCGGGATTGTCCTGGTAACGTTGTTTGTGACGTTTCCGTATGTCGCCCGTGAATTAATTCCGCTCATGCAGCAATTGGGTTCCGAGGAAGAGCAAGCTGCGATTTCACTCGGGGCCAGCGGTTGGCAGACGTTCTGGCGGGTAACGATGCCGAACATCAAATGGGGGTTACTCTATGGGACGATTATCTGCAATGCACGGGCCATGGGCGAGTTTGGCGCGGTGTCAGTCGTCTCGGGCCACATTCGCGGCAAGACGAATACGGTTCCGTTGCACGTCGAAGTCCTTTACAACGATTACAACGCGACCGCAGCCTTTGCAGTCGCTTCCCTGCTGGCTGTTTTGGGAATCCTGACGCTCATTCTAAAGACCTTCGTCGAAAAAAGAATGGCCGCTGAGAGTCCGGCACCTGAAGCTTGAAGTACGAGAACCGAAGTCCCCAAATCATTTGAAGAGTAGATAATACGCGTGAGTATTGAAACGGTCCAAATTTCCAAAACGTTTGGTGATTACGTTGCACTGCGCGACGTGAGTTTGAGAATTGACGATGGCGAGTTGATCGCGCTCTTGGGGCCGTCCGGATCGGGCAAGACGACTTTGCTTCGAATTCTGGCGGGGCTGGAAACTCCCGATCCAGATCCGCAATCGAAAATTCTCTTTTCGGGTGTCGATGTAGGCAGACATCGAGTCGGTGATCGTCGGGTGGGTTTCGTGTTCCAGCACTACGCGCTGTTCAAGCATATGTCGGTTTTCGAGAACGTGGCATTTGGTCTTCGCGTCCGTCCTCGAAGCTCTCGACCGAGCCGCGAAGTGATCCGCGAGAGAGTCAAAGAGCTGTTGCAACTAATTCAACTCGATGGCTTCAGCGACCGCTATCCATCGCAGCTCTCGGGTGGTCAGCGGCAACGCGTAGCCTTGGCCAGAGCTTTGGCCATTCAGCCGCGCGTACTGTTGCTGGATGAACCTTTCGGTGCCCTGGATGCTAAAGTTCGGCAAGGGCTGAGGAATTGGCTACGCAAGTTGCACGATGAGCTCAAGATGACCACAATTCTAGTAACGCACGACCAGGAAGAAGCGCTTGAAGTCGCCGATCGCGTAGTTGTCATGAACTTGGCGAAAATCGAGCAAGTTGGTACGCCCGAAGAAGTCTTCCATCATCCCGCCACTGAGTTCGTAATGGACTTTCTCGGAAGCGTGAACGTCTTTCATGAACGCAATCGTGTCTACATCCGCCCTCATGAATTGAAAATTAGCCGCGATCCAATCGATGGTTCGTGGCCTGCCACCGTCGTACGACTCAATCCGGCAGGTTCGTTTGCCAAGGTTTTTGTCGAAACCAGCGATGCGCGCGAAATCCAGATCGATTTAGCCCTCGACAAATTTCGCCTGCTCAATCTGGCGATCGACCAGCGAGTCTACGTCAGCGCCACCAACACGACGACGTTCAAGCCCGAGCGTGATGTTTAACTGGAGATTTTGGGCCCAACTGGAAACAACTTCGGTCCATTCGAATCGCTGTGCAGCTACTTTTGGGCGCGGCTCACATTGATCAGTCGGCCACCTGGACGTTTTGTTTTTCCGCATCCGCCTGTTCGGCTTCGACCCGTTCCGTTTCAAGTCGCTCGGCTTCAATTCGTTTTGCTTCAATTCGTTCGGCTTCAATCCGTTCTGCTTCAAGGCGTTCGGCTTCAATACGTTCGGCTTCAATTCGTTCTGCTTCAAGGCGTTCGGTTTCAATACGCTCGGCTTCAAGCTGCTCGGGAGTTGGCGACAATACGGGAAAAGCGATTCCATCGGTCAGTCCGCGATCGATGATCCATATATTGCGGAAAAGAACTGGATCATTATGAAATTGAAATCGAATTGGCAGCAGATTCGGTTCTTCTTCCCTTCCGTTGCCTGTTTTTGAAGGAACTTCGACGTCATCTTGTACTTTGACGCCATTGTGCCAAACGGTAAGGTGCGCGGCGCGAATCTTGGAACCATCCGCTCCCCAACGGGGTGCGGTGAATTTGATGTCGTAAGTCTGCCAAATCAAAGGCGGCAGGCTCATATTCACGTCAGGCGACTTCGTTCGATACAAACTGGCTGCACCGTTCATTGCCGGCAATTTGGCAAACGAATCAAGGATCTGCACTTCATAGCGGCTGAGCAGATAGCACCCGCTATTGCCGCGCGATTGATCTTCCGAGTTCGGCATGTAGGGCAATTGGAATTCAACGTGCAGATTGAAGTCTTGGAACATCGGCAGCACATCGGCACCTGCCATCAGCAAGCCGTCTTCGGTCATTCGCGCCCGGGTGAATTGTTCAGTGCTGCGGCCATCGAACAGCACGACCGCACCTTGCGGTGGTCTAGCTCCCATCGTTGAACTGCCGCGATCGACCCGATCCAGCCGGCCTAACAGATTACCTTCCGAATCGAACAGTTTGCAATGATCGGGCTGGACCCACAGCGCCCAGGGGCCGCCCGACAAAACGAGGTGCTGCTCAAAGCGGCGGCCAATTAAAGGCAATGTGCGATCTGGTTTGAATCCTTCTTGCCCAGGCAGCCCGCCGATGAACTGCAAGGCTTCAAAATTGGATGGCCCGAGTGGCCTGAGTTGCAAGCCAAGGGGTTCATGCGTGCCGCCTTCCGACGCTACGAGGCCGACGTACTCGCCCATCAAAGTAAAATCCAAATCATCGGACGGCGGCTGGGTCACGGCGACACGAGGCAGGGCGGGGTGGCCTTCCGCTGCGGCATCGTCCTGAGCTTGAAGCGGTTGGAGCAAAAGCTCAAAAAAACTGAACAACGCCAAGCAACAATGTCTCAGGATGGAAATTCTCATTTTTTAG
>WPCK01034547.1_pt1 | contig 16438 bp, 18 predicted proteins | sample 5399851 | NCBI WGS metagenome assembly WPCK01 (sample SAMN12869471, study PRJNA574797) | sludge metagenome | isolation source: wastewater treatment of pH11 | place: China:Beijing | collected 2019-05-20 | reverse complement strand
TGACCCTGCCCGCTCACCATGATCGCACCCATGAAGTACGAGCGCGGATTGCTTGCCGCCGCATCGAATACCGTGCCCGACTGTCGAACCGTTGGTGTCGTGTCGAGGTTCTGCAGCTCGTACCAACGCTGTGCCGTGCGGCCGCCGCCCAGGACGGCCTCACCGGAGCCGTTCACCTCTATCTGGTGCGCTGTCCACAGGCGACCGTTGCGGATGACAGCCTGTGAGAGGCGGTCGTCCTGCGTGTCGAGGGGCGCGGCACTGCCGGGGTGTGGAACGGGAATGGGGAGTTCGGTCGCGGCCACCGACACCGGGATGGGGCCCGAGATCGTAGGTGTGCCGCCCGGATCGGACACGCGCCGCAGCTGCAGTGAACCGAGCGCGCTGTTGTCCACACCGATGAAGTAGCCGGCACTGGTGTTGCTGTCGAAGTTGTCCACGCCCTGCGGGGTGTACGGACCGGCGCCAGTGCCCAGGGCGAGTTCGTGGAACGTCGTGATGGTGGCCGGTGCCCCGTCGAGCACCGACGCCTTGTTGATCACCAGGCCGGAGGTGGAGTCGAAGGCCAGCGATCCGATGGCGGTCCCGCAGAACTGGTTGACGCCGACATACAGGGCGTCCTCGTCGACGCCGAGCGTCGGGAAGTCCGCCAGGCACGGGTCACCGTTCGAAGCGGCCACCCGATTGTTGTCGTGGGCGAAGTAGGTCCACGTGGTCGTGCCGTCGATGACCGCGGTGCTGCTCACCGCCAGCATGAGCCGGTTCGGGACGGCCAGGTTGATGGCCAGCACGTACCACCGGTTCACGCGCCGGTCGAACCGCACCCGCGGGTTGGTCGTCTGAAGGCCGTTCCGGACCGAGACGAAGAAGGCGTCGAGCGTCGTGTTGAGGACACCGTCGGCCGCGCCCGTCGTCTTGGCGATGGTCCGAACGCGACCGTTGACCGCGACGAGGTACTGGGAGGGCCCCACGTCTCCCATCGTGTCCGGCGGCAGCAGCCCCGTATCCGAGAGGGCCACGATGTCGACGTTTGGCGTCGCGACCGTCTGGGCCTGCCCGGCGTGAGCCGCAGGGGCCATTCCCGGGCAGAGGGCGGCGAGCGCGAGGAGCAGGAAGCGTCTAACGAGCAGCCGAGCTTGGGCCATGAGATGACACAAGCGTACTCCATTGATGGCAGAATTGCACTAGCCTTCGGTTTCGCCGACCAAAGTCTCCGCAACGGCACCGGGGAGCGGGGCTTCAGAGGGCCGGATCTCATCCAGGTGCGTCAGCCGATCGGCCAGGAAGTCGAGGGCCGCCTCGTCCGCCCGCATCAGCAGGGCCTCCAGCGGGCTCCGTGCCCGGGCCCCGGTCTCACGCACTTGCATGGCCGGGAAGCTGCCATCCGGCCGTCTCGGCGCGTCGCGGCACCAGAAGTCGAGATGCCAGCGCGTAAACAGGCGCACGCGCGCCAGGCCGTGGTCATCGTCTCCCCAGTGCATTCGAGCCAGCGTGACGTAACGGCGGTAGAGGGCCAGGCGGTCGTCAGGCGCGAGGTCCGAGTAGCCGGCCGTGTGCTCATGGAACACCCACGGTCGGATGAGGGCCGCCCGCGCCGTCATGACGGCCACACACTGGTATCCCAGGCGACGGGCCTCCACCTCGTGACCGTAGAGGAGGTCGCCATTGCCGATGACTGGCACCGGCACGGCCGCCGCGACGCTGGCGATGGCGTCCCAGTCGGCTGCGGTGCGGTAGCGCGCGTTCCGGGTCCGGCCGTGTACGGTGATCGCGGCGGCCCCGCCATCCACCGCCGCGCGCGCCTGTTCCACGGCGTTGCGGCTCTCGTCGTTCCAGCCGAGGCGAATCTTCGCCGTCACCGGGACCGAGACCGCCTTCGCCATCGCCTCGATCAGCCGTCGTTGGCGGCTCGGTTGACGACCGAGCGATGCGCCGAGTCCCTTGTGTGTGAAGTAGTCGATCGGGCATCCGCAGTTGAGATCGACGAAGCGGGCACCGCGCGACTCGGCCAGGGCCGCGGCCCACGCCAGTTCGTCGGGGTTGGTGCCCGCCAGTTGCACGCCGAAGCACGGCTCGCCCTCGAAGGGGCGAATGAGGGCGAACTCGCTCTTGCGCTTCTGTTTCAGGCGTCGCGCCACGGTCATCTCGCTCACGGTGACGCGGGCGCCGAGTTCGACACACAGGCGGCGATAGGGCAGGTTCGAGCCCTTCGTCATGGGCCCCATCACGAGAGCTCCGGGCAGCGCCTCGAGGAACGACGGCATCCGACGATGATACTGTCGTCCCAGCATGGCTCGTCTCACCGCACCTCGCCTTCTCCGTGCATCCGTGCATCTGTGGCTCGTGCTGGCGGGTGTCTGCCTCGGAGCCCAGGAGCCGTCGAAGCACTTTCTGTGGAGGGTGACCTCTCCCGATGGCCGCGAGGCCCACCTCCTCGGGTCGATTCACGTGCTGTCGAAGGGCTTTTATCCGCTGCCGGCGACCGTCGAACGCGCGTTCGCCGCCTCGAAGACGCTGGTGGAGGAAGCGGACCTCGACGAGATGAACAACCCCGCAACGATGATGGGTCTCGTCGGCAAGGCCATGCTGCCCGACGGGCAGACGCTGGATCAGGTGGTGTCGAAGGAGACCTACGCCGCCGTGCGCGCAAGGGCGGACAGTCATGGCTTGCCGATGCTCCTGCTGCAACGGATGAAACCGTGGATGGTGGCCCTCACCCTCACGGCGGCGGAGGTCAGCAAGGCGGGCTTCGACCCGAATCTGGGTGTGGACAAGCACTTCTTCGATCGGGCCAAGGACGCCGGAATGCCCCGCCGCGCGCTCGAGACCGTCGCTTACCAGTTCGACCTGTTCGACGGGCTTGCCGGGTCGCTGCAGGAGACGTCGCTGAAGGCGATGCTCGCCGACATCGACACGCAGGCCGGCAACATCGAGACCATGGCGGCGGCGTGGCGTGCCGGTGACACCGCCACGCTCGAGAAGCTGCTGACGGAAGGCTTCAACGAGGCGCCGGAGCTGGCGGAACGCCTGCTCTACCAGCGGAACCGCAATTGGGTGGCGTCTGTTGAGGCGTGCCTGTCAGAGGATGCGCGGTGCTTCGTCGTGGTGGGTGCCGCGCACCTGGTGGGTCCAAACAGCCTGGTCGATCTGCTGCGGGCGCGCAAACACACGGTGGTGCAGCAGTGAAGGCAGAAGGCAGAAGGCAGAAGGAATCAGCGCCGTCGCAGCTTTGCCACCTCATCGCGGCAGTGGCAGCCTTCGATGTGATCGTTGACGAGGCCCATGGCCTGCATGAAGGCATACACGGTCGTCGGCCCGACGAACGTCCAGCCGCGTGCCTTCAGGTCCTTCGACAGCCGCTGTGACGCGGGGCTGGTGCTGGTCTGCCGCAGCTCCTCGTACGAGCAGGTGGCCGGCCGTTCCTGCGCGGGCGGCTCCCAGCTCCAGAAGTACTTGGCCAGCGATCCGCGCTCGGCGGCCAGCTCCCGCGCGCGCTTCGCGTTGTTGATGGTCGATTCGATCTTGCCGCGGTGCCGGACGATGCCGGTGTTCTTCAGGAGGCGCGTGACGTCGCGCGCGGTGAAGCGGGCGACGCGCTCCGGGTCGAAGCCCTCGAAGGCTTCCCGAAAGTGCTCGCGCTTGCGCAGGATGGTGAGCCAGCTCAGGCCGGACTGAAAGCCCTCCAGACAGATCTTCTCGAACAGTCGCTGGTCGTTGCGGACGGGACGGCCCCACTCTTCGTCGTGATAGCGAACGTAGAGCGGATCGGAGCCGGGCCACCAGCACCGCTGCCGTCCATCGCTGCCCGTGATGAGGCCCGTGCCGTTGTCGGTGCTCATGCGCGAGAGATGTTAAACCAATCAGCCGCGACTGGGGGCGGGCGCCAGCACGGCGACGACGAGCAGGCGGGCGTCTCCGGTGTTGCGCACACCGTGCGGCACGCCGGCCGGCGCCACCAGCAGATCGCCCGCGGTCATCGGCAGTTCTCGTCCGTCGAGCAGGAACAGCCCGGAGCCGTGCGTCACGAGGTACGCCTTGTCCTGTCCCGCGTGCGCGTGCAGGACGTGCTCCTGGCCGGGCTCGAACGCGTTGAGGCCGACGAGCAGGTGGGCCGACTCGAACAGCGTGGTCTTCCCCATCTTCGCGGGCGAATACACCGCATGGTCGGCCGTGCGGATGACGGAGGGGTGTGTCAAGGGCATGGTGAAAGGGAGCGGCGGGGCATCAGCCTCGCCGAGGTGGTCGGGTCGCATGGATATTGAGCCGCCAGTAGTCCAACTGAAACGGGATCGGCTCGGCCGCCGCGCGCGCGGTCACCTCGTCGATGAATGGCCCGCGCAACGCGTCGGGCAGCTGCGCCAGGTGTGGGTGGAAGATCACGGTCGTCACGAACTCACGATAGTCCTTTTCGGTGGCGAACGTCGTCGGCGCCTCCTCGAGGCTCGTGTCCACCTCGACGAAGCCGGCGCGTTCCAGGCGGGCCCGCGTTTCCACGTCGGTGGCGTACTGCCACACCCCCGGCCAGTTGCGGAAGTGGGGCGCGAACGGATCGCGGTTCATCACCACGTCCGCCAGCGCACGGGCGCGGGCGAGGTTGGCGCCACCGCCGCACTGCGCGTGCAGACGGCCGCCCGGCCGGAGTGTCGTGATCAGATTCGCGAACAGCGCCTCGTGGTCCAGCACCCAGTGGAACGTGGCCGTGCTGAACACCACGTCGGCCGCCTCGCGGAAAGGCATGTGCGGCAGGGACACCTGCACGAACCGGACCCGCTCACCGTAGGTGGGTCGCAGGTTGGCGCGTGCGGTCTGCAGCATGTTCCATGACCGGTCGATCGCGATGACCCGTCCACCAGGCAGGCGATCGGCGAGTTCACCGGTGAGCCGCCCGCTGCCGCAGCCGGCGTCGATCGCACACTCGTCGCCCAGCAGTGCCAGCCGGGCCAGAACCTTCTGGCCCCACCCGGTTTGCGGGCCCGACACCTTGTGATACGACGTGGCGTTCCATTCCCGCGTCACGCCGGATAGAGTAGTCGAACATTCATTGCGATAGTGCCTTGTCATTCCCGCCCACCCGGCTCTCCGTGGTGTCCCGCGTGCGCAGCGGCGACGAGGAGACGCGCCGCGTCGCGCACGCCGATCTCGTCGAGGCCTATTGGAAACCGGTCTACAAGTACCTCCGGCTGAAGTGGCACATGACGCCGGATGCCGCGGCGGATGCCACACAGGACTTCTTCGTGACCGTGTTGGAGAAGGCGCTCGTGGCCCGTTACGACCCGTCGCGGGCCAGGTTCCGAACCTACCTTCGCCTGTGTCTCGATGGCTTCGCCGCCAACCTGGTCAAGGCCGAACGCCGGCAGAAGCGCGGTGGCGGTGCGACACACCTCTCGCTGGACTTCACCTCGGCCGAGGGAGAGTTGGTGCGCATCGAGCCGGCCGTACCCGCGGACGTGGACGAGCTCTTCTACCGTGAGTGGGTGCGCGCACTCTTCGATCAGGCGGTCACCGACCTCCGCGCCCAGTCGGCCTCGCGCGGACGCGAGACGATGTTCGAGGTGTTTGCGCGCTACGACCTCGCCGATCCCGATGCGCGACCCCGTTACGACGAGATCGCCGCGGCACTCGGGCTCACGGTCGCCACCGTGACCAACCACCTCGCGGCCATGCGCCGTGAGTTCCGCTCGATCGTCCTCGACCGGCTGCGCGAGATCACCGGCAGCGAGGACGAGTGGGAGGCCGAGGCGCGCCGACTGCTCGGGGGCGACTGGTGAGCTTCCTCTCCGACGAGGCGCTGGCCCACCTTCGCGTGGCGGCCGCGTGGCCGCCGCTGCCGGATCGCTATGCCTGCGTCGGCGTGGCCGGACGCGGCGGTTCCGCCACCGTGTTCGAGGCGCGGGACGTCGATCTCGATCGAACGGTGGCCATCAAGGTCCTCGATGTCCCCGATCGCGCCGGCCGCGCTGCGGCGCGACTGGCTCGCGAGGCACTCATCCTGGCGCGCCTGGATCACCCGGGCATCGTGCCCGTGCACGAGCGCGGGGCGCTGCCGGACGGCCGCGCGTTCTACGTGATGAAGTTCGTGCGCGGCACGCCGCTCGACGTGGCCGTCGCCTCGCAGCCAACGCTCCTCGATCGCCTCACGTTGCTCGAACGGGCGATGGAGACGGTGGCCTTCGCGCACGCCCACGGCATCGTGCACCGCGACCTGAAGCCGGCCAACGTGCTGGTCGGCGCCTTCGGCGAGGTGTTCGTCATGGACTGGGGCGCGGCGTGGAGCGACGACGTCCCGGAGGAGCCGGGCCTCATTGCCGGCACGCCGGGCTTCATGGCGCCAGAGCAGCAGGTGGGCGCAGCGGTGGATGCCAGGGCCGATGTGTTTGCGCTCGGCACGATGCTGCAGGGACTGGCCGGGCCCGACCTGCCGGCGCCTCTGCGCTCCGTCGTTGTACGGGCGACGGCCCCGGCCGCCGAGGCGCGCTACCCGGACGCGCGCGCCATGGCCGACGATCTCCACAGGTTCCGCATCGGCCTGGCGCCGCTGGCACACCGCGAGGGGGTCGGCGAGCGCCTGCTTCGCGTCTATCGTCGCTACGAGCTGCCGGTGCTGCTGGTGCTGGCCTACGTGGTGATGCGCGCCGCGCTGCTTTGGTGGAATGGTATCTAGCAGCCGTACAGGTCGTCCGGCACACGTTGAACAGAACTGACGGAGGAACCCGATGAAGAAACCGGTCTTCGCGATGCTGCTCGGCGGCGTGCTCGGCGTGTTCGATGGTCTGTCGGCACTCATCTCCGCGCCGCAGGAGGCGCCCAACATCGTCGGCATCGTGATCGGCTCCACCCTCAAGGGAGTCATCGCCGGGCTCATCATCGGGTTCGTGGCCCAGCGAACGAAGTCGATGGCCATCGGCGTGGCTACCGGTATCGTCGTCGGCGCTTTTCTCGCCTACCTCGTCACCATCGGGTCGCCGTACTTGTGGGAGATCGTGCTGCCCGGCTCCATCGTCGGCCTCATCGTCGGGGTGGCGACGATGAAGTACCGGAGCTAGTAAGCCCAGGGACGGAAGCCGAGCAGACCCCAGGCGGCCATGTAGATCGACAGGCACAGGCCGGCGAGGGTGACGAGCGAGGCGTAGACCGCCAGCCACCGGCCGACACCACGCTGCCAGGCGCGGACGACGAGCCCGACGGCGACAAAGGTGACGAGGGGGAGTGTCGACGTCCCGAGGAAGGTCACCCTTGTCCAGGTGTTCATGACGCCCCACTCGCGTGACGGGATCATCACGACGCCGAACCCGGCGACGAAGGCGATGGGCAGGAGGCACAGCGTGAACTTCAGCGCCCGTGCCGACACGGCGCCAACCGGTGACGAGGCGTCGCCACGACGGGCCAGTAGCCCGCGGACCAGCCACACAACGAGCGCGAGCGGGACCGTGGCGAGCAGGGCCAGCGACAGGAAGACGGCCCCGCGCACCAGCTCGACGCGCCAGCGCGGCGTGCGGACGGCGTAGTAGCCGTCGCCGGCCAGAATCCACTGGTCGTCCTCGTCGACGGTGAACACGCGGCTGGGCGTGACGTCCTGTTCGCGACGGAAGATCGCGTCGGACACCGGGACCAGGCGCACGGCAGCGCCGAAGACCGGAGCCACGCGCACGCCGTTGCCGTCGGGCGTGACCGATGCACCACCGGTCAGCCATTCGAGCCCCGCCAGGATCTGATTTCGGGATCCCTCCGGATGGTAATAGCCGGCGTGGGCTGCCAATGCCGAAGGTGAAGCGATGTGCTCCGGCTTCGGCGGCGGCTCCACGTCGCGTTTCAGATAGCGGAGCGCGAGTTCGGACAGCCGCTCGACGGCTGCCGGTGCGTAGGTGCCATTGACCAGCACCACCCATCCGGCGTCCCGCGCGACCGAATAGCCGTAGGACGAGGCGAAACCGTCGATGCCGCCGCCGTGTCCGAGCACCGGGAAGCCCGCGAGTGAGCGGGAGGCAATCCCAGACCCGTAGCCGTAGATGAGCCCGGCGCGCGCCGCGACCGACGTGCGCGGTCGTTCCATGTTGCTCAAGTACTCGGGATCGATGACCAGGTCCTCGCTGGTTTCTCCCCAGTTGAGCAGCATCTGCACGAAGGTGCCCAGCTCCTTTGGCGACGAGTGCAGGTTGCCGGCCGGCCGCAGGTAGATCTGCGTGAAGGGCACCGGCGGGCCGGTCGGCGCGTCGTAGCCGCGGGCCAGCAGGGGTTCGTCCTCCGGCGTGAGCGTGAAGCTGCTGGTGGCCATGCCCAACGGTGTGAAGATGCCATCCCGGATCACGTCCTCGTACCTGCGTTCTGTCACCTTCTCGAGCACCAGTCCTGCGACGCCGTACCCGGGATTCGAATAGAACATCCGCGTCCCGGGCCGCCAGCGCACCGTGCGCGAGGCCGGGTTACGCGCCAGCACCTGCGCCATCGGCAGGTCCGCCGCGTCGGCGACGTTGTACATCTCGTTGAAGTGCATGTCATCGAAGCCGGCGGTGTGCTGCAGCAGGTGCAGCACCGTCACCGGCGACCCCCGGTACGGGTTGTCGATGGCCACCTCGGGGACCAGTTCGGATACCGTCGCCTCGATATCCAGCTTGTCGTCGAGGTACTGCTGGACCAGCGCGATGGCGACGAAGCTCTTGCTGATCGATCCCACGCGGAAGTGGGTGTCGGCCGTGATCGGCGTCCCGCGCTCGCGATCGGCCAGCCCAACGCCTCCGGCCCACTCGACGCCCGTGGGCCTCACCAGTGCCAGGCCGGCGCCAGGCACGCCGGTGTCCTTGACGATCTGTTCGGCGGCGGCGCGGAACTCGTCCAGGGTCGTTGGCGGGGGTCCGGCCGGTGGTGCCGGGGCGGGGGCCGTACCACATGCGCCGCACGCCATCGCGGCCAGGAGGAGGCGTGCAGCGCGGAACCTGAACATGCGGGAGAATATACCGCTGGATGCAGGAGACAGAGACGCCCCGACCCTTCGCGCCCACGGGCGCCGACATCGGCTCCGCCGCCTTGCGGGTGGAGCTGGACACCGAACGGACGCTGCGCACACGCAACAAGCTCCACTACCGGTTCAACCACTGGCCGATCTGGATCTTCGTGTTCTTCATCGCGCCGGGCCCGCTCACGTTCGACCTCTTCGAGCGTGGTTTCGACGCGCGCCTGCTCACGTGGCTCGGCGTCGTACTGGTCGGGACGGCCGTGGCCGGGCTGATGGGACAACTACCTGGTTGTGAGCCGGCGCCCTACATCATCCGCTTCACCGAGGACCGCCCGAACCCGTTGTACCGTCGCATCTGCTACACGACGGCCTGGGGCGAGGTGGTGGCGTTCGCGGTCCTCAACATCGCCGGCCTCGCCTACGCCATTGCCACCGGCGAGTGGCGGCTGAAGCAGATGTACGAGTACGGCTACTTTCCGATTGCCGGGACCATGTGGCTGCTCGGCGCGCTGGGCCTGCTGCCCCGCGTGAAGCCATCCACGGCCGGTGAGGGTCACGAGCGCCGCTACTTCTATGGGTCGGTCTGGGCCGTAGCCATCGCGCAACCCGTGCTGTGGCTCCTGTGGAAGGTGCTTCCGCAGTCGCGCCCAGCCGACATCGCGAAGCTGGTGATCTTCGTCGCCATCCTCGCCGCCATCGGCTGGTGCGCCCGACTCGGCCTGCTGCCCCGCACGCGCCCCATAGTCCCGGGCGAGCTGGCGATTTCCGACTGAGCGTTCGAAGAACCGAGAACCGAGAACCGAGAACCGAACCGCGAACCGGCGAACCGGCGAACCGAGAACCCGAGATGCCCTTCTTCCAGATCCGCAAGAAAGTCCACTGGTCCGACACCGACGCCGCGGGCATCGTGTGGTTTCCCAACTTCCTGCGCTGGTTCGAAGACGCCGAGGAGGAGATGTTCGCGTCCCTCGGCCAGGCGCGCCAGACGTTGATGGACCGGCACCACTTCGGCATGCCGCGCGTGGAGGTGTCGTCGCGCTTCCGGGCGCCGGCGCGCGCCGGCCAGCTCGTGCGCGTCGGCATCGAGACCACGGTAGAGAACCCGCGGCGGCTGCGCCATCAGTTCGAGATTCGCGACGACAACTCGGACCTGCTGCTGGCGGAAGGGTTCGTCCGCGTGGCCTGCGTGTCGGTGGACACGTTCCTGCCGCAGGACCTCCCGCACGAAGTCGTGCAGATCCTCTCCGGCCTCCCGGATCTCGCCGCCCGCCAGGCACGGGGCGAAGTCGAATTGCCGTGGACCTGAAGCGAAAGGCGGGAGTGGGGAGTCGGGAGTCGGGAGTGGGGAGTCGAAAGCCGGGAGTCGGGAGCCGGGAGTCGGGAGTCGGGAGCCACAAGCCGCACGCCGCAAGACCCAAGCCCCAAGCCGCAAGCCGCAGGCCGCAGGCCGTAGGCCCGACGGCCACCATGGCTGGGACGACTACGCGCCGTTCTACGACTGGGAGAACGCCCGCACGTTCGGGCGGCGCGACATTCCCTTCTGGCAACGACTGGTGACCGGGCGCGGGGGCCGTGTGCTGGAACTTGGCTGCGGCACGGGCCGTGTGACGATTCCGCTTGCGAAGACCGGGGCCGCGACCGTGGTCGGGATCGACCGATCAGCGGCCATGCTCACGCGCGGGCAGCGCCGGCTGCGTCGGAGTCGCGTCGGCGGCGTCTCTCTGCTCCGTGGCGACATCCGACACCTGCCGTTTCGTCCGGCGTCATTCGACACCGTCATCGCACCCTACGGCATCCTTCAGTCACTGCTGCGCGAGCGCGACCTTTCCGACACGCTGAAGGCCGTGGCAGAGGCCCTGCCCGCTGGCGGGGTGTTCGGCCTCGAACTGGTCGCGGACCTGCCGTCCTGGAAGGAGTACCAACACCGTGTGACCCTCACGGGCCGGCGCGGTCGCAACGGCCGGCCGATCACGCTGCGGGAGTCGGTGCGCCAGGACCCGGCTCGCCGGTTGACGCACTTCGACCAGGAGTTCGTGGAGGGCCGGGGCTCCACCGCCAGGCGCCACCGGTTCACCCTGACCTTCCGGACCGTGTCCGTCCCACGAATGGCCCGGCGTCTCGAGAAGGCCGGATTCGAGGTGACGGCCGTGCTGGGCGACTACCGCGGCGGTCCCTGGGATCCCCGGGCCGAGGTGTGGATTGTGCTTGCACAGAAGAGGGCTTGAGGGCTTGAGGGCTTGGGGCCTTGGGGTCTTGGGGGTGGCGGGGTAAACTAGAGGGTCTTTTTCCTTACCGACCCTGGAGCGATTGCCATGTCCGGCCATTCCAAGTGGCACACCATCAAGCACAAGAAGGGCGCTGCTGACGCCAAGCGCGGCAAGATCTTCACGCGCATCATCAAGGAGCTCACCGTGGCCGCCAGGAACGGCGGCGGCGACCCCGCCACCAACCCGCGGCTGCGCACCATCATCGCCGAGGCCAAGTCGGTGAACATGCCCGCCGACAACATCAAGAAGGCGGTCCAGCGCGGAACGGGCGAACTGCCCGGTGTCACCTACGAGGAAATCACCTACGAAGGCTACGGGCCGGGCGGCGCCGCGGTCATCATCGAAACCCTCACCGACAACAAGAACCGCACCGTCGGCGAGCTTCGACACATGCTGGAGAAATACAACGGCAACCTCGGCTCCACCAATTCCGTGGCCTGGATGTTCGAGAAGAAGGGCTACATCGTCGTCGAGAAGGCCGCCGCGGATGAGGAGAAGCTCCTCAACACCGCCCTCGAGGCCGGCGCCGACGACATGCGCGACGATGGGGAGAGCTGGGAGGTGTTGACCGACCCTTCAGCGTTCGAGGCCGTGCGCGACGCCGTGAAGGGCCTGGGCATCGAGCCCGCCAGCGCGCAGGTCGCCATGCTGCCGCAGAACTACATCAAGCTGCAGGGCAAGGAAGCGTCGCAGATGGTCAAGCTGATGGACGTCCTCGACGAGCACGACGATGTGAAGCAGGTGTGGTCGAACTTCGACATCGAGGAAAAGGAGATCGAGGCCTCGCTCGCGTGACGGTGTTCGGCATCGACCCGGGGTCGGAGCGCACCGGCTTCGGATGCGTGTCGAGCGACGGCCGTCGCCATCACCTGGTCCGGTGCGGGGCAGTCACCGCGAAGGCGAGCGCCGCCTTTCCGGATCGGCTCGGCGCCATCTACAGGGCGCTGGTCGCCGAACTCGACGCGTGTCGTCCCGACTGCGTCGCCATCGAGAACCTCTTCTACGCCACCAACGTGCGTAGCGCGTTGAAGCTGGGCCACGCGCGCGGTGTGGCGATCCTGGCCGCCGTCGAGTGCGGGCTGCCGGTGTGCGAGTACACGCCGGCCGAGATCAAGCGCGCGGTGGTGGGCTACGGCCGCGCCGAGAAGCCACAGGTGGGGCAGATGGTGAAGCTGCTGCTGGGACTGGAGCGAGTCCCCAGCCCGCACGATGCCGCCGACGCGCTGGCGGTGGCCATCTGTCACGTGCATCAGGCGGGGGCTGTGTCGCGCGCGACGGGGCTGGTGCGCGCCCCGGCGTCCACACGCCGACAGGCGGCTCCGAAGAGCTGGCGGCAGTACCGCCCGCCCACGCGATGATCGCCTTTCTCCGCGGCCGCGTGCTGGAGAAGCAGCCGAGCCGTCTCATCGTCGACGTCGGCGGCGTGGGCTACGACGTCTCGGTGCCGCTGTCCACGTTCTATTCCGCCGGAGAGGCCGGTGCCGAAATCGCGCTCCGCGTGCACACGCACGTGCGCGAGGACCAACTGGCGCTCTATGGCTTCCTCACCGCGCTGGAGCTGGCCGTCTTCGAGCGGCTGATCGGCATCAGCGGGATCGGGCCGAAGCTGGCTCTCGCGGTGCTGTCCGGCATGGAGCCGCGTGAACTGGTCGCGGCCATCGAGCGAAGCGACCTGGCCCGCCTGACGCGCATTCCGGGCATCGGCAAGAAGACGGCCGAGCGCATCGTCGTGGAGCTGCGGGATCGGCTGCCGAAGGCGCTGGCGGGCGTTGCCGGCACCACCGCGCCGGCCCCGGCTGCCGATCTCAGACGTGATGAACTCGGTTCGGCGCTGGCCAATCTCGGCTACGATCGACGCGCCATCGACAAGGCGCTCGACGGCCTGCTGGCCGATCAGCCCGACGCGACGTTCGAGCAGCAGCTGCGTGCGGCGCTCAAGGCGCTGTCTCGCGCCTGAGTGACACGAAGGACACGAAGGAAGACACGAAGAATCACGAAGATGACGACCGCTGACGGAACACCTTTGGCCTTGTCTCCTTCGTGCCCTTCGTGCCTCCTTCGTGCCCTTCGTGCCTCCGGTGACCGCGAGTGAATGATCCACGGCTCGTGTCTGCCGCGCGCGTGGACGAGGACGCGCAGTACGAGGCCGGGCTCCGGCCGCGGCGGCTCGACGACTACATCGGGCAGGATCGCGTCCGCGAGAACCTCCAGGTATCCATCGCCGCAGCAGTCCAGCGCGGCGAGGCACTGGACCACGTGCTGCTCTATGGCCCTCCCGGCCTGGGCAAGACCACGCTGGCGTATGTCGTCGCCAACGAGCTCGGCGTGCCGATCCGGACCACGGCCGGCCCCGTGATCGAGAAGCCGGGCGACCTGGCCGGCATCCTGTCGAACCTGCAGCCGCGCGAGGTGCTCTTCATCGACGAGATCCACCGCATGGCGCCCGCCATCGAGGAGATCCTCTATCCGGCGATGGAGGACTTCGAGCTCGACATCGTCATCGGGCAGGGCCCGGGCGCGCGGTCGGTGAAGGTGCCCGTAGAGAAGTTCACGCTGGTCGGCGCCACGACGCGGGCGGGGCTCCTCACCGCACCGCTCCGCGCGCGTTTCGGCATCGTCCATCGCCTGGATTTCTATACGCCCGCCGACATCGAGGAGATCGTGCGGCGATCCGCACGCATCCTGGGTGTGCCGATGGAGGATGCGGCGGCACGCGAGGTGGCCGGCCGATCGCGCGGAACGCCGCGCGTGGCGAACCGCTTGCTGCGTCGTGTCCGCGACTACGCGCAGGTGCGCGCCGACGGCCGCATCACGCTGGACGTGGCGCAGGCCGCGTTGACGATGCTGGAGGTGGATGGGCTCGGCCTCGATGAAGTGGATCGGCGCCTGATGCTCACCATCATCGACAAGTTCGGCGGCGGTCCGGTGGGGCTCAACACCCTGGCGGCCTCGACCAGCGAGGAGGCGGACGCCATCGAGGACATGCACGAACCGTTTCTCATCCAGCTCGGCTTCGTCGAGCGGACCCCGCGCGGCCGCATGGCCACGGCGCGGGCCTACGACTACTTTGGGCGCACCCTGCCCGGAAGGGGACTGTTTTGACCGAGATGCTGCGATCGAGCCTGGCGGGACACGCACCCATTCGCCGCGCCACCATCAAGAGCCTGGCCACCTACGTGCCGCCGCGCGTGCTGACCAACGCGGACCTGGAGAAGCTGGTCGAGACCTCGGACGAGTGGATCCTGCAGCGCACCGGCATCCGCGAACGCCACATCGTGGACCCCGGCGTCGCCACCAGCGACCTGGCGAAGGAGGCCGCACTCGAAGCCATCCGTCGCGCCGGGCTCACGCCGGATGACATCGACCTCATCATCGTCGGCACCGTCACGCCCGATATGCTGTTCCCGAGCACCGCCTGCCTCGTCCAGGACAAGATCGGCGCGTCGAAGGCCTGGGGATTCGACCTGTCCGCAGCGTGTTCGGCCTTCACCTACGCACTGACCGTGGGCAGCCAGCTGATTGCGGCCGGGGGTGCCACCCACGTGCTGGTGATTGGCGCCGACGTGATGTCGAGCATCATCGACTACACCGACCGGGCCACGTGCGTCCTCTTCGGGGACGGTGCCGGCGCCGTCGTGCTGGGCGTCTCGGACGATCCGGCCATCGGCATCCTCGACTTCGAGCACCAGGTGGATGGCAGCGGTGGACCCGCGCTCTGCATGCCCGCCGGCGGGAGCCGCCAGCCGGCCACCCGCGAGACCGTGGACCAGCGGCTCCATTACGTGAAGCAGGAGGGACAGGCCGTCTTCAAGTTCGCCGTGCGCAACACCGGTGAGATTTGTGAGCGGCTGCTCCGGCGCAACAACGTGACGGCCAACGACCTGGACCTGTTCGTGTCGCACCAGGCCAACCGGCGCATCATCATGTCGGCGGCGGAGCGCATCGGCATGCCCGCGGAGAAGGTCATCATCAACATCGACCGCTACGGGAACACCACGGCCGGCACCATCCCCCTGGCGCTGAACGATGCGGTGCTGAGCGGCCGGTTGAAGAAGGGCGACCTCATCCTGCTGGCCTCCGTTGGCGCTGGATTCACGGTTGGGTCGGTACTCGTCCGTTGGGGCATTTGACACGGATTCGTAATCGCGAGATCGGTCCTGCTCTGAAAAGGTACACAGACGGTGCAGTTTCGGCTGCTCTGTTGATACAAGTCATTGATGGGTAAGTGTTTATTGGATAGTGTGCAGTGCTGATACGTCAAATGGCACCCTTTGTTCAGAAACAGAACGTCTACGCCGGATGAGCTGACGTATCCGTCTGGCGAAGTCGTCTAAGTGCACGGATCAGCACAACCAGAGAATCGACTGACAACATGGCGAAGCGCTTGCTATGACGAGCAGGCGAGCGCATTCGACCATGACCTCTCGTCGTCTTCAGGCCGCATCGGTTGCCACCGCTGCCATCCCAGGCAGCCTCCTGCTGACCCCGCCCACCGACTGGGAAGAGGGCCTGCCGTTACTCGTCGGCGCGCGGACGTCCGTCCGTGAGCTGACGCTGTCGGACGCGCCGTCGCTGGTCGCGCATCTGAGCAGCCTGGAGGTCCAGCGCTACATTGCCCCGCCGCCCGAGACGGTGGAGGCCTTCGAGAACTTCATCCTGTGGGCGCAGCTCGAGCGGGCGCAGGGGCGCTATGCGTGTTTCGGGGTGATCCCGCATGGGATGTCGACGCCGGTCGGCGTCTTCCAGTTGCGGCAGATCGAGGGTCGCTTCGTCACGGCCGAGTGGGGATTCGTCCTCGGCTCGGCCTGCTGGGGCGCGGGGTACTTCCTCGATGCGGCCCGGCTGGTGGTGGACTTCGCGGTCGAGACCGTGGGTGTGCGACGGCTCGAAGCCCGATCCGCCGTCGAGAACAAGCGCGGCAACGGCGCGCTGCGCAAGCTGGGTGCCGTGCAAGAGGGCGTGCTGCGCCGTGCCTTCCGCAAGGGTGACCAACAGCTCGATGCTGCCCTGTGGACGATTCTGGCCGATGAGTGGCGGCACTACCGCGCGCTCTGCAACCCGGTGATTGTGCACTGATCCCTTCGAGACCACCCCCCATGGCCATCCACACGCGATCCGGTGATCCGAGAGCCGTCGCCCCTGCCAACGCCGCCTCGGCCGGCGCCTGGCGCGAGGCGCTGCCGACCTTCGGGGACGCCTCGTTCACGCTGCGCGAGCTGGA
>WPCK01087345.1_pt1 | contig 16533 bp, 9 predicted proteins | sample 5399851 | NCBI WGS metagenome assembly WPCK01 (sample SAMN12869471, study PRJNA574797) | sludge metagenome | isolation source: wastewater treatment of pH11 | place: China:Beijing | collected 2019-05-20 | reverse complement strand
AAGCGCGAGCAGACTGCGAAACAGGTCTCCTCCTCCAAACAGCCAGATGTCCTTTCCCGGCCGTTCCCGGATTTCCTCAAGCGTTACTTTCGGGTCGTTCGAGACCATGGCATTCTGGCAATCGGCCTGTTTCAATGTCCGCGAGCAGACGACGACATCGAAACCTGGCATTGTCCCACCGCCCTGTCCTTGCGAGGCTTCCCAGGTTTTCCGTCCCAACAAGAGCGTATCGAACTCACCCATGATCGAACCGAAATCGATTTCTGGATCGATGACAATCCAGTCGCTTTCCCCATTGGGGCCGGCGATGAATCCATCCAGACTCATCGCCACGCTATAACGAACTCGTCTCATGGTGATGACTCCCTGTTCAGAGACGGTTTTAACAGTCACTCCGGCCAGACTTCGAGCGGACCCACGCAAAGTGTAATGCTGGTATCAAGCGGATACTCTTCCGCGACGGCAATAACGTCGTCGAGGGTCACTTCTTCATAGCGACGGGCAATTTCTCGGGGGGACTGGAACGCGTGGCCCCGGAGCCACTGGTTTCCCACAGAAAACATGCGGCTTTCTGTGCGCTCGCCGGACAACAGGATGTGCGAAGAGATCTTGCTTTTGGCGAGTGCCAGTTCCTGGCCGGTGACTGGCCGCGATCGAATGGATTCCTGCAACCGGCGCAGGCGTACGAGGTTTTTCGCCGTTTGCTCCGGCGCACAACACAGATACGTCATGATCGTTCCGGCATTCAGGTACTCGTGATTGCCCGTCGCCGCCGACTCGGCAAGGCCGGTATCGAGGAACTCCCAGAACATGCGGCTACCGCTGTCGTCCCCGATGATCGTTGTCAGGATGCGTACGGCATAACGGTCCGGGTCATCGGCCCCTGGGCCCGACGCGATCTGCAGCACATACTCCTGTACAGAATCCGGCTTGTGAAGAACTTGCTTCCCTGGAATTCCGACAGGTGCCGGACAGTTGCGGTTTGCCGGAATCGGTTGCCAGTTTCCGCAATTCCTTTCCAGGTCTTTGAGCAGCAAATCAAAATCCACATTGCCGGCAGCGGCAAAGGCCATGTTTGCCGGCGAGTAGTGTTCGTCAAACCATGACCGCATGCGCCCGGGCGTCAATGCGGAGACTGTTTCTGCAGTGCCGAGGATCGGCTGGGACAGGGGATGGCTTCCAAACCAGGCGCGCATCGCCTTTTCGTAGCCGCCGTAGGGAGGCTGGTCGTCGTACATCCGGATTTCTTCGAGGATGACTTGCCGTTCGGTCTCCAGGTCTTCCGCGCGGAGGGCAGGCCGCATGATGTCGGCGAGCAAATCGACGATTCGCGACTGGAATTCGGGGAGCACGGAAGCGTGATAAATCGTGCTTTCCTCGCTGGTCAAGGCATTGGAATGCGAACCCATCTCGTCCAGTTCGCGGTTGACATCGGCAGAGGATCGCCGCGCGGTTCCCTTGAAGACCATATGTTCAAGGAAGTGGCTGACACCGTTGATGTCGGGTCGTTCATCGCGCGCACCGGTACGGACAAAGAAACCGCACGACATCGATCGGGCTGCCGGATTGCATTCCGCCAGGACTTCAAGGCCGTTATCCAGTCGCTGCGTTCGATATTGCATGATTCAGATCCAGCGGGTCCGGGCCCAGCGTCACAAGGTTGAAATCTGACAAAGGCCTTTCTGCGAGAAGGCGATTGACATCGGCGATGGTCAGCGAGTTAACGATACCAGTCAATTCGTCCATGGTCCGCACGCGACCCAGATAAATCCAGTCGCCGGCGTTGGCGCTGGCGCGCGCCCGGGAACTTTCCTGTTGCATGACAAGCGAGCTGCGCAACTGGATGCGAAACCGGTCGAGTTCCTCCTGCGTGATCCCCCGCTGCAAGGCAACAAGTTCGCGGACAAGTGCATCGAGCGCCTGTTGCGCCCGATCGGGACCGGTGCCGACGTAGGAAACCAGGCTCGCCTTGCCGAGTATCGAATGGATCGACGCGAAGACCGTATAACAAAGACCCTGTCGTTCGCGCAGCTCGGCGAACAAGCGCGAGCTCATGCCGTCACTGAGTACACCCGCGGCAGCCCGCGCGAGAAAATAATCGGGATCGCGATAGGGCAATGAAGGGCACGCCACGCCGATATGCGATTGATGACTTTCAAATGGAATATGAAGGTTGCCGCAGATCTGGCCGCTGCTCGCCGGCGACTGCGGGCCCTTTCCGGTCCAGTCGCCGAACAACTCATTGGCTGTGTCGACAAAACGGGGCCAATCGATGTTTCCCGCGACGGACAAAACGGCGCCGTCGGGCTGGTAATGCGTTCTGATAAACCAGCGAATCGCATTTCGATCGATTGTTGTGACTCCTTCCGTCGTTCCCTGGCTTCCCCATCCGTCGGGCTCGCCATATTGTCTCAGGCGAAGCTGCAACATGGTTCGCTGCGCGAGATCATCCTCGATCGAGCGCAATTCCTGCATGCAGACGTTGCGAACGTCTTCGATCTGGTCGTCCGGCAACCACGGTTGACGCAGGATATCGCGGTAAACGCAAAGAGCATCGGCGAGGTGTTCCGCCGGCATGGCGCCGCTGAAATGGGTGCCATAAAGTGAGACGCTGCTGCCGGAATCCACTCCCAACATCTCCAGACGTTCAAGCAGTTGCCGGCTGTCGAGAGCCCCGGCTCCACGCTGGACCATTTCACAAACGAAACTCGCCAGTCCCCTCCGCTCGCGCGGATCCAGCTGACAACCCGCCGGTATCGAAAACGAAAATGCAGCCGACTCAAGCCAGGGCATGACCTCGCCCAGGAGCGTCATGCCGTTATTCATGGGCTGGACAAGAATCTGCTGATCAGGCTGGTTCATTCAGTTGAAGAAATCGAAAGTCAGCAGAACGATTGAAGGGCTCACTATCTTTACAAAACGCATCGGTTCGGTCTATTCCCGAACCAATGGCGGCTAATCGTCCATTAAACATGCATTATTGGCGGATCGCATCGGTTTTTTTTGAGCGGATTGGCCTTGTCGTACCGTTCGACTGTGACTTCGTGGTACAATTAAGGGTCAACTGGCAATCGCCGAACAGGATTGATCGATGAGTTCCAGGCGGGGGAAAAGGGGTTTTTCCCGCGTTCCGGATACGATCATCCAGTTTTTCACAATGGATTGTCAGATCGAATTTCCCGCCTGAAACCAAAAGGAGTAGCCCGCCATGAAATGTCGCGACAATTTATTGAGCAGAAGGAACCTGCTGACGGTCGGTGCTATCGGCGGCCTGGGTCTGACATTGACCGATTTTTTCCGGATAAAGAAGGCCCAGGCTGACCAAAAGGACTATGCCAGCGTGGAAGGCAAGGCAAAGTCGGTCATCTTCATATTCATGCCCGGCGGAATGGCCCATCAAGAGACTTTCGATCCGAAGCCTTATGCCCCGATCGAATACCGCGGTCCCTGTTCCTCGATTCCCACCAATGTATCTGGCGTGTTTTTCGGCCAGTTTTTGCCGAAAACGGCCCAGGTGATGGACAAATTGCTGGTCTGCCGATCGATGACCCATGGCGAGGCGGCCCACGAGCGCGGCACGCACAACATGTTTACCGGGTACCGTCCAAGTCCGGCACTTCAATATCCAAGTATGGGGAGCGTGGTGGCCCACGAGTTTGGCCCAAAGAACAACTTGCCCCCCTATGTCATGATACCTGGCCAGCCGACCGAATATGCCGGGCCGGGATACCTGAGCGATTCGTTTGCCGGCTTCAGTCTTGGCGATGACCCTGCGAGAAACGGGTTTCGGGTTCGCGACCTGAATCTCTATTCGGGCGTGGATGAGATCCGTTTCAACCGCCGCCGCAGCCTGCTGGAGCAGGTCAACAAACATTTCCGTGAGCGCGAGAAGGCGGATTCGCTTGCGGCGGTCGATACTTTTTATGAGCGCGCCTACAGCCTGATCAGTTCGCAGGCCGCCCGCGAGGCCTTTGATATTGAAAAAGAAGATGCAGCCATGCGCGACGCCTACGGTCGCAATACCGCTGGCGCGAGAATGTTGCTGGCCCGAAGACTCGTCGAGGCGGGTGTCCGCTTTGTGACTCTGACCTACGGTGGCTGGGACATGCACGACAATATCTATCAGGGCATGGCGGGAAGTCTTCCCGCATTTGATCAGGGATTTGCACAACTGATCAACGACTTGAGCCAGCGCGGGTTGCTCGATTCAACGCTTGTTTGTGTGACCACCGAATTCGGACGGACGCCGAAGATCAACGGAACGGGCGGCCGGGATCACTGGCCGAAAGTTTTCAGCACGGTGATGGCCGGCGGAGGGCTGAAGAAAGGTGTCGTCTACGGTTCTTCGAATTCCACCGCCAGCGAACCGGAAGACAATCCGCTGACGGTCGAAAACTGGGCAACCACGATTTATCACAGCCTCGGAATTGTCGCCGACAAGGAACTGATGGCGCCGGGCAATCGCCCGATCGAGATCGTCGACGGCGGCAAGATCGTTACCGACATGCTCGCCTGAGCGAGTGTTCGCGTTCGAATGAAGTCCCCTTCCTACCATCCTGCCATTCTCATGATTGCGAGAGCCCTCGTTGTCGCGCTGTTCGCGATAACAGCCGTGCCTGTACAGGCTTCTTCCCCGACACTGAGTATGATCATGCCTCGCGGAATTCAGCGCGGGGCCGTTCATGAACTGGTATTTTCCGGAGCGCGTCTGGAAGATGCTGTCGAGTGCATGCTCTATTTCGAGGGTGTTACCGTCGAGAAACTGGAACAGATCGATGCCAACAATGTGAAAGTCACGGTCAATGTTGCTGCCGACTGCCGGCCTGGCGAACATGTTGCCCAGTTGCGCACAGCGCACGGAATTACCGAATTCCGGAGTTTCTTTGTGGGCCTGTTTCCGGCCGTCGCCGAAACCGAGCCGAACAACGATCCGGAGCAAGCGCAAGTCATTCAACCGGGCACCACGATCACCGGGGTCATCACCAGTGAAGATGTCGACCGGTTCCGCTTCACAGCGACGGCTGGCCAGCGGATTTCTGCCGAAGTCGAAGCGATTCGCCTGGGAACCGCTTTCATTGATCCCTACCTGTCGATAACCGGTCCCGACGGTTCCGTTGTCGTTTGGAACGACGACAGTTTTGTCGGCAAGCAGGATTGTTTTGTCTCTTTTCTCGCTCCCGTGGAAGGAGAATACATCCTGTTGTTGCGAGACGCGGCCTATCGCGGCGATGGCAATTCGAATTACCGACTGCACTTCGGGAACTTTCCAAGGCCCCAGCAGGTCTTTCCGGCGGGAGCTCGTCCCGGTGAGACCCTGACCGTCGAGTTTCCGGATGTTGTCGGCGGGGTCATCAAGCAGGAGATTGTTGTCCCGGCTGCCGGCGAACGCCCGTGGCTCTTGGCAAGGGAAGGGGAATCGATATGTCCCGTGCCGCTCCCTTTCCGGATCGTCGATCTGGAAAACAGCTTTGATGCCGAACCCAACAACAGCCTCGACCAGACGACTCCGGCTAAGGCCCCTTCGGCCATCAATGGTCGGCTGGAAACGGCAGGGGACCAGGACTTTTATTCCTTTGCGGCGACGAAAGACCAGGTATTCAATATTCAGGTGTTCGCGCGCAGGACCGGGTCGCCGCTGGACTCGATTATCGATCTGTGGGGGAACGAGAAGAACTACATTGCCGGCAACGATGACAATGGCCAACCGGACTCGTCGATGCGGTTTCAGGTCCCGGCGGACGGAACGTATTACTTGCGAATACGGGATCACCTTAATCGGGGTGGGCCGGATTTCATGTACCGGATCGAAATCTCCCCGGTGACACCGGCGCTCAATGTTACGATTCCGCGGATCGATCGGTATTCCCAGTCTCGCCAACAGGTGGTTATCCCGCAGGGAAATCGTTTCGCCACCCTCATCATGGCAACGCGCGGAGATTTCGGCGGCCAGATTCGCCTGCTCGGGGAAAATCTCCCGCCGGGTGTCACCATGCATTGTGAGCCGATGGCCGCCAACCTGCAGTTCATGCCGGTTGTTTTTGAAGCCGCAGCCGATGCACCGGTAGCCGGGGGGCTGATCGATTTTCTGGCAGCGCACGTCGATGAGGCGACGGGAATCCGGGGTGGATTCACGAACTTCGGTTCGTTTGTACTTGGCGAACCCAACAATGCGGATTACGTCACGTGCACGGTGAATCGCTTGCCGATCGCCGTTGTCAATCCGGTACCCTTCCGCCTTGAAATCGTTCAGCCGAAAGCGCCGATCGTTCGCGAAGGGAGCATGTCGCTGAAAATCGTTGCCCATCGCAATGAAGGATTCACCGCGCCCATTGCCGTCCAGTTTCCTTTTCGTCCGCCCGGAATCGGTGCGACAGGTGAGGTCGTCATTCCGGAAGGCCAGAGCGAAGTCCTGTATCCTCTCGATGCCAACGGAAATGCGCAGACAGGCAAATGGCCTGTCTATGTCCTTGGCCGCGCCGAAGTCAACGGACCGGCCTGGGTATCGAGCCAGCTGGCGACGCTGGATATCGCCGATCGATTCGTGACGGTTGAACTTCAGCGGGCGGGATGCGAGCAAGGTCGGGAAACGCAATTTGTCGGAACGATCAACCAGATCGCGCCGTTCCAGGGGACGGCGACCGCGGTGTTGCTGGGTGTGCCGCCGGCGACTCAGGTCGAGCCGGTCCAGTTCGATTCGACCGCAACGAACATTCAGTTTCTGGTCAAGACTGCTCCTGAGACTCCGGCCGGCAAGCACACGGGAGTCTTTTGCCAGGTCACGATCAATGTTAATGATGAACCGGTTGTGTCAACCGCCGGACGATCCGAGTTGCAGGTCGATGTTCCGGTTGCACCGACCGGAGCTGAACCGGCTCCTCCTCCCCCCCAGCCGACCCAAAAACCACTCTCGCGACTGGAATTATTGCGCGAGCAGGCCCGACAGGCCAAAGAACAGGAAAAGGAGAAAAAGGAATGACCCGTTTTCAGAAAGCCGCCCTGCATTGGGTGCGTACCCTGATTCTGTTGTTGGCTGCCGGTTGGTGGGTGGCGATACCGTCGCCGGACTTGCTGGGCTGCGACGACAACGAGCCAGATACCGCTGTCTCCGCCGATGACGAGAAACCATTGGATGGTGCGGCATCACCTGCTGCGCCGGTTCCGCTCGACCCTGCCACCATCGCTGAACTCAAGCTGTTTCCGGCCTCGATCAGCATGACAAACCAGATCGATCGGCAATCGATGGTCGCGCAGGCCGTACTGCAAAACGGCCTTACCGTCGATGTTTCCGACCAGGTCCAATGGCGTGTGGAAGGGGAAGGAGTGGTCGCTCTGGAGGGACAACGCTTGTCGCCTGTCGCCGATGGTTCCGCCAGCGTCAACGTGACCTTGGGAGATCGAACCGCAACATCGCCGGTAACCGTCACTTCGGCCGGCACACGGCCGCCGGTCAGCTTTCGACTCGACATCATGCCGGTTTTCATGAAATCGGGCTGCAATACGGGGAGCTGTCACGGTGCCGCGCGAGGCAAGGACGGATTTCGACTTTCGCTTTACGGCTTCGATCCCGAAGGGGATTACCATCGATTGACGCGTGAGATTCCTGGTCGGCGCGTGGACCTCGCGATTCCCGAAAACTGCCTGATGATCGGCAAGGCAACCGGAGCCGTGTCGCATACCGGTGGCAAGTTGATGGAACCTGGCGATCCGAATTATGAAAAGGTCATGGAATGGTTGAAGGCAGGCGCGCCGAACGATCCAGGAGCTGTTCCGGCGGTGACCCGTCTGGAAGTATTCCCCGAATCCGCTGTCCTTGACGGCGAAGGAGCAACTCAGCGACTGACGGTTCGTGCAACATATGCCGACGGAACGGACCGCGATGTGACGGGGCTGGCATGGTTCATGAGCAGCAACGAAAACTCCGTCAAGGTCAACCAGGCCGGAGAACTCACGGCGGCCAATCGCGGCGAATCGTTCGTGATGGCACGCTTTGAAACACATACCGTGGGAATCCCGGTGATTACGCTTCCCAAAGGGATCGATTTTGCCTGGACGGAAACACCGGAAAACAACTACATCGATACCCATATTTTCAACAAGCTCAAGAAGCTGCGGATTCAGCCGAGCGAACTTTGCTCGGATGAGGCGTTTATCCGTCGGGCGACAATCGACATTTGCGGCCGCGTGCCGGAGCCCGCTGAAATCACTGCCTTCGTTGCCGATACAGCTCCGGACAAGCGTGAGAAACTGGTAGACGCCTTGTTGCAAAGACCCGAGTTTGTCGATCTGTGGGTGATGAAGTGGTCCGAGTTGTTGCAGGTGCGTTCGTCGCAACTGGTGAGCTACAAGGCAACGCTGCTCTATTACGACTGGCTCCGTCAACAGATTTCCGGAAACGTGCCAGTCAACGAGATGATCATCAATTTGCTGGCGGCCGAAGGCGGGACCTTCACGACCCCGGCGACCAATTATTACGAAAATGAACGGGATGTTCTCAAGCTGACGGAGAACGTCGCCCAGGTGTTCCTGGGGATGCGATTGCAATGCGCACAGTGTCACAACCACCCGTTTGACCGCTGGACGATGAATGACTACTACGGATTCGTTTCGTTCTTCAGTCAGATCGGACGGAAGCCGGCGGGGAACGACCCGCGCGAGCAAGTTGTCTTCAACAGCAATGCCGGCAATGCACGCCACCCGGTAACCGGACAGGAAATGCCGGCCAAATTCCTTGGCGGCGAGGTGCCCGATACCCAGGGGAAGGACCGTCGGCGAGTCGTCGCTGAATGGATCACCTCCCCGGAAAACCCCTGGTTCTCGCGAAACCTGGCCAATATTGTCTGGGCCCACTTCTTCGGTCGCGGGATCGTCGAGGAAGTTGATGACGTGAGAGTCAGCAATCCACCGTCCAATCCGGAACTTCTCGAGGCCCTCGGAAATAATTTTGCCGGATACGGTTATGACTTCCGAAAGCTGGTCCGCGACATCTGTACCAGCCGGACCTATCAACTGGCAACGACAACCAATCCGACGAATGAACTCGATGTTTCAAACTTTTCCCACACCACCGTCCGGCGGATTCGTGCCGAGGTGCTCCTCGACATCATCAGTCAGGTGACGGCGACGAGAAACAAGTTCACCGGGCTTCCGCTGGGTGCCCGTGCCGTCGAGATTGCGGACGGAAATACGTCAACCTACTTTCTGACGACGTTCGGACGCGCTACGCGGACAACGGTCTGCTCCTGCGAAGTCCGTATGGATCCAAACCTTTCCCAGGCCCTGCATCTGATCAATGGCGATACGGTGCAGGCCAAGGTTGCAGAGGGAGGAGTCGTTGCAAAGAAAATTGAAGCTGGCGAAACCAACCAGCAAATCGTCGATGATCTCTACCTCCGTTGCCTCGGCCGCATTCCAACGGAAGCGGAACGCGCTGCAATGGAGACCTTTGTTGCAGAAAGCCCGGACAGGCTGACCGGCCTGAACGACGTCTTCTGGGCACTGCTTAATTCCCAGGAGTTTGTATTTAACCGATGACCGTTAACTGCTACCTGGCCGGATCTTTGGGGTCGGCCGCGATTCGATGTTCGCGAGTTGCCGGATTGGTGATGGTTGTGTCGCTGATTGCGCAATCCCTTGCGCCCGTTTCTGCGATTGCCCAGGAAGGGGAGCGGACGACCTACGACGACAATGTCAAACAGATTCTTCGACAGCGTTGCTCGTCGTGCCACAATCCGCAAAAAAAGTCCGGTGACCTGGATGTCACCGATTACGGGGCCCTCATGCAAGGTGGCTCCTCGGGGAGCGTGATCGAACCAGGTGACGCCGACAGCAGCTACCTGATCGGATTGATCAAGCATGATGATGAACCTGTCATGCCGCCGGGAGGAAAAATTCCCGACGCGGAAATCAGTCTGATCGTCAAATGGGTGAACGACGGCGCTCCGCTCGACAAGGGAAGCAAGGTCGTTGCCAAAAAGAAATCGGTCGCGGCAGCTGCCGCTGATCCGCTTGTAAAGCCCGAAGTTGTTCCCCTTTGGCCAAGAATGCCCCTGGAGCCGGTTCAGCACACATCGCTGGCGCCGTCGGTCAGGGCGATGGCGGTCAGTCCCTGGGCGCCGGTTGCGGCGATTGGCGGGCAGAACCAGGTTTTGCTTTACGACACCAACACGCTCCAGCTGACGGGTGTACTCCCCTTCGCCGAAGGCACCGTGAATCGTCTTGCCTTCAGCCGAAACGGTTCCATCCTGCTTGCCGCCGGTGGCCAGCACGGCAATCGTGGCGTCGCGGTCCTTTGGGATGTGGCGACCGGTGAACGAATCGGAACGATCGGCGACGAACTCGATACGGTTCTGGCTGCCGACATCAGTTCGGATCACTCGCGGGTTGCCCTCGGCGGACCCGCGCGGATAGTTAATGTCTATGAAGTCGAGACCGGGAAACTGCTTTACTCGATCAACAAGCACACCGACTGGGTGACGGCGATCGAGTTTTCTCCGGACGGGGTGCTGCTGGCCAGCGGCGATCGAAATGGAGGGCTGTATGTTTTTGAGGCGGTGACGGGAAGGGAATACCTTACGCTGAAAGGACACGAAAAAACGATCAGCGAAATCGCCTGGCGCGGCGATTCCAATGTGGTTTGCTCGGCCTGCGAGGACACGACCATCCGCCTTTGGGAAATGAACAACGGCGCGCAGATCAAGTCCTGGAACGCCCATGGAGGCGGGGTCAAGTCCGTTCGATATCTGAGAGACAATCGAATCGTCTCAACGGGTAACGACCGGATTCCGCGGCTTTGGGATGGCGAGGGAAACAAATTGCTCGATTTCCCGGCTGTCGACGACCTTGGCCTTTCGGTTGCCTGGTGCAATGAGTCGGGGCGATGTATTGCAGGGGACTTCCACGGCAATATCCGCGTCTGGAACGGTGCCGACGGCGCGGAACTCGCCAGGTGGACTCCGAATCCGCCGACACTCGCAGCGCGGCTGGAACAGGCGAATGCGGCGCTGGCCGCCCGTCAAGCCGAGTTGTCGCCGGCCCTGGCTGAACTGGCGTCGGCGAACGAACAGGTGAACCAGGCTACGGCCGTGCTTGAGACGCACAAACAGGAGTTGGCCGCGGCATCGGCCACATTGGCCGGATTGCAAAATACGCTGACGGCGGCGACCGACATGAAGAACACTTCCGAGTCGCGCATGGGTACTCTGCAGGCTGACGTACAAGCCCGTTCCACGGCCCGGGACCTTATCCGGGAATCATTGGCCAAGCTTGAGGAAGCCCTCAAGGCCTTGCCCGGCGATCCGGAATTGCTTCAACAATCCCAGACCATTGCGGCAAGGATCGCCACCTTTGATACTGAAATCAATTCGATGAACAGCGAATTGCAGCAGGTTCAGGCAAAGATTGCCGAGTCTTCATCTCAAGTCAACGCCGCCACCGCCGAAATGCCGGCCAAGCAGGCGGTTCTGGCAGAACTGGAGACGAAAGTCAAACAGGCAACGGAAGCGATGGCGCCTCTTGTGACCCGCCGGGATGAAATCGCTGCGCGCGTTGCGGCCTTGCAGGCAGCTGAAGCACAAATTGTACAGGAACAGGCGCGGTGGCAGGGCGAATTGGACTTCATCGCCCGCTTGCAGGAATTGCGTAACCTGCTGGCCCAGGCCGAAGGTGAAGCGGCCGGACGCCAGACTGCACTGGACAATGCCCGCGCCGTTCTTGCCGAACACCAGAAACAGGTGGACGCCGCCCAGGGTGAAGTCAACCAGAGCCTCGAGAAGGCAAAAAGCGTCCAGTCAGAAATCGATGCCCTCAAGAAGCGAAACTGACGAGCAGGTCTGTGTCTTCCGGGCGTAGCTGCCGTAGGGTGGGCTTTAGCCCACCATTCTGGCGGACAGGTTTTAATTACGTGGGCTGAAGCCCACGCTACTTGCAGTTTTCCAACACGTGGGCTGAAGCCCACGCTACGTGCAGGTTCGAATACGTGGGCTGAGATCCAATGCTCGCCGCCACATCCGTTCGCCGACGCGGGCGGGATCTCTTTTCTTTCGCCAATCGTCAGGCGGGGTCGCGGGCGAACTTGTAGAGGAACTTGTCGCTGCGGATGAATATTGCTTCCCCGGACACGGCCGGAGTAGCGAGAAAGACCTCACCTTCAAACTTGTGCGTATGCACAATCCGTTCGGCTTCATCACTCGCGTCGCCCGACAAGCGGATGACGGACACCGTTCCATCCTGGGCGAAAAGATACATCAGCGAGCCGGCGACGAGCGGAGTTGACCAGAACTGGCCGCCAACCCGGCTTTGCCAGACCCGTTCGCCATCGGCAGCCCGGAAGCAGCTTACCACGCCGCCCCGACCCATCATGTACAACATGTTGTCATGCAAGACGGTGCTTGCCGACCCGGGTGCCGCGCGGGAGGAATTCCAAACCGCATCAAAAGAGCCTCCGTCGTTAAGCTTGACCGCTGTGGTCCCGTCGATCGGCAAATAAAGTGTACCGTTTTCGATTGAGGCAGACGAAATCGGGTTGCCGCGCCCTTCTTTTTCCCAAACCGTTGTGCCCGACAGGCCGTCGACAACGGTAACGCGGTCGGCAGAACAAAGCAGACACAATGGTTTTCCGTTTCGGTCATTGAATACAACCGGCGACGACCAGGAGGCGTCGCGCGGGCGAGGAATTTCCCAGGCGGTCGTTCCATCCGACTTGCGCACTGCCGTGACAAACGAGTCCGCCTGATTTTCGGCCTGGCAAATGACCAGGTCGCCGCAAATCACAGGCGACGACGACATTCCAGCATCGTGCCCTGCCTTCGGATGATCGACGGCCAGGCCGCGATACCATTTAAGGTTGCCTTCCAGGTCAAGGCACACCAGATCGTTCGAGGAAAAGAAGGCGAAGACGGACTCGCCGTCGGAAACCGGTGTGGGCGCCGCATTGGCACTGAGGGGGTGGCAAAAGCAGCGGCCGGTTGCCCTGAACTGCCGTTGCCAGAGCTTCTTTCCGCTGGCGGCCTCAAAACAGACGACGTAAAGGATTTCTTCGCCACTCCCGCCCGAGCAACTGACAAACACCTTGTCGCCCACAATAATCGGGCTCGCCGGGCCACGGCCAGGCAACTCCACTTTCCATGCCAGGTTTTTCGAATCCGACAACTCGACAGGGAGATTTTCGTCATCGACAACCGATCGGGCGTCATGTCCGCGAAATGCCGGCCAGTCGTGCACCTTGTCCTGAGCGCCGGTTTCAGGCGGAGCAAGGGAAAAACAGATCGACATTGAAAAGAGGGCCGTGGTCAAAATCAGAATGGAGCGATTCATATCGATAGTCACCGGGTCACAGGTACAGGTGTCGGGTTGTTCGGGAGTAATTCGATTCTTTAGTTCGCAGATGGCGGTTTGGGGATTTCGAAGTTGGGCAACGGTACTCGGTACTTTTACATTTGAACAGGCTCGGGTTTGACGGGGTGAATGGCCGAGCCATCCGGTTTGCAAACACGCAGCTGGAACATCCATTCCTGGGCCCATTCCTGTTCCTGTTCGTTCTGGCAAATCTTGACGAGTATCCTGTTCTTCCCCTTGACCAGTTTAGCCTTGCCGGAAAACTGGTCGGGCATCATGCCAACATGATAAACCTCATTTGAGATGACCGGCTCTCCGTTGACCCAGACTTTGTTGGCATTGATGCATCCGATGCGAATTTCACATTCAGCGTCTTCCACCGCATCGAAATCGGCATAGGCATAGGCTGTTGCCCCCTTGATCTTTCCGAGCACGTCATTGAGGTTGACCACCGCTGTGGGGTCGACGGATTTTGCGCCGGTCCATTTGATTTCCGCGCCATCGAGACCGTCCTTGTAAGTGGCTTCCGTATCGACTTCGCCGGGGCTTGTTTCCGGACCATGGGCCTGGTCAAAGCCCTTGCCTCCCTTGTTATCGAACGGCCCGGCGATTTTCCAGGTGTTGATGAATCCGAGTTGTCGCTGGAGATCGATATTCACCCCCAATGCCGATAACTGGTCGGCAATCTTCTGGACTTGAGCGACATCGCGGGCGGCAACCAGGGTTTCGGCGAGGATGGAAAGTTTTTGCACATCTTCGGCCCCCTCGGCTTTCTTGATGTGCCAATCCACCGAGAGTTGGCGGAGGGGCAAACTCGGATCGTTTAACATCTTGGGCAACATCTCGTCAGTCAGGGCAGGATTGTTAGCGACGAGCAATTCCCAGGCTACGAGCCTCCCCATGTCATTGGCGCCCGGATCTTCCTGCAGGAATTTCCGCAGACTGTCTCCGGGAAACTCGCTGGAATGGGCAAGTGCCGACTGAATCGCGCCGCGAATCCAGTTCTGCGCCAGGGAATTGGTGTCGTTCATGCCGGAAAGAAGCACCGGGACCTGTGCGGCGGTTGCCGTATTCAGGATTTTCATGGCCTCGACGGCCTTCTCGTGTCCGGCCCCATGACGGTCGACCTGCCGCACGGTTTCAAGTGCCTGGCTCAACGACTCATCCGACGTTTGTGCCCGGACGGGGGAAGAAAGAATGGCCGCTAAAAGGCCGGTTACCAGAAAGGCCACATTTGCCAGGTGGCAAAAGCTTGATGGAGTCGCCTGCTTGACGAACATTTTCGGGTCTCCAGATTGCCGGTCATTAAGCGGAATTTCAGCCGATCACCAGGTGACACTTTGCCGGTCAAACCTGGAAAGGCGCGATTGTAATCGGAATTGCAGCCGCGTCGAAGACGCCGCGGACGTTGTTTGCGATGTTCCCGCTGCCAACTTATACTTTCTCCCGGCAATCCCGATTCCGGACAAAAGATCCTTTTTTTGTCCAAATCGGCGGTAGTAGCCGGCAACCACCATTCAGACACCGGGGACATGGTCATGAGCATATACAGCAGGCGAGAATGGATATTCAAGGCGGGAGTGATGGCCGGAGCATTGACCGAGGCGAGTTTACGCCCCCGTTCATTTCATTGGACCGGCGACCAGGTGGATAAGGAACCACTATTCCGGATTTCACTTGCCGAATGGTCGCTTCACAGGGCCCTGGGGGAGAAAAAAATAGACCACCTGGACTTTGCCGTCCTGGCCAAGACCGAATTCGGCATCGAGGCCGTCGAGTACGTCAACAGTTTTTTCAAGGACAAGGCAGAGGATTCAGCCTACCTTGCCGAGATGAAAAAACGTTGCGAGGACAATAACGTCCAGTCACTGCTGATCATGTGCGACGGGGAAGGGGAATTGGGCGACGCCGACGAGGCGGCCCGGCGAAAGGCTGTCGAGAACCACTTCCGCTGGGTCAGCGCAGCGAAGGAGCTGGGCTGCCATTCGATTCGGGTCAATGCGGCCAGCAGCGGATCGTGGAAAGAGCAGTCCGATCGGGCTGCCGACGGCCTTCGGAAACTTTCGGAGTTCGCCGCCAGGGCCGGCCTGAACGTGATCGTCGAAAACCATGGTGGTCTCAGCTCGAACGGCGCCTGGCTGGCCGAGACGATAAGCAAAGTCAAAATGGACAATTGCGGGACTTTGCCTGACTTCGGGAATTTCGACCTCGGCAACGGGGAGAGCTATGACCGGTACAAGGGAGTGACCGAATTGATGCCGTTCGCCAAGGCTGTCAGTGCCAAGTCCCACGACTTCGATGAAGCCGGTAATGAGACTCATACTGACTACACCCGGATGATGGAAATTGTTCTCGATGCAGGCTATCGGGGATGGGTCGGAATCGAGTACGAAGGGGGTGGCTTGGATGAGTATGCCGGTATCCATGCCACCCGCAAGTTGCTGGAAAGGGTCCGTGAGCAATTGGCTGTACGGTACGCGGAAAAGTAAAAAGTGAAGGTGGGTAATTGATAACCCGGCTGGGGGTCGGGCCGCAGGGTCGCTGATCGAGGGACCCGGCAGCCGGTCTGGATTTCTTCAGTTGCGACCCCTGTTTCTGCCAATTTTGTCCCGATATTCCGTTGGACATTCTGGTTTTGCAACTTTTGACTTGCACGCTTTTTAAGCAGTTTTCGGCTGCCGCACTTTTGAGCAAAAGTGCCTCTTCGATTTGCAATGTCGGCCAGTTGCCGTAAGTGCAAGCAGCACAATGACATTAGCAGTCTGGTTTGACAGCCATCGACCATTGCTTTGTAGGGTCGACACAGGAAGCCGGCCCCGTTCCCAAACCCCCCTTCTTCAAACCTGACCAAGGGCGAAAAGGAGTCTCGAAATGAACGAAGCAATCGTTCCCCAAAGCTTTGAGTCACGATGCCAAAGAGTTCTTCAGGTTGCCAAACAGCTTTTCCAGTCGAACCCGGACTGGGTCACTTTCTTCCGAGAGGTGCTTGGAATCGATGGTGCCGCCAGGACTGTTTTTGCGGATCAGAATGACTACATCGCCTTCGAAAAGTCGGACGCCTACATGGAGATCCAGCAGATGGTGACCTCCCTGCGGACCCGCAAGATTCCGGGGCCAGGGAGCAACGAGCCGACCCGGGTGATCACGGTCCGGTTGCCGGAGAGCCTTCATGAGGCTTTGAAGGCGGAGGCGGACGACCAC
>WPCK01254126.1_pt1 | contig 16540 bp, 11 predicted proteins | sample 5399851 | NCBI WGS metagenome assembly WPCK01 (sample SAMN12869471, study PRJNA574797) | sludge metagenome | isolation source: wastewater treatment of pH11 | place: China:Beijing | collected 2019-05-20 | reverse complement strand
TCGGTTCGCGTTTCGAAAATTGCAAACGACAATCACGTCGTCGCGTGGTCCGCCCTGGTCCCAACGGTGGAACGCAACCACTTTATCGCTGTTATTGACGTGGAAAACGCTCAGGTTTTGACCCTTCAGCCCGCGTGTCGTGTCGAACCAATTCCGGCGTAGCTTAATCAAGTCTTGATACAGCGTGTGGATGCCGGGATAAGTATTGAGCTTGGTCCAATCCACCGGGTCGGTGTCCTGAAAGTATCCATCCTCGAGAATCTCCTGGCCTTGAAACAGCATCGGAATCCCAGGCGTGGTTAGGACGAGGGCCCCGCCCAACGTCGAGCGTTTGCGTGAATACCAACTGCCGGCATTGCCCGGCCAAATTTCTTCGGGAACGCGAGAGCGCCCGTTGGCGACTTCGTCGTGCGACTCCGTGTAAATCACTCGTCCGAAAGCGTCGCCATTGAATCGCTCTTCAAGCGAATTCTTGACGGTAAACATATCGCGACCGTTGTCGTCTGATGAAACGATCACGTTGCGAATCGGATGAACGAATTGAGCCGACCATTGCGAATCGAAGCCGGTACCGCCAACTCCAGTCGTTTTCGTGATCCATTCATTGCCTTGCATATCTTCAGCGATCGAGATCTTCCAAGGCTGCGTCGCGTTGATTTCGTCGTTGACCCACTGCATAAGCGACCAGCCTTCTGGCAAATCGCCATGATCGTAGGTCCGCGTATAGAGCGTCGAATCCCACCGCAGTCCGTCGATATGAAAATCCTGAAACCACATCAACACGTTGTCGCGAATGAACTGCCGTACTTCGCCTCGACCGTAGTCCGGTCGCGTGTCGCCCCAAGGTGTGTTGGACCGATTGTCTTGATAAAAATAGATGCCGCCGAAATTGCCTTGCGACCAACCATCGAAACGCCACAAACTCAGGTCGTTCGGACCGAAATGGTTGAAAACCAAATCGACCAACACGGCGATTCCCCGCTCGTGGGCTGCGTTGACAAATCGCTTCAAACCGTGTGGTCCGCCGTACGCCGATTCGACCGCAAACGGATGGGATGCGTTGTAGCCCCACGAGAAATCGCCTGGAAACTCGCTCGTCGGTAGGACTTGAACCGCGTTTACGCCCAAATCCTCAAGGTAATCCAGCTTCCCAACAGCAGAATCAAAATATCCTGGACCACCGCCTGGAGTATCGTTCAACGTCCCAATATGCGTTTCGTAAACCACCAATTCGTTCCACGCAGGCATCGAAAAACCTGAGTCGGTCCACGTATGGTCATCGTCAAAGATGATCGAGTCGCCCACCGAGTTCTCAATTTGCTCTTCTCGCGGATCCACTTTCCAAAGCGTATCAGCGCCGCGCCGAACGACATATTGATAATGCTGATTGACTAGCGCTCCGCGAACGTCAAACGACCAATGCCCGTTGCCTTCCGATTGCAATGGTATGTTGAGTGAATTCCAACTATTAAACTGGCCGGCGACACGAACACTGTCGGCGTTGGGTGCCCAGACTCGGAAGGTCGTTCCCGACTGGTCTTCGTAGGGCTTAGCCCCCATGCCGGTTCGCGTTGAGGGCAGCGATCGAGTGGAAACTTTCAATCGAATTTCTAAGTCGGTCCGAGCAAAGACCATCAAATAGTACCTCCCCGTCTTGATGTCGGGTTGCGTACCGTATGCTAAGGACGTCTGGCTCTGTCCCAGCTTGATCCCGCTGGAAAGGTGAGCATCGTAGTCGCGAGTTGTGGGCAATTGCCCGAATCGAATATAAAGTTCGGCCTGCTCGCGTATCGGTCGAAACTGCCGCTCGGGCAGCGGCGACGAATTGCCCGAACCTTGCGACTTGAGAACTTCAAACTCGATGTCGAAATGAGAATGCGTTCGGAGTACATCGAAATAGAACATCCGTTCGTCGCGCATTCCCATTTTGCCATTCCAGGATTGGCCGTTGATCAATTGGGTCTGCGCGGATACCGATTGCGATAGGCTCAAAAGAATTAGGCTAAAGAGCAAAACGGCTACGAGCCTTTCGCGAACTTTCTTTGCGAATAAACCTCGTAGAGCGATTTCCATGGACCAGATTGAACAGAGGAGGATTCGCCTAACGCGTTGGCAACGAACCTAGCTGACGTGTGCGCGAATGTAAAACCGAACGCCATTGTTTATCATTTATGTAGGTTTTGCAAGGCATCGGCCATCGCCAAATGGAAAAATCGCTAAACTTGAATATCGGGGCGACGGCCAAGGGCAGCATGTCCACCCCAAATGCCTCCTTTTCGGCTGCTGCCCCCCTGCCTGCATGGAGCGTATAAAATAGCACTATTGCCGTTGGTCGATCTCCTAATCACAAGTCAATGCAAGAACGGTCTGCAGAATACGAACTCAATTCAGGCTTGGGCGACGATTCCGATGCGTCCAAGGGCGTTTCGCTAGTCGACCCGTTCCGTCGATTGTGGAGGGATTCGAGGGCGCTAATCGCCAGCCTGTTTGTCCATTCCGCGTTGCTGATTGGACTAGCCAGCGTCCCAGCAATTCAACAAACGACCAACCGAGTCATGGAGCTGATCGCGGCTCCCGAACCCAAGCTATTCGAAGAGATTCGGCTCATTGACAAAGTCGTCGCGGCTGAAGAACCAGCCAAAGAAATTGGTGCCAATAGCAATCCAAGCGAAGAATCGAGCAGCTCGATGGCGCGCAGCACGGCTCCGTCGGTCGCCGACTTTTCGCAAGTGGTTTGGTCCAGCCCGATCGTTGCGCTGCCTGAACCGGACTTGCGTATCCCGAACGAAATACCCATTTCGATCGGTCGTGTCCGCAGCGACATTTCCATCAAAGGAGCAACCGGCGTCAACGCAACCGGTATCGATGGAGCTGTCGATCGATTGACCTACGAGATCCTGCGGGCGATGGAACAGCGTCCTACGCTCGTCGTGTGGCTGTTCGACCAAAGTATCAGCTTAACCCGTCAACGCGCCGAGATACGCGAGCGGTTTGACCGCATCTACAATGAGTTGGGCGTGGTCGTGCGCAATCAAGGCGGCAATCGGACGAACGATGAAAATCGATTACTCACGGCGATCATTGGATTCGGCCAACAAGCAAAATTGTTCACGCAAAGGCCGGTCATCCAGCTTGAAGAAATTCACCAAGCCATCGATGCTATCCAAGAAGACTATTCAGGCATCGAAAATGTGTTTACGGCGTTGCAGCTTGGGCTCAACAAGTTCAAGTCCTACAGCTCTGGTAATGTATCAACCGGCAGCGCCCGCAACGTGTTGTTCGTAGTGGTCTCCGATGAACGCGGTGACGATTCTCACTTGCTTGAACCGACGATCAAAGCCTGCAAGAAATATACGATTCCCGTTTACGTCCTGGGCGTACCGGCTCCATTTGGCCGAGACATTGCTTACATCAAATACGTCGATTCCGACACGAATTTCGACCAAAGTCCACAGTTTGGCGAAGCCGACCAAGGCCCGGAATCGATTCTGCCCGAGCGCGTCCGACTGGGTTACAAAGACGATGACCGATTCGCGGAACCGATCATCGATTCGGGATTCGGACCCTACGCGCTCAGCCGTCTAACTTATGAGACCGGCGGCATCTTCTTCACAATCCATCCCAATCGTCGCATTGGCTCAGCCGTCCATCGCGGTGAATTGTCGGCGTTTGCTTCGGATTTGAAATTCTTCTTCGATCCGGAGATCATGGAGAAATATCGTCCCGACTATTCCAGCGAGATTGAATACAAGAAGTTGGTTACGGCAAGTAAATTGAGAAGCTCGTTGGTTCAAGCGGCTCAAATGACTCAGGCCAAATTGATGAAAGCTCCCGAAACACGCTTTGTCAAACGCGACGAAGCCTTTCTGGCGAGCCGACTGACGGAAGCTCAGATGCCGGCGGCTCGAATTGTTTACGATCTTGAAAAGCTGGCGAATGTCTTGAAAAATGGTGAAGCGGATCGAGACCGCGAGCTATCGCCTCGATGGTCCGCCGCCTTCGATTTAGCCCTTGGTACGACGCTCGCGCACTACGTGCGCACGACCGCTTATATCGAAATGCTCGCCAAAGCCAAACGCGGGATGAACTTCGAGAATCCAAAGAACAATACGTGGGTGCTTGTCCCGTCCAATGATATTTCAGCTAGCATTCGACTTTCCAAGGAAGCTGAAAAGGCTACCGATTTATTGCGGCACGTGATCGAGAAACACAAGGGAACGCCTTGGGCCTTGCTTGCCCAGCATGAAGGCTCAATTCCCATTGGATGGAAGTGGGTCGAAGATTACACCGAACTGGACCCGCCGCCCCGCCAACGCAACGTCAACGTCAATCCACCTCCACCGCCAGACGATCAACGCCGAATGCTTCCACCACCCCCGCCGAAACGGCCGCTACCCAAACTTTGATGCCTCCTCATCTACCATAGGCCGGCTGGTACTTCAATTTTCAAATTGGATGGGGTGGCACGTCCCTGAGTCTTCGAAGGGCGTGCTGAAATGCGAATAGTCGTGGCGCGTTGGGACAGACTAATGCAAGGTAATCCAAGTCTGAAATGGTCCGAACAAAGCTTGGGGCATCTCCCGCGTTCACCTCCCCCGTCAATCTCCCACGTCCATCGCAAAAGCCTCTGGACGTGCCACCCCATTCACGTTCACGCGGGTCACTTCATTTATCCCAATCGACAGCGTTCAATACTCCATCATTACACATTCTCTTTGCATCGGTATCCATGACCGGGCCATTCCGTTCCTTCACTCTTCCTCCACTGCATTGGGATGCTTCGTACAATAGACGTTTCAATGGATGCTTAGCACGACAGCTAAGGCAGTGAGAGCTTGACGACGTTACTTTCTCCGCCGGATCCACTCGAAGATTGCTACCAAAATTGTGACGTTGCCTTTGACATGAAATCGAACCGACCACAAAGATCAGCCACGACTCGATTAGCCAGGTTGGTTCTAGCAGCCTTCCTTTTGACATTTATCGCGGCGCGGATTCTGGTTTTGCTAATCATGACTCATCGAATACCGGACCTCTTTCTGCATGTCGGTGGAACACACATTCATCATCTGAACTACGGAATATTCTTGCTTGCCGGAGTGGGCGCCTATCTAATCTTTGTTCGTCCAAACGATACGGGGCATCGTATCAGCGCTTTGGTCTACGGAATCGGACTAGCGTTGACGTTTGATGAGTTTGGGATGTGGCTGCATTTGGGCGGTGCTTACTGGCAACGGGCAAGCTTTGACGCGATCGTCGTCATCGGAGGAATTCTCGCACTGTTAGCTTATGCCCCGTGGGTTGCTCAATTTACAAGTCGTCAATGGGTAATTGCCGGGACAATTCTTGCCTTGCTCATCGTATTTTGTTATTTGACTTCCAACGCGATCAAGGACAAAGCGTCTCTTATCAAGGGCGAACTCCACTCCATCGAACTGGAGTCACCTCCTTAGTGCGTCCAGAAATAGATTCCCCAACGTTCCACCATTGGAAATTGGGCTACTGACGGTATGCGGCTGGCACTTATTTTGGTTCACGCCTCTTGACATTCGAAGGCTTGCGTTCAGAATCAAATTTGGGGAGTGGTCCAGTTGAGGCAATACGAATGAGCTTTGGCAGCAAAGGGAAACACGATGAAATCACGATTCGTTCCGAGAGCATTTTCAATTCGATTTTGTTTTCATCGCATTGCAATAGGTGCCGTCATCCTGTTCGCGGGAATTGCGACTTCGGCTTCCGCAGACATCATCATCGACGGTTACACGGCAGCCACCAACAATCGCTTTACGAACGACCCATCGTTTATCATGAGTGGCTTTGATCTGAGCGGTGTTGCGAGGCAATCGGCGGGACGTTGGGCCACAGCCATTAGCCGCAATGTAGTGATTTCCGCTTGGCACTTCCAGCCTATGACCGGACAGGCCGTTACTTTTTACGAAGACAATGATCCGAATGGCACGCCGGTGACTCGAAATGTCCTTGCCAATACGCGAATACCCGATACCGATTTTTCGCTGAGCGTTCTGGATGCAAACTTGCCAAATTCCATCGCGCACTATGATTATGCCAATCAAGTGCTAACTGGTGCAAACAATTCATTTGTCAACGCAGGTGTCTATCAAGGTTTGAATTCGGTCATGTTCGGAGTGTCTCCTGAAACCCAAGCTGCTCAAATCGACCAAGCCGTCGGTCGCAATCTGATTAGTGGATACATCGAGAATATAGTAGGTGCTAATCTGGGTTCGAATCAGGACCTATTGATCATGCTTCGAGATGCAGTTGCAAGCCCGGATCACGTACCCTACGAAGCCTTTCTGCAAGGAGGTGATTCGGGCGGTCCGCTTTTTGCCATCATCGGTGGGAATCTTCGACTGCTTGGAACCAATGCGGTTATCGGTACCTTTAATGTCGGCGGCGGTCAAACGATCGATTTTTCTGGCATCAACTACATCGGCAATCAGTCGGCGTTCATCGACAGCTTCATTATCGATAACGCCGTGCCTGAACCGACCTCTGTTACGCTACTCTTGGTGGCGATCGTCGGATTGGCAAGGGTTCGGCAACACCGTGCAGACCAATTGAACGTTGGATAAATTGGACAACGTCCTGGCCACCAATCACCAAACACTCTAGTCGACTTGGCTGTTGTGGTATGCCTCGGCCAGCGAAGTGTTCATGTCGACAGTCCACCGCGTGCCATCAGTTTCCAGCTCGATGTAGTCTCCTTTGACGTTGATGCTGACAACCTTGCCGCTGATGGAACCGATCTTGATTTCAGCTCCTTCAAAAATGTCGATGCTCAATCCTTCGGCCTTCGAACGAATCCAACCTTGAGCACCGCTTCGACCGGTAACCAGTCCAGTCAAATAGGCTTGTTTTGCCGGATCAATTTTTGGCGTCTCCTTTACGCCTACGACCTTGGGAGCGTCGATCGCTTGGAGCGTTAAGGCTAGTTCCGTCGATTTCTGCGGCCACCCGTTGTCCACGGCCCGCACGGTGAGCTTCTGTTCGCCTTTTTCCGTTGGGTTCCATCGCAACTGAGAGCCTTCGAGGGTCAACGATTCGGGCAGTTCTGCTTTGTCGGTGACCAGTTCAAACGACACCTCGTTGCCGTCGGGATCGTTGGCTTCAAGGGTCAATTGCCACTGCTGGCCGATAGTCACATTTTGACTCGCAGTCGTCGCGAACGTGGGGGCTTGATTGGCGGATGCAAACGGATTGCGCCGGAGAATTTTTTGCACATAGTCATCTACCGGCCCTGCCAATCGACCGGAAGGTTCTTTCGACGACGGTTGCTTGGCTTCGGCCCTGGCAAGCGACAATACTTTCGAAGTCATCGTGAGTGTAAAGAGATTCGTTTTGCCTCGAACCGCTGTGAACGTAAGGGAACTGATCTGATGCAGGTAGTCGCGATTGAAGTATTCACCTAGCAAATTCAGGGCTTGCTGCGTCGTGCATTGGCCGCTGAGCGTGAAATCGTGAATGTCGTACACCTTGGGCGTGCCCGCTGGATATCCTGGAGGCAAGACCGACGCCACGTTAGGTTGCTTGTTCACGTTGATGTGGGTCATGCCCGAATTGTTAGCAACTTCCGATAACCAAGTCTTGTATTGATCTGCCGCTTCTTCCGGCTTGCTCGGCAACGACTTCTTTGTCAATTTTCCAATCTTGTCGCTAGCCCTGGTGCCTTGCCGAATGGTATTGTTGAGCGACGTCAAATCGCTTAGGGCTGTGTCGATCCGATCCTCCCGGGTGTGAAGCGAATTGAATACTTGTTTCAAACCGAGATTCAGCAGGAACACAACCACTAGGCCGCCCACGCCGATCGCTAGATTTCGTTCGCGCCGAGTCATGACTTCTCCCCGCTAGATTGGAAGTGGGTTGCGGAATTCTTTCGACTAACTTGGGATACCGCGTTGGCATCTGCCCTGGGTTTCGCTCCCTCACCACTCAAATTTGGTTCTTGCGGTTCGTCGATATTCCACCCGCGATAGATAATTCGAATGGTGGCTTTGCTTTTCCACTTATAGTCCCCTTCGGGTTCGGCTAGTTGAATTGCACCGCTGCCCGAGACGTTGTGGTTCGCATCGCGTAGCGAGCGTTCGAAATCGGCAATGGATTTGGAGTCTGCGGCTTTGACCTCGACGATGATGACACCTTCGCCTTCGCGACCGATTGAAAACGTTGGGGATTCCAGTTTGACTTTGTTGGCAGGCGGCATTTTGCCTGCGATGTAGGTCAGCTCGTCCAGCCAATTCTGGCTGGATTTCAAGAAATTCTCAATCGCTTGCCACTCTGCAACCTTGGTGCGTGCCGACTCGCCGACTTGTTTCAGCGTTTCAATTTGCGAGCGGTAGCCTTCATATTCGTTGTTCAGGCTTCGGATTCGACTCAAGTACCAGGTCAGAAACAGCAGTGGGATTGCTGCCGCTGCGGTACCGATCAAAACCCACTTGCGTGTATTGCGCTGTTTCGGCGGACGTTTCCGAGGGTGCTTGAAGTCGATGACCGTACGTTTATCGGCCGTAGATAGTTGCAATGCTCCGCCGATTCCGGCTAAGCGGGTCGCTATCGATTCAGTGGCTTGTTCGTCTGTGTCTTGTTTGAGCCGGCCCGCCAGCACTTCCTCGGGATGAACGCGGACGATTTTCGCGTTCAGGGCTGAGTGCAGGGGTTCGGCCAATTGATTTCCAGCCTTTTGCGTGGCTACCAAAAGAACCGTTTCGATCTTGCCGCCCCCAAGTTCCGCTGCGCTAGCTGCTAGGCTCCGTTTGACTTCGGCTTGCAGTGCCTTGACTCGCAGGTCGGCTTCCTGCGGCAATCGAGTCGACCGAATTTGAACGACTTGTCCATCATGCAGCACCAGCAGATCGGCCATCGCGTCCGCAATGCATATCACCAACGACGGACCGTAATAGGAAACGTGACCCGATGAAATGGCCATTCGAGCAACTTCGAGTGGCCGCAGCAAAACGCGCTTGACGTCAAGTCCAGCCGCTGAGCAGGCCGATTCAATTTCGCCGAGCAAGGCTGATGGCAGCGCGGCCACCAACGCCATTTGCATTTCCTGCTCTGTGGATTGCGGTAACAACACAAAATCGACCGGCCAAGCTTCGGTCATATTGGCGAATTGTCGCTGCGCCTGAAACCGAATGATGTCGGGCAATTCATCGGCATCCATCTTGGGAATGCTTAGCGTTCGCATTTCCACAAGCTCTCGGGCAACCAACACGCTCACATCGCCCTTAACTGATAGCGCCACCGCCGCGCGCTTCAACGATTCGGCTGCATCGCCATCAAGAGGTTGGATCGAAATACCATCCACCGACAATCGATCTGCGGCCAGCGCTTCACCGCGCGCAAGCAACAACGAGTCCTTTTGCCAGTCGAGTAAAGTAGACTTAACCATTGGGAAAGCGATGAGGGGGTAAGTGGTAAGTGGTGACGAGTGAGGAGTGAGGGATGAGGTTGGTTCTATTTTAATTACAGTGTTTCAATGCCAATCATGCTTGCTTCGCTTGTTTACGCTTTTCACCCTAGCTCTTACTGGACAAATGCAGCGTCGGGGCGCTGTCCCAGAGTCGGGATGCTGAAACCGCGTCCCAAGTGGTCCAACCGCCTGTAGAACTTGATCTCGGGCAATGTCCCGGCCGCATCGATCATGGTTTCGATGCGTGAAAATGCAGCTTCACCTTCGAGGTATCCGATGACTTGGGCTTTATAAACATCACCGCCACAGGTGATCATTGGGGTCACGCCGCGAAGCTGGTCGAGCGGTACGAGTCCATCGATCACGAGCCATGTTTCGTATCGCTTTTCGGGGCTGTAGGCTGCACTACGGGCCACTAGGATGCTCTCGACCAACTCGGCTGTCATCCCCGGGATGCACATCAAAACTTCTCGCGGGCATTCCATGATATTGATCCGCCCCGGAATCGCGGCAGCACTCACCGTCGTCAACAGATCCATGACGATCTGAGATGTCTCCGAAAACTCGGCTTGCGAGGATGTAAACGGTGACGTGTACGTTCTGGCTTGAGCACCTTGACCGATGGTCACCGTTGCGTCGAATAAATCGAGAATCTGTTGAAATTGAATGAGAGGCTGCTCAGTCAGATCGAATTCGGATAACAAATTGGAACTCCATGGACCTACGGGAGTTCGATTGGTCTGTGGATCGCCATTGGCTTGTGGATTGCCGCTACCGTCTGACGGGTTGCCTTGGCCAGAACCACCTTGCCCGTTCGGATTGGATTGCGTACCGGTGGGCTGAGTCCCACTTGAGGAGGAACCTCCGCTGTTGCTACTGCTGGCGTTATTACTATTGCTGGATGATACACCCAGCTTCTCTACACCCGATGTCAAATTCGAGAACATGTTGAGCGGGTTGGCTGCGGGATTCGAGGTTCGGCCACCCATGCGGTATGCTACGATGAAGCTGGCCCAATCCTCGTTGCCTAAAGCGGCCTGCAAATCGGAATACAAAGTTTGCAGGTCGCTGCCGTTGATATTGATACGGGGATTTCCTTGAAAGGTGACATTTTTTTCACGCGAGTGAAGTGTCAAGTATTGAGCTAGTCCCAACGGCGGAGGCGGAACATAGTTCGGATCCAACGAGGCAACGTTGATTTGACCCGGCATCGAGCCCGGCGCGATGCCCAAGCTCAGTCGTTCTGTTTCCCCTGGATCGAGCATTCCATTGTGATTTTCGTCATAACCATAGAGGAGTTGAGGGGTGACTCCACGAACCAACAACAATTGTTCGACGGACTCGATCGATCGATTCGCAGGTTTGTAAGGCGGTTGAAGCATCGTGTAATATTCGGACTCCGCCCCATATTCGCGCGGTGTGTCGTCGGAATCGAGCCAATCCAAGATGGCATCGGCGACATCCGCCGTCATGCCTGGCAGCGCGAGCAAAATATTGCGAGCTGCTGTTGTTCCATCGGCACCAGCCAGCGGATCCAAGTTGGATCCATCTCCCGTACTATCGGATTCCGCCGGTGCAAGTGCTCCCGTTCGAGCAAGTTGATCGATCTGCAACAGTGCGTTCAAATTCAATTTCGCCGATTCGTTTTGCAATCCATAACGAATACTGTGATAATTGCCGGCCTCATCCAGGGCTGGAGCGATAATTGTGTAGTTCCCTCGTTTCTGTGGCCAAACGTGCGGCATGACGTTGCGAGCTTGGAATACTGCGTTCGAAAGTGTTCCACCTTGAGCCAGTCGTTGTTCATGTGAATTGGACAGGAACAAACGAATCGCTTGTGCCCCCGATTCGGCGCACATGCGGGCTTGCAAACGTCCGCTGGAAATATGCGATACTTCATTCGAGATCAACATCGATCGCGAAAAGTTGAGCATCGCCAGCGAAGCCATGGCGATAACGAGCATGACCAGAATCAACAAAAAGCCGACGCGCATAGCGGGTGCCTGCCGACCCGAACTTCCGGCGAGGATACGATTCATCAACCCCAATCTCTGAATTCGTTTCAATTGTCGTCTCATGGGTTCGTTCCTCCGCTCGAACCGCTTGGATTTGATGTCTCCCCTGAACCGCTCGACGCTGCGTTCGTTAAAGTCGCTGCCGCCTGGAGCAGTGAACCTGGAATGGCTACCGTCAATTCGTAAACTTCGATTCCGCTGGCCAACCGCTGTTGCTGGTCGAGCGTTGCCAGCGAGATTCCCGGTGAGACTTTCGATTGCGACTGGCCGGTCGCCGATTGCATGGCAAGGGTGATTTGAATCAACTGGGGTAAACCCAGCGTCGTTGAATCCCATTGATAAGTCCATTGCGTGCCGTTGAAATACGCAAATTCGATCGACAACACTTCCGGAGCGATCACATCGCCAATGCCCATAAGCTGCAATCCTGAACCGGTTTCATCTGCCCGCATGGCAACGGACCGATCGATCTGCCGCCGTATCAATCCGCTTGTGTAAGGCGATGTGGCGCCGTCCAAATTGGCCGAAATTCCCAAGATCGAGTCTTGAACTCCGATTGGATTTGGAGCCTGAACAAAATAGCATGCGCGTTTGATTTCCCCGGGGACGTCGGCGAGGGTACCAATGGCTACTTGTTGGGCTTGGTATTCATCGACGCGAGGCACCCGGCTGACATCCACCATCAGTTGATATTGGTTGCCATACAGTCCAGGTGGCAGGCTGCTGAAGCTGCCGGATGAAAGATCAGCCGCCGAATCGAGTGACGTTGAATCGGCTGAGGGGCTCTCAGCACTTAAACTGGTGCTGCTACCTGTGCCGGTGCCAGATCCATCAGTCCCCAGAGCAGCATCCAGGTCCATGCTAGAGTCGCCAAATAGCTCTCGAAACACCTTGGCATCATACTCATGTTTGACAACGACAGCACGAACATCGTCGGCGATCATGGCCAGGATGCTTCGAGCGAGTTGTTTGCGTCGAACATCTTCTCCGCGCGTAGCAAACGAGCGGGCATAGAGGCTCATCAATGTGCCAATGAGCGAGGTTGCAACGACGACCAGCGCTAACGCCAACAGGAGTTCCAAGAGCGTGAACGCTTTACGATCTCTCATTGCACACCTCCCGATGTAGTGGAGGTATCTGGCGGCACGTCCAGCCCGAGTTGCGGATCGGTAATCCAGCGGTTGATTACCAAGTCAGGTTGAATGTCCTGAGGTCCATTCGGGTTGAATTGTCGAACGCCAACTTGCACACCAAGCATTCCAGGAACTTCGGTTTGAACATTTTGGATCGAGTAGAGCCATTGTTCGCTATCGGCAGCTTGTCCACTTGGGCCAAACGGGTTGGGCGGCTGGACCGGTGTCCACGAGACCGCCTGGACCGGCAAGTACCCAGCGACGATTTGATTCATAACGCTTTCCGCAATGGTCTCCGCTCGCGAAAGGCGTTGAGCGCGAGTTGCATTCTCGACCGCCAAGTGCATGGACTGAGCGAGGTATGCCGCCGCGACTGCCAGGATGGCCAGCGCCAAGACGACTTCCAAAAGCGACAATCCGCGTCGTATTGGCTTTTGGCGAGGGTCTTGATGCACCAGGAAAATGCAGGAAAGCTGAATCCTTAAATGGGTCGTTGGCAACTTCGATACTTGGATCTCAGGCTTCGAGTCCCCAAGTGAAATTTTGGAAGCTGACATGATCATTGGGTCACCTCTGTGCTTCCCAGGCCGAGAACCTTGCTGTGTCCCGTTAGTCCCCGAATCTGTACGCCAGTTACCTCACCGCGTTGATTGCGAAGTAAAGTCTCGGCGGTGCTGGTCGTTCCATCGGGATAAAATACGATCATTTGCCCGGCGGACGCTGCGGACAACCCATGACTCCCCGACATCGCTAACATGTATGCACGCGAATCGACAGCTACCCGACAACTCATGAATTGAACGGATTCATCAAGCTGCATGGGTGCGAACTGACTTGGATCGGCGGCATCGGTTGCAACGCCAAACGCGGTGTTCGAAGTCTGAACGGCGACACCACCTGTGACCAACGTCGCACCGCTGCCAACGTTGTTGACGTCGTCGTGCAGGATCAGCGGTTGGATCGTGTAGGCACCGCTGTCGAGTTGACACTGAAAAACCTGGGCCTGACCGGTTTTGAGCGCTTTGAGTTTCGCGTCCTCCCAGGCCATTCGCAGTTGCTCGGCTGCACCGCGCAGCTTCTGACGCTCGAAAGCCCGATCGAGCATCGGCGCGGCAACGGCACCGACGGTGACCAGGATCGCTAGCACTAGCAGAAGTTCGAGAAGAGTAAATGCGCGTCGCATGGCAGAAAAGGACAAACTTAGTGCTCTCCTTTCCCCGTTTCAATGCGGAGAAAGTAGTTGGGCGTAAGGAGTATTGGGGCTTTACCCGACGATATCGTCCTCCGTGCCTCGTTGACCATCGACTCCCAGGCTGCGGATCTCGTAGGTATCGCCGGAAACTGAGTATTCATAAGGTCGGCCCCAAGGGTCTGGAGCGATCGGTTCCTTGACAAGTTGAATCCACTTGCCCGGGCCACTCAAATTGCTTGGTTTTTCATAAAGCGCATTCAGGTCGGGTGGGAAGCTCTGTAGTTCGAGCCGGTACAGGTCGATGGCGCCTTTGAGAATATCGATTTTGGCTTTAGCCGCCCGTTCATTGGCTCGGCTGCCGATATTGCCCAGGTTCGTAATCGCCAAACCAGCAATCACCGCAATGATGACCAAGACCAACATGACTTCCATCAGCGTGAATGCGGAGCGGGTAACAACGCGGCGAGTTCGTTTTCGATTCATTAACTTTTCCTTGTGTTGGGATTCCAAATTGTTGATTTTTACTGTCTGTACTTAAATCTCGTAGTCTTACATGGCACCCGAGCTGTTGAGCAGCGGAACCATCAAGGCGAGGACTATAAAGAATACTACGCCGGCCATCGCGAGCAACATGACGGGTTCCAGCATTTTTACAAGAACATCCATTCGTCGGAATGTTGTTCGTTCGAGGCTATCGGAAATTTGAACCATAACTTTTTCGAGTGAGTTCGACTCTTCGGCCACGGAGATCATTTCGACGACTTCACTCGGGAAGTGACCTGAGGCGGCTAGGGGTGTAGCCAACTTCTCGCCAGCCGTAACGTTTTCGCTGGCCTTGAGAATCGATTCGGCCAGAATGCGGTTGCCCGCAGCCCGGCTGCTGATTTCGAGTGATTTCAAGATGGGGACGCCGTTGCCAAGCAGGGTTCCCAGCACTCGGCAAAAGCGAGCCACCGCTAGGTTCAAAAAGATCTTACCGAATAGCGGAATTTTCATCTTGGTTAAATCCCACCAATACTTGCCACGTTCACTTTGCAAAAACTGAGTCAACCCGATCGAACCGAAAACGATTGCTCCGAGCGGCAACCACCAGTAACTTTGCAAGAAATTGCTGAAGCTCAGGAGCAAATCGGTGGCCATCGGCAATTCGCCTTTGGCGCGCAGCGTGGCAAACAAAGGTTCAAATTTTGGGACGAACACGATGACTAAAACAGATGTCACCCCGATACCGACGAAACACAAAAAAACCGGATATGCCAACGCCCCAGCGGCTCGACCCTTCATGTCTTCTTGCTGTTCGGTAAAGTAGGCCACGCGTTCGAGGGCATCTTCCAAGAAGCCGCCTTCGTTTCCAGCGCGCACCATATTCACGCCCATCTCGCTGAAAACTTTGGGGTATCGGGCCATCGCGCTAGGCAAAGCCTCGCCTTCCTCGACCCGCGAGCGAACATCTTCCAACACGCTCTTGAAGCTAGGTTTTTTCGTTTGCGCCGCCAGCACTGAGATGCTACGAAGTAGCGGAACACCCGAACGCAATAGGGAGGCGAGTTGATTGTAGAAGTTGGCCATCACCTGGCCACTTACCTTCTTGCCACCGAAGCTTTTCACACTTTTGGCGACGTTGATCTCGACGGGCAGAAGGCGAGCTGCGTCCAACTGCATGAGCACATCTTGCTGTGAGTTGGCCGTGATCGTGCCGGTCGTCTTTTGGCCGCGATGATCGCGAGCGGTGTAAACGTAGTCAGGCAATGCGATCCCCCTTCGTCACACGCATGACTTCATCGACGCTGGTCTGTCCTGCAATCGCCTTGTCCCAAGCATCCATCCGCAGCGTCCGCATTCCCGATTTCAATGCAGCTTGTTTGATTTCCCATGTGCTGACGCGCTCGTGAGCCAAATCGCGAATCTTTTCGTTGGTTACGAGCAATTCGTAAATTCCCATTCGACCAACGTAACCCACGTTGCGGCAAGCCCGGCAACCGACGCTTCGATAGAGCTGTCGCCCGTCGAACCCATCCCAAGGAAAATCGTTCGGCAAATCGGCGCTGGTCGGAGTGAAAGCTTGTTTGCAGTGGCTGCACAATCGGCGGAGCAGGCGCTGAGCCATGATGGCTTCGACCGTGCTCGAAACTAGGAACGGCTCGATGCCCATATCGACCATTCGAGTAAACGCGCCGGCAGCGTCGTTCGTGTGCAACGTGCTAAAAACCAAGTGGCCGGTTAAGGAAGCTTGGATCGCATTCTCGGCAGTTTCTTGATCTCGAATCTCACCGACCAGCACAATGTCGGGGTCGTGTCGCAGGATGCTCCGCAGGGATGCCGCAAATGTCAATCCGATCTTGGGATGCACTTGAATTTGATTGATACCGTCCAATTGGTATTCGACGGGATCTTCCGTGGTGATGATCTTGTTTTCGGAACTGCGGATTTCGAGCAGCGAGCTGTAGAGCGTTGTGGTCTTGCCGGAACCGGTCGGTCCAGTAACCAGGATGATGCCGTGCGGCAAGCGAATGAGTTGGCTGAAGATGTGGTAGGTCTGGGGGTCCATGCCGAGACCTTGCAGATCGAATTTCATGGCTCCTTTGTCCAGGATACGCATGACCAGACTTTCGCCGTGGATCATCGGAATGACCGAGACGCGAATGTCGATCTCGCGCCCGTGAACTCGCAGCTTGATACGACCGTCCTGGGGCAAGCGTTTCTCCGCGATGTTCAACCTAGCCATAATTTTCAAGCGGCTGATGATTGCAGCTTGAAAGCGATTGATCTC
>WPCK01120143.1_pt1 | contig 16557 bp, 15 predicted proteins | sample 5399851 | NCBI WGS metagenome assembly WPCK01 (sample SAMN12869471, study PRJNA574797) | sludge metagenome | isolation source: wastewater treatment of pH11 | place: China:Beijing | collected 2019-05-20 | reverse complement strand
TCCAGGCCAACCGCCGTCCAAAGGTAATTTTCAAGCTTCAGGTTGCAGAGAAGAATCCAGACGATAACGCCGAAGGCTCCTGTCACAACGCTTGCCCAACCCCAGCCAGACGGAAGGTACTTGCGGTAGACCGGGAAAAATCCGGCGATCAGGCCTGTTACGAGCAAAATCTTCAACCCGTAGACGATCGTGTGCTTGCGGGCTGCTTCCCCCTTCTTCTCGCGGAAATACTGTTCGTTGATCTCAGCATCATCCGCAGCTGGCCTGGAATCTTGCGAACCGATATCCCCGGAACCGGGGGAAACTCCGCCATCCGCTTCGATCGTCTCCGGCAAAAAACCGGGAATACGCGGCTCAAAGGATCCGGCGGCAAGCAGGACAATCAATGGCAGCACGAAGGGAAGGGGGGATGGCAAATCAGAAGAGCTCATTTTCCATGTCCGTTGATGTTGCCGGTCCCTGGCCGGGACCCGTGATCCACTGCACCGGCCACCGCCTATAATAGTAAAGGGAATCCCGCCTGTGGGGCCGGGAGTGTATCGATTCGACCGGGTCGCGCGATTGAGAACAATGCAATCTAGTCAAAACTCAAGTTGTTGTCGCTTCCGAACGTGCTGCATTCTGGCACTTTTGATTGCCGGAGTTCCGATACACGGCATTGCGGCAATCGCATCAGGGCAGGGGACCCAAAAGAAGAAATACGAAGCTGTCCGCCATCAAATGGTCGAGCGCTACGTTCGCAGCTCGGGTGTCACGAACGAAAGAGTGCTCGCTTCAATGATGGATGCGCCCCGTGAAATGTTTGTTCCGGACAATGTTCGCGATCAGGCCTATCTCGATGCCGCCTTGCCCATCGGACATGATCAGACCATTTCTTCACCTTTTATCGTTGCCTTCATGACCGAAGCCATCGATCCGCAAGCCGATGATCGTGTTCTGGAAATCGGAACCGGCAGCGGATACCAGGCGGCGATCCTGTCGCCACTTGTGAAGGATGTCTATACCATTGAGATCGTCGAGCCACTGGGAAAACAGGCGGAGAAAACTCTGCAGCGCCTGAAATACGATAACGTGCATGTGCGGGTGGGCGACGGTTTCCTCGGCTGGCCCGAGCATGCGCCATTCAACAAGATCATTGTTACCTGTTCGCCCGAAAAGGTCCCTGAGCCGCTGAAGGAACAACTCGCCGAAGGGGGCCTGATGGTGATTCCCGTGGGCGAACGACACCAGCAATACCTGATGCTTTACCGGAAAGTCGATGGCGAGCTCGAAGCCAATCCCCTGCAGCCGACCCTGTTCGTCCCCATGACCGGCGCGGCCGAAGAACAACGGCAAATCCTGCCGGATGCGGCCAATCCCGTGATCCTCAACGGTGATTTTGAAGAGGACTTGCCGGAGAACGGGCATGTCGCCGGTTGGTACTACCAGCGCTATATGGAACTGGTGGAAGACCCCAAAGCTCCCTCAGGGTCAAAGTACGTGAAATTTGCCGCCGAGACGCCTGGTCGCAATGCCCACCTGATGCAGGGCTTTGCCATCGACGGAAACGAAGTTGGCAAATTGCGCCTGTCAGCATCAGTCAAACTGGAGAAAGTCATTGCCGGCCCCAATCCGATGCACGATCTTCCTGTTGTGCACGTTGCATTCTATGACGCCGAGCGCAGGGAAACAGGAAGCGGTTTCATCGGCCCCTTTCGAGGAACCAGAGACTGGCAAAATCTCGATCACGAGATCGAAGTCCCAAAGAACACCCACGAAGCGATCGTGCGGATCGGTTTATTCGGCGCGACAGGTATCGCTTGCTTCGACAACATCATGATCCGAGCGGAAAAGCGCAGTCGTTGAGCGCTCGATGTCAGAGCTTGCCTGCATGGAACGACCGGCAAAACCCGTTTTTTCTATACATTTTCACCAACCGGAAAAATTTCGTCAGACTTCTTGTATACCCCAATTGCTCCATTATACTGAAATCGGTGTTTGCTGTCGCAGGCAAGGCTTGCTCTGCGCTTACAAGTCCAATTTTCAGCGAATCTGGAGAACATGGGTAATGATTGCCAAAAACTGGCGGAACAGATTTTTGATTCTGGCGGTTACGGCCAGCTTCGTTGTTGCCGGCGCCAATGATGTTCGCGCCGATTGGGGGAGCCAAGGCGGGTCTTGGGGTGGAAGCAGTGGCGGATCCTGGGGAAGTCGCGGTGGAAGCTCGGGCGGAAGCAGCGGCGGTTCATGGGGTAGCAGCGGCGGGTCTTGGGGTGGCGGTCATCGTGGCCCCATTCGAAACCTGATTGCCCATATTCACGCCAAACACCATGGTTCCAGTGGCGGATCCTGGGGTAGCCGCGGCGGAAGCTGGGGCGGCAGCAGTGGCGGCAGCAGTGGTGGCGTTGTCGTCCGCCACGGGTCCTCCGGCGGCTGGGGTTCATCCGGCGGCTGGGGTTCGTCCGGCCACGGGTCCTCGGGCGGCTCGTCAGGCAACATCTACTATTCGGGTTCATCCGGTGGCAGCCACGGTTATGCCTCCAGTGGCGTACGCTACGGATACTCCCGTTCCGGAGGATATGTCGAACCAGGCGTCGTCTATTCCTCGCCCACCGGAAACTATGTCAATGGCTATGCTCCATCCACGTCTCCGGGCGCGATTCAGGGTGGCCAGGTTTACGATCCTTATCTGCAGCTTCCTGGAACGGTTGTTCCCGAATCGGGTAATGCCTTGCCAGGTGCCGGGGTTCCCGCTCCCGGAACACAAAACCAGCCCACCGGGAGTGAAGCAGAAGGAACGACCGACGGCGATACAGCCATTCTGAATCTGCGATTGCCTTCGGAAGCGGTGGTCTATGTCAACAACAAGCTGACGACGACTCCCGGCGATTTCCGCAGTTATGTGTCTCGCAACCTTCGTCCGGGAAAACGGTACACTTACGAAGTTCGCGCAGAAGTTGAAAAAGATGGCGCAGTCATTGCCCGCACCAAGGTGGTTCATATGACAGCCGGTGTGAACAAGACAATCGACTTCGAGTTTTCGGCGGAATCACCCTTGATCACTTCGGTGACGCTCAATGTTCCCGAGGATGCGAAAGTTCGTCTGGCCGGTTCGGAAACAACGACCTTGGGAAATTCCCGCTACTTTTCCACCAGCAGCCTGAAAGCCGGGGAGAAATGGGAAAACTACACGGTATCCGTTACCGTCAACCGGGACGGCAAGGACGTTACTGAAGAGCGGACGATTTCGCTGAATGCCGGCGATTCGCTGACACTCGATTTTGACCTCGATGGCGACACCCGGATTGCCGCACGCTAGGATCACTGCGGCAGTTTGACGGCCTGTGCGCCCAAGGCAGTTTCAGGTGACAATAGCCCTTTTGCCGATAACGGCAAAAGGGCTTTTTTCGTTTCCTGTTTCTGCTTGCGTTTGAATTCCGGAGAACTGCGACTTGAAAAAGGCATCTGCAGGAAAAGATATCCGGATCGGCGACCCGGGACTCTCCGGCAACTCCTCCGGGGGCAACAGTGAAATCCCGTGGCCACGGTCGCGGCGTCTCTGGGTGAGCGCGGCGGTCGTTTTTCATCTGGTGTGTGTGGCGCTCGCGCCAATGGCTGTTGTCGAACCGCGCAGCGATCTTGCGATGACATTGCATCGGGCGGTATCTCCCTGGACCCAGGCGACATTCACCGATCACGGCTACCGCTTCTTTGCTCCCGAGCCAGGCCCCTCCCATCTGATCGAATATGAAGTCCTGCGCAGTGACGGAACCGTTCAGAAGGGGGTCATTCCCGATCCGGAGGTCGCCTGGCCGCGATTGATGTACCACCGCTGGTTCATGTTGAGTGAAACGGTATTCCAGCATGTCTCCATGACCCTCGAGCCCGCGCAGTACGCCTTTTGGAAACAGGAAACGGAGCAGGAGATTCAGCGGCTGGAAAACGAGGGGGATGCACGAGAGGTTCAGAGACTCCGCACTGACTACGAGATTGCCCAGCAGGAACACGAGAGAAACAGAAAGATCCTCGAGCAGCTCGTGAAGCAGGTCGAGCGGGATTTGCTGGACCGGTACGAGGGGGTAGCGGTCAAGACGCGAATGATCACCCGAATGATTCCGTCGTTGTACGACATCCAGCGCGGCAGGAAGCTGGACGATCCGCGCTATTTGCCGGAAGACGCCGCGTTGCCACTTGGAAACTGGACAAAACCGCCCGACGACGCGGAATCGATTGCTCCCCGGGAAAACCCGGGGCCTGTTTCACCCGGGGCAGGAGAGAATCGGTGAGCGACAGTTTTTCCCTTCACGGGTATTGCCGTCAATGGTTCGACGAAGCCAGGGATGGGTGGAACCGCTTCTGGTTTCTTCCGCGAAGTCCGGCCACACTTTCCTGCCTGCGAATTCTTGCCGGGCTGATGCTGGTTTACACGCATCTCGTCTGGACGCTTGAACTGGATACGTTTTTGGGCAACCACGGCATTCTGGAAAGGAGCCTGTCCCGCGAAGTCCAGGGTGAATCGCCCTTTGTCTGGTCGCACTACGAGTGGTCGGACAGCCCGCTTTGGCTTTGGGGCACGCATGTTTCCGGAATTGTCGTGATGCTGCTGTTTACCGCGGGTTGCTGGACGCGTGTGACCGGGATCGTCAGCGCCCTGTTTGCGATTTCCTGTGCCCACAGGGCAGGGGGGGCCTTGTTTGGACTCGACCAGATCAACTGCATGTTGGCCATGTACCTGGCGATCGGTCCCTGTGGCGCCATGTATTCGGTTGACGCGATCCGAAAGGCAAGGAAAGGGGAGGGGAGCGCAAGCCGGACGTCAACTTCCTGCGGTGCCATTCCCTCGACGATGGCAACGGTTTCGACGCGACTGATCCAGCTTCATCTTTGTGTGATCTACCTGTTCGCCGGCTGGGGCAAGCTTGCGGGCGCTGCATGGTGGAATGGAACAGCCTTGTGGGGCGCGATCGCCAGTTACGAATACCAGACAGTGCCGCTGACATTTCTGGCCGATTTTCCGTTGTTGATCAACGGGCTGACCCTGGTCACCATTTTCTGGGAGTGTTCCTACGCATTCCTGATATGGCCGCGATTAAGCAGGCCATGGTTCATCTTGCTGGCGGTACTGGTTCATATGGGAATCGGCATCTGCATGGGCATGATGACATTCGGGATCATTATGGTCGTCGCCAATCTGTCGTTTGTGGAACCCGGGACCAGCGAATGGCTTTGTCGGCGACTGTTGCCTGCGAGCTGGCGGGGAAACAGGGCATGCGATTCCTGAAAATCGTACTGGCGTATGAAGGGACACACTACGCCGGCTGGCAGGTGCAGCCGAACGGTATATCCGTTCAGGAAGTACTCGAAACGGCCTGGCGACAGGTAACGGGTGAACAGCGGCGCATGGTTGCCAGTGGCAGAACCGATGCGGGCGTCCATGCGCTGGCCCAGGTGTGCAGCATTGAAACCGGCTCGTCCCTCCCCGGAGAGCGGCTTGTCGCGGCGCTGAATGCCGGATTGCCGCCGGATATCCGTGTCCTTGCTGTCGAAGAGGCCCCCCACAATTTCCATGCGATCCGCGACGCGCTCCGAAAGACCTATCATTACCGAATCCAGCACGGTCGCCACGCGGATCTTTTTCAAAGGAACTATGCATGGCACGTGCCGGTGGTCCTCGATGCGGACAGAATGGAGCAGGGGGCGTCTTGCCTGCGCGGCAAGCACGACTTCTCGGCTTTTGAAGCCACCGGGTCGGAAAGGCGCGACGCGGTCCGAACCATTTTTTCCCTGAACGCAAGGTCCCGGGAGCGGGGGCCGTTTCGCGAAATCCGTATTGAGGTGACTGCCGACGGATTTCTCTATAACATGGTTCGAAACATCGTGGGAACGCTCGTCATGGTCGGTCGCGGAAAACACCCGCCGGAATGGGTGCAGGAAGTTCTTGAATCAGGGGACCGAGGCAGGGCGGGCCCGACAGCGCCGGCACACGGGCTTTTTCTCGTCTCCGTGGACTACGATCACTGACGGGCTCCACCTGTCGTAGCCCTCCTGCCGCAGCTAGAATAAGGGCTCAATCACGTAACCCTGTTTGCCCGAGGGATCATTCCAGGCGGCGTTGAATTCCAGGTACCTGCCAGACAAATCCGCAACTGGAGCAGAATCGAAAGTGTCATCCGGAAAAGACTATCTGGGCAGCTACCGGCTGATTCGCCTGATCAGGGCTGGACAGATCTGCAACATCTGGGAAGCCCTGAAGGACGGCGAGAACGAGCGTGTCGCCATCAAGGTGCTGCTGGCCACACACGCCAAAAGGAAAGAGGAGATCGAACAACTGCGGAACGAGGGCCGGGTCGGCTTGATCATGGATCATCCCAACGTGATCCGGATTTTCGAGTTCAATGACATCGGCGATGTGGCGTTCCTTGTGATGCAGCTGTTCAATGCGCGAAACCTGAAACAGGAACTGCGTGAAGACCCGGAAACGCTGGCAATGAACATCCCGCGGGTTGTCAGCCAATGCGTGGACGCACTTCAATATGTCAATGACAAAGGCTGGGTCCATTGCGACGTCAAGCCCGACAACTTTCTTGTCAATGAGCAGGGTACAATCAAATTGATCGACTTTTCGATCGCCCGCCCGCTCCGCCAGCGACGCGGCCTGTTGAGTTGGCGCGACAAAAATATTCAGGGAACTCGCAGCTATATGGCTCCAGAGCAGATCCGTGGCAAGACGCTGGATGCGCGAACCGATGTTTACGGGTTTGGCTGCGTTGCCTTTGAACTTCTCTCCGGGCGCCCGCCGTACTCCGGTTCAAATCCCAATGAACTTCTGGAAAAACACCTGCGTGCTCCCGTTCCCGGGTTGCAGGCAGCTAACAAACATGTCACAGAAGATTTTGCCACACTCGTCAGCCGAATGCTCAGCAAGGAGCCGGACAAGCGGCCCGCCAACTTTGGCGAGGTCAAAAAGGAGCTGAATCGGATCAAGATATTCCGCGCTGGAAAAGAACCGATTATCGGCAAGGCAACGGCGTTCTGAATTCCAGGACCGGAAAGCAAATTCAAGTCAGGTAAAGAAAAGTAAAACCACCGAAACCAGATCCCATGACGTCAATGGACTACCTCGCGTTTGAACAGCCGATCGCCGAGACCGAAGCGGAGATCGCCGAAGTGGAAAGTCGCGATCTCGACCTGGCGGACAAGGCCGAGCTGGTGCGCGAGCTGCGCGCCCGGGTAACGCGAATGTTGCGGGAGACCTACAGCAATCTGACCCCCTGGCAAACCGTGCAGGTCGCCAGGCACAAGAACCGGCCTTACACCACAGACTATCTGAATCTCGTGTTCAACGAGTTTGTCGAGTTGCATGGCGACAGGTTTTTTGGCGATGACCGGGCAATCCGCACCGGCTTCGCCAAACTGGACGAACGTCGCGTGATGGTCATCGGCCACCAGAAAGGACGCAACTACAAGGAACGTTCGGAAACCAATTTCGGTTGCGCCCATCCGGAAGGCTATCGCAAGGCCCTTGCCAAGATGAAACTGGCTGCCAAATACCATTTGCCGGTGATCTGCCTGATCGACACGCCCGGAGCCTATCCGGGAATCGGCGCCGAAGAGCGCGGCCAGGCCCAGGTCATCGCTGCCAATATGTTCGAAATGTCGCGCCTGCCCACGCCGATCATCTGCGTCGTGATCGGCGAAGGTGGGAGCGGCGGCGCGCTCGGAATCGGCGTCGGCGACCGCGTCGCCATGCTCGAACATTCCTACTATTCAGTGATCAGCCCGGAAGGCTGCGCCGGAATCCTCTGGAAAAGCGCCTCGGAGGCTGAAAAGGCCGCCACCGCTCTGAAATTCACCTCCCGGAACCTGTTGCGGTTCGGTGTGATCGACGAAATCATCCCCGAGCCGGTCGGGGGTGCCCACCGGGACCATCACCAGACCGCGGGGCGCCTCAAGCTGTTCCTGTCCCGAACACTACGCGAACTGACCGCCATCCCGGTCGAAACCCTGTTGCAACAGCGTTACGACAAGTTTCGTCGCATGGGGGTTTTCGAGGAGACTGCGGTCACGCTTCCTGACCGGGCGGCCCCCGGCTCCGACAGCGCTTCGCCTGGCTCAGCGGCACGATGATGAAATGAAAAGATTCGGGAACCGGTTGCCGAACAGCCGGTTTTTTCTTCAATACCCAACGTCCGATAATGTTTCTTATGTTCGGTTAGAAGTCCGATTTTCCCGAAGCTTTTTACTTTTTTGCTTTATCCGAATTCGTTCACGGGTTCCGGCGAACACCGTTGTTTCGCAGGAGCGAATCCAGAAGCTCGCCCACCTGCTGACCGACATTCACGCTTTGAAGTTGCCCTTCCCAGGTGTTGGCGCCAGGCGCCGAAGGCTGGACCGGGAACAGGTTGCCGATTTGCTCCAGCGGTGGCGTCCAGTTTCCCGAATTGCCCTGGGTCGACGGGAAACCGCCCGGCAGCTGGCCGGAATTGAATCCGGGGACCGGCGCCGGATCCATCGGATTGCCCACAACTCCCCCGCCGGTTCCCAACCCCCCCTGCCGGACATTCATTTCGTTGTTGAAACGCTCGACGTAGGGCCCGATGTAGGTGTCGATTTCAGGGGGAACAATCCCTTTCAGACGGTCCAGGGCCCGCGCCACGTAGTTGCCGCTGAGCGACGTGCAAATGCTCTGACGTACCGATTCGCCGAGCAATGAAACACCGAACAGCGTAATGATGATGCACAGCATGGCTCCCTTGGCTGCCCCCAGCGCGGCGCCTACCTGGCTGTCGAATGCCTTCAGGTGCCAGCGCTCAATCGTGCCGCGAACAACGCCAAAAACCATCCAGATCGCCAGCGATGAGCCAAAGAACAGAATGAACATGGCAAGGAACTTGTTCCATGCCGGATCGCCGCCAATTTTCTCTGCCACAATCCCTGCGAAATTGCGCGAAACGAAATAGCTGACGACAATCGACGAGATCGAAGCCACCTGCCAGGCGAATCCTTTACGCAGTCCAAAGAAGACCGAAGCGCCAATGACGCCCAGCATGATGAGATCGTAGGTTTGCATGTTTCCTGAAACTCCCGGTAAAGGCCGGCGGGAGTATATGGAGGGGACGGGCAAGGGCACAGATCAAGTTTCCGCAAGGAAAGATGTTGGATGGCGGAAAGGCCTTTCTGCTAGCAATCCGTTTCCATGTCCGGAGCAGGGGTGTTTGCCGGGTTTGCACTTGGTCGTTTTCCGCGATTTGCCTACCGTTGGAGGTGTATGGCTGATTTCGGAACACACATCACGACCAGCACCGTGCTCGGCGCCGGTTACGGCGCATTGGCCTGGTACTATTGGGACATTCCGCCGCAGCATTGCATCATTGCCGCAATGCTTTGCAGCGTTGCCGGGATGTTGCCGGACCTGGACAGCGATTCGGGAGTCCCTGTCCGCGAGACGCTCTGTTTCCTGGCCGTTCTGATTCCCATGTTGATGATCCCGAGGTTCCAGGCGCTCGGTCTGGATACGGAGCAAATTGTCTTTGCCTCGGCCCTGATCTATGTCGGCTTGCGCTTCGGAGTCGGAGAATTGTTCAAGCGCTACACGGTCCATCGGGGAATGTGGCACAGCATTCCAGCCGCCGCGATTGCCGGCCTGGTGACCTACGAAGTCTGCCTTTCTCCCGACGTTTCAATTCGGCTTTTCAAGTCCTGGGCGGTAGTGATTGGTTTCGTCTCCCATCTCGTGCTGGATGAGTTCTGGTCGGTAGACCTGTTTGGCCGGAAGCCGCGGATCAAACAGTCCTTTGGCACGGCCATGAAGCTCTTTGGAAAAGACAACTGGGCGAATTTCACGACTTACGCCAAGCTGGGTCTGCTGGTACTGGTCGTTATCGGAGATGCAAAACTCATGGAGCATTTTGGCGCAAAGCCGATTGAAATCGCCCTGCCCGGTACTGGCCAGGCGAAAGAATGGATTGGCGAACTGGTTCCGCTCGTGCAGGACAAGTTCAATTCGCTGCGCTGAGTCAAAATGCTTTCCGGCTGTCCAGCAACAGGGTCACCGGTCCGTCATTGACGAGTTCCACCTGCATGTCCGCGCGGAAACGGCCTTCGGCAACGGCGATGTTCATTCCGCGGACTGATTCGACGAATTCGCGATAGAGCCGGTTGCCGGTTTCCGGATCGGCGGCGGTCACAAATGATGGCCGGAGTCCCTTGCGGGCATCGCCCAGCAGAGTGAACTGGCTGATGGCCAGCAGTTCTCCGCCGGTATCCTTCAGGGAGCGGTTCATCTTCCCCTCATCGTCCGGAAAGATCCGCAGGTTCACGACGCGTTCGGCAAGCCACTTCACATCCCTTTCGTCATCGCCTGCGGCAACTCCGACGAGGACGACCAGTCCGCGACCGATCCGTCCGACGATTTCGTTGTCGACGGAAACGTGAGCTCTGCCGACTCTCTGAACACAGGCGCGCATGGTTGACCAGTCCGGACAGGAAAGCAAGTCTTTTCATGATAGAGCCCCCCTGCCCTTGGCAACATTCCCCTGCGTCACCACAATTCCGCCATGAGCAGAAATTCCGGGCCGGCAACTTCGAGTGGACCTGTGATCGCTGTCACGACAGGCGATCCTGCCGGCATCGGTCCGGAGATTGTCGTCCGCGGCTGGAAAGAATTCGCGCTCGCCTCCGATTGTCGCTTCCTGGTTATCGGAAACCCGCTTTATCTTGAACGCGAATTGAAGCAGCTGCCGGCGCCGCTGGAGATCGTTGCCATCTCATCGGTCGGCGCTGTTCACGATGTGCCGCGCGAGGCGATTCCGTGCATCCCCACAGGCTTCCCGGATCCGGACGATTTGGCGGAATACGGCGTTGTCAGCGATCTTGCCGGCCACGAAGCACTTGAATCCATTGAAGTTTCGATTGCAGCTGCCTTGCGCGGCGAAGTCTCGGCAATCGTCACCCCGCCGATCAGCAAGAAGGCCATTCACCTTGCGGGCAGTCCGTTTCCAGGTCACACGGAGCTGTTCGCCGCCCGCTGGAAGGTACCGGACTTTGCCATGATGTTGTACATTCCTGCCGGGGAAGGTGTGGGAGGCGATATCGGGACAGGCGTGGTTCATGCGACCCTGCACCAGTCGCTACGCAATGCCATCGATACGCTTTCGACCGGACGAATTCTCGCCTGCGCGCGACTCGCCCGTGAATTCGGACAAAGGATTCTCGGGCGATGCGGCATCGATCGGGCTCCCCGCATCGCCGTGGCAGCTCTCAACCCCCATGCCGGAGAGGATGGCCTGTTTGGCGATGAAGAGTCGAAGATTATCGCGCCAGCGGTCCGGCTTGCAAGGAGCGAGGGAATCGTTTGCGCCGGCCCGATCTCCTGTGACACATTAATGGGCCGCGCCGCCCAGGGCGAGTTTGACCTGGTGGTTGCCATGTATCATGACCAGGGGCACATTGCCCTGAAACTCCTTGGCATGCACAAGGCCGTCAATGTAACACTTGGACTGCCGGTGATCCGGACCAGTGTTGCTCACGGAACTGCGTTTGAAATTGCCGGCCGGGGAATGGCCGATCCCTCCAGCATGATTCGTGCGGCAAATGTGGCAAAGGCACTGGTACCGCGCAACGCAAGGGAGTAACCCGATTCTCCTTTCCCCTCCCCTCCCCTCCCCTTCCCTTCGTCTCCCTCGTTTCCGTCAACCGGGAAATCTGGATAATGTGTCGTTGCCATCTGGTTACCTGGCCTGACGATGCGCCAACGCCGAGAGGATTCGATCGACATGCTTGACAAAATTGGAATCGCGAAACGGATTGCCCGCGAGTTGCGCGATGGCTGGTACGTCAATCTGGGGATCGGTATTCCGACACTGGTTGCCAATTATGTTCCGCAGGGAATGAACGTCGTGTTTCAGTCGGAAAACGGCATTCTGGGGATGGGGCCATTTCCGTGGGAAGGCGAGGAAGATGCCGACTACATCAACGCCGGCAAACAGACCGTGACAGTCCTTCCCGGCGGTGCCATTTTCGATTCTTCAACCAGTTTTGCGATGATTCGCGGACGCCATGTGCAATTGACTGTGCTCGGTGCGATGGAAGTATCCGACTCGGGTGATATCGCCAACTGGAAAATTCCTGGAAAGATGGTCAAGGGGATGGGGGGCGCGATGGATCTGGTGGCTTCCGCCGACAACATCATCGTGGCCATGATGCATGTCAATCGGGAAGGCCAGTCCAAATTGCTTCGACAGTGCACGTTGCCGCTGACCGGGGTCAAGTGCGTCAAGCGGATCGTCACCGAGTTGGCAGTTCTCGATGTCACACCCGATGGATTCCAGTTGCTGGAAAGGGCACCCGGCGTCACCGTCGACCAGATTCGCAAGGCCACAGAAGGCCGTCTGGTTGTCACCGGCGACGTTCCCGAGATTGCCGTCGACGCCTGATCAAATCAGCCAGAAAGTCAGACTCAACACGATGCCGCCGGCAATCAGCGACATCAGGCACAGTCCGATGATATCGCGGATTTTCAGACCGGCGATCGCCAGCAATGGAATCGCCCAGAATGGCTGGGCAAGATTTGTCCATGCGTCCCCCCAGGCAACGGCCATGATTGTCTTTGGCAGATCCGCGCCCAGTTCCCCGGCAGCTGGCAAGACAACGGGTGCCTGAACCTGCCACTGGCCGCCTCCCGAAGGCACAAACAGGTTGAGCAGGCCGGCACTGTATAACGTGAGCAGGGGAAAGGTCTCTTTGGTGGAAATGTCGACGAACCAGTCAGAGATCTCCTTTGCCAGTCCGGTTCCCACGAGAATCCCCATCAAACCGCCGTAGAGCGGATACTGAACGAGAACGGGAGCTGCCTTTGGCGCCGCTTCGCCGATCGACCGCGAGAACCGCCGGACTGACCCATGTAGCAGCAGTCCCAACGCCAACAGGACCAAATTCAGTGTATTCAGGTTGAGCGAAAATTTCCCCTCGCTGAATTGCCCAAACAGAAACAGGGCGAACAACAGCACCAATGCGGCCGCTGCCGGCCACGAATCTTCCAGCCAGCCGACGAATGACCGGCTGCCGGAGTCAGGATCGCTTTCCGCATCGGAACTCGTCCTCGCGGGTAAAGGGAGCGCCGCAACGGATTCATCTGATTTGACTACCCGGAGCAGAAACAGGTTGACCAGTGGAATAATGATGAACAGCGAAGCGATTGCGACCAGGTTTGTCGGGCCGAACAGGGTTTCGGAAACGGGAACCGTTTGTCCATCCATCAGCTTCAGTGAGGGGTCGCCAGGCGTGTTGACCGCCAGTGGAATGCTCCCTGACAATCCGCCGTGCCACACGATGAACCCGCTGTAACTCGCCGCAACGAGCAGGCGAAAAGGCGCTTGCGGAACGCGCCGTCCCGTTTCCAAAGCAACAATCCCACCGACGACCAGGCCCAGCCCCCAGTTCAGGTACGAGGCAAGCAGTGCGGCCAGTGAACAAAATAACACTGCCTGACGGGGGGTCCGGATTCGCGAGATCAGTCGCGAAAGAACTGCCTGCACCGGCGGCGAAGTCGCGACGGAGAATCCGGCGACAAGCATGAAAGCCATTTGAAATGTGAACCCCGCCAGGTCCCACAGCCCGTTTCCCCATGCGCGGATCGCATCCATGAATCCGCTGCCGGTGATGCCGACGGCGCAAGCGATAGCAAACCAGGTGAGACCGATCGCGATGACAAACGGGTCCGGCGTGTATCGATTGAGAATTCGGTCGACGACTTGAATCACGATTTTCATGAAACTTGCCACCTCGGCGGTTACGGGGATGGGCAATCACAATCCGATCTCTCATAATCACATGATCGGGACCCGGATATTTTGTACCGCCAGCCATTCCTGTGCGAGGCTGCATGGTAAACAAACGTCCAGCCACGCAGCCCCGGAGATGTCACGCGCTTCCCCGGCATATCATGAGGAGAAATGAGTGATGAGCGCCGTTGCCGATGTCAAACTGACGGATCGCCAGCGAAAAATCCTTGACTTCATTCGCAAGCAGATCGATTCCCGCGGCTATGGGCCGACCATCCGCGAGATTGGCAAGGAATTCCGGATCACGTCCCCCAATGGCGTTCTTGGCCATTTGCTTGCCCTGGAAGCAAAGGGATGCATTCGCCGCACGGCGGGAAAGAACCGCTCGATCGAACTTTCCCGCGAGATTCTCGAGGAGCAGCGGGGGCTCCCTCTGGCGGGAACGGTTTCGGCCGGAATGCTGACCGAGGCGGTTGAACAGCAGGAACGAATTGATCTGGGCAGGATCCTCGCGCGGCGAAATGCCTACGTATTGCGCGTCGCAGGCGACTCTATGGTCGACGCTCACATTTGCGATGGCGATTTTGTGATCATTCACCCCGCCAGAACCGCGGCGGCCGGTGACATCGTGGTGGTTCAGGCGGAAGATGGCCAGGCGACCGTGAAGTACTGGTTTCCGGAAAAGAACCGGATTCGCTTGCAGCCCGCGAACCGGCGAATGAAACCGATCTTCGTCAGGGAGGCGCGAGTTCTGGGAATTGTCCGCGGTGTCGTCCGGAACATCGCCTGAACCTTTTTCGTTTTTACTTCGCCGGTCTTTCCCAGGCTTTTCTCAACCACTCCATGCGGGAATTCAGGGGAACCGTGAACAGGTTCATCTGGAAGTGGCTGGCATCCTCAATCGTGTCGAAGGTAACGTCGCTGCCGTTCGCCTGCAGGGCTTCAACCGCTGACTTGACCACATTGTAGGAAATCACTTCATCGGCGCGGGAGTGGATGCTCAAAACGGGAATCTCCATGCGCGGGGTTCCAAAGCCGTCAGGCGTGCTGGAGGCCAATACAATGGCTGCGCGAAAGAAGTCGGGACGATTCCGCGCGAAATACCAGACCCCCTGCCCTCCCATGGAATAACCCACGACCACCGTGCGCTGGCGATCCACGGGATATATTTCGCAAACCTTGTCCACCAGTTCCATCACCTGCGAAAGCGCTTGCTCATTGGCAAAGCGGCCAAAATTGCAGTCAGGCGCCAGAAACAGGGCATCCTTGATATCCATCGCCGGCCTGATCAATTGTCTCACAAAGTCCGCCCCGTAATGGGGCATGTAAGCTCCGTTCAACGTGCCGGGATGCAAAAACAGCACAAGAGCCATTTTGTCATCGGGTTTGAGCATGGCCGGCACCATTGCGTGATAAGTGACGATCGATCCGTCAGCTGTGACCCAGGTGACGCGATGATCACCGGCATCCAGGCGGGTCATCTCAAGTTTTTTTGCGGTATCCGCATCCATCGAATCGTCGGCGGAGCCGTCTTCCCCGGTTTCCTCTTCGACGAATTCCTTGTCACCTGAATTGCATCCCGCAATGACACAGGAAAACGCAGCGAGCAAGATCAGCAACAAGCGGACCATGCCACAGGTTCCCCTGGAGCCGAATTCATCATCACCTGTTCGAAAAATCATCGGAAAGACCTGCTGCGCCGTACAAGACTCGCGCGCCAATTTCGTGTTAACTGACAACCGCACTCCGCAAAAGGAGTCCTTCCCAGTCTAGCATGGTACAATCCACCGGGGAACGACCCAAAGCTGCACACGTCTGGCAACGCGAATGAAACACTGCTCGTCGACAATCGGCGTTTTTCGCCAGTTCACCCCGAGACTCCTGTTTCTCTTCATGGGCTTGTTTCCCATCGATGTCGCCGGACAGGTTTTGGCCGAAGATGAACCCGCGGCCGTGATCGATGCCGCCATGAACGATTTCATGGATCGCGCCGGCGCGACTGCGGGCACGGTTGCCATCTCGCGTGGAGACCGGATTCTCTGCCATCGCGCCTTTGGATTTGCTGACAGGCGCAAGACAGTTGCGGCTCGCGACAACTCGGTCATGCGAATTGCCAGTTGTACCAAACCGGTGACACTCGCCGCTGTGGAGGCCCTTGTCGCGCAGCGGAAACTCTCCTGGGATCAATCCGTTTACGAATACCTTTCGATTTCTCCGGCGTCCGGAGAACTCGGCGATGCGCGAATTCCGAAGATCAGCCTCCGGCATCTTGCCGACCATAAGGGGGGTTGGGACAGGAACGCAACTTTTGACCCGCTGTTCAGCATCGAAGGAATCAAACGGGAACTGAAACTTCAAAACGTCGGCAAACGTCAGATCGTTCGCTACATGTGGACCCGGCCACTTCAATTCGAACCCGGCGAACAATACTGCTATTCAAACTTCGGCTACATGCTCCTCGGAATGGTCATCGAAAAGGCCCACGGCAAGTCCTATATCGCATCCCTGCGCGAACTGGTGGGCGAGCCGGCCGGTATCGACGACCTGATGATATCGAATCCCTACGCCTCGGCCCGCAACCTGCGTGAAGTCGATTACCCCGCCGAAAGCGAACTCGATGCGCGAATTCATGAAGCCGCCGGAGGTATCGTCACCTCCGCGGTCTCCCTCTGCCGCTTCATGGGCAAATGGTGGCTCGACGGAGTCCCGCGGGAAGGAGAGCGAAACCGGTTTTTCTACCAGATCGGTTCCCATCCCCTGACCACCACGGCACTGATCGAGCAACGGCTGGACGGCC
>WPCK01123145.1_pt1 | contig 16580 bp, 15 predicted proteins | sample 5399851 | NCBI WGS metagenome assembly WPCK01 (sample SAMN12869471, study PRJNA574797) | sludge metagenome | isolation source: wastewater treatment of pH11 | place: China:Beijing | collected 2019-05-20 | reverse complement strand
TGCGGTAGAATTTTCGTAACAGCAGCATGGATGCTGCGGAGGCTGAAAGGGCACAGGGATGTGATCCTTGAAGCCGGTGGAGAAAATTACTACCCAGTTAAGGGCGTTGCACCGATCTATAATCTGCTTAGCTAAGGGCATTACACTGATCTTTAAGCTGCTATCAGGCAATGCACTAAATTACTGACCAGTTTGGCTGCACTTGGCTTGTAACGCCAATCCTACTTTAGAACTAGGCTGCTTCCCCAACTCGCGGGTGATAAACCAGCCGGCCTGCGCCAGCAGGGTTAAATCTACGCCATGCGCAATGCCAAGACCATTTAGTAAATACACCACATCTTCGGTAGCGACATTCCCCGAAGCGCCGGCAGCATAAGGGCAGCCGCCTAAACCGGCGACCGCGCTGTCAATAACGGCTATACCGCGACTGAGCGCCACATAAATATTAGTCAGTGCCTGGCCATAGGTATCGTGAAAATGCACCGCCAGTTGTTCTTTTGGTACTACTGCCAGCACCGCATCCAGCATAGCATTGACTTTAGCCGGGGTGCCGACACCTATGGTATCACCCAGTGAAATTTCGTAGCAGCCCATGTCCAGCAGGGCTTTGGCGACGAAAGCCACGTCAGCCGGTGCAACCTCACCCTGATAAGGGCAGCCGACCACGCAAGAGACATAACCGCGCACTTTGATACCGTCGGCTTTAGCCGCTTCGAGTACCGGCGCAAAGCGCTGCAGGCTTTCAGCCACCGAGCAGTTGATATTCTTTTGGCTAAAGGCTTCCGAAGCCGCACCAAAGATCGCCACCTCTGTGGCGCCAGCGGCTTTGGCAGCTTCATAGCCTTGCAGATTTGGCGTGAGCGCGGCGTAAGTCACACCGTGATGGCGCTTTATCCCGGCAAAGACCTCAGCTGAATCGGCCATTTGCGGCACCCACTTGGGTGAGACAAAGGCGCCGGCTTCGATATACTGATGGCCGGCCGCGCTGAGCAGATCAATCAGTTGAATTTTTGCGCCGCGGCTAACGCTGCTTTCGTTTTGCAGGCCGTCACGCGGCCCGACTTCGACCAGCCGGACCTGTTTTGGAAAACTCATGCTTCCTCCGGGCTAAAGTCCACCAGTTGGGCGCCATCTTTTACCAGATCGCCGGCAGCATAGAATACGGCATTGACGGTACCGGCTTTAGGGGCCTTAATCGCATATTCCATCTTCATCGCTTCCATAATCACCAGTGTTTCACCGGCTTGCACCTGCTGCTCTGGCTGACACAGCACGGCAACGATGGTGCCGTTCATCGGCGCGGTCAGGCTGCCGGCGTTATCGGCGGCATCAGTAACCGTAGCGACTTCGGTCTGATAGACGATGTCGTAGCGCTGATGTTTGATAAAGACACTGATGGTGTCCTGATACTGGCTAACCCGCACTTTCATCCGGTGCCCGGCGAGGATGGCGCTCAGCTCATCGCCATTTAAACTGGCCTGACAATCCAGCGTCTGGCCGTTTAACGTCAGGCTATAGTGCTGTTGCTGCGCCGCTACGTTAATCAGCTGCTTGTCATCACCCAGCTTTAACTCCAGGTTTAAGCTTGGGGTTTCGTTTAGCCGCCAGCCATGGCTGAACTGCCAGGGGCTGCTGGCCGTTTGACAGCTGGGTGCCTGCTGCTTACTGACAATATAAAGTGCGGCCAGCAATAACGCCTGGCTTTGCTGGTTATGCGCCGGCGCAAACAGACTGGCCTGATGTTTATTGATAAAGTTGGTATCCAGCTCCGCTGCTTTAAAGGCCGGATGTTCTACCAAACTGGTTAAAAAGCCAAGGTTGGTAGTAACACCAGCAATGCGGTAATCATCCAGCGCCCGCAGCATACGGCTGATGGCGCGGTCGCGGCTTTCATCCCAGACAATCAGCTTGGCGATCATCGGATCGTAGTAGGGCGTGACTTCGTCGTGCTCGACCACACCGGTGTCCACCCGCACATGCCGGCTTTGCTCTGGCTGGCGCAGGTAGGTGAGCTTACCGGTTGCGGGTAGAAAGTCGTTATCCGGATCTTCGGCATAGACCCGCACTTCAATAGCATGGCCATCCAGCTGAATTTGCTGTTGCGATAGCGGCAGTTTTTCCCCGGCTGCGACCAGTAATTGCCATTGCACTAAATCCTGACCGGTAATCATCTCGGTGACCGGGTGCTCAACCTGCAACCGGGTATTCATTTCCATAAAATAGAAGGAGCCGTCTTCGTCAAACAGGAATTCGACGGTACCGGCACCACGATAATCAATCGCCTGAGCTGCCTTTACCGCCGCTTCACCCATCGCCTGACGCTGTGCCGGGGTAAAATTCGGCGCCGGTGCTTCTTCAATCACTTTTTGATGCCGGCGCTGAATCGAGCAGTCACGTTCGGCCAGATAGACCGCATTGCCGTGGTTGTCGGCAAACACCTGAATTTCGACATGGCGTGGTTTGGTCAGGTAGCGCTCCAGCAACATCTTATCGTTGCCAAAACTGGCTTTGGCTTCGCGGCGGGCGCTGGCCAGTGCCGGTGCAAATTCATCGGCGTTCCAGACTACGCGCATACCTTTACCGCCGCCACCATAGGCAGCTTTTAACAATTGCGGATAGCCAATTTTGGCAGACTCCGCAGCCAGGGTGGCATCACTTTGATCATCGCCATGATAGCCCGGCACTAGCGGCACGCCGGCGTGCTGCATAATTTTCTTGGCCGCGCTTTTTGAACCCATGGCTTCGATAGCTGGTACCGGTGGGCCAATAAAGACTACACCTGCTTCAGCGCAGGCGCGGGCAAAGTCTTCGTTCTCAGATAAAAAGCCGTAGCCCGGGTGAATCGCCTCGGCGCCGCTTTGTTTGGCAATAGCTAGGATTTTGTCTGCCCGCAGGTAAGAATCTTTACTGGCGGCAGGGCCAAGTAAAAAGGCTTCGTCGGCCAGACGCACATGGCGGGCGTTGGCATCGGCTTCTGAGTAAACTGCCACACAGCGAATACCCAGCTTGTGTGCGGTGTCGATCACCCGGCAAGCGATTTCGCCGCGGTTTGCTATCAGTATTTTACGGAACATACATCCTTATCCTGCTGAATTGGCCGGTATCATCTCCGGCTGGAGTTATTCGTGATAATGCTGTGCTTTACGTTTTGTTATTAATTCGTCAACCAGCCAGGTTTGCGCTTTTCTAAAAAGGCCGTTAAGCCTTCCTGGCCTTCAGCCGAAACCCGAATGCTGGCAATGGCTGCGGTGGTATCGGCAATCAGTTCGGCATTAATCGGGCGCTGGTAGATATGCTGGATCAGCTGTTTGGCACTAGTCACTGCTGCAGGACTATTTTGCAGCAGGCTGTTTATCAGCGTTTCAGATTGAGATTCCAGTTCACCGGCAGCGACAACCTGATGCAACAAGCCCAGAGTTAAGGCGGTGTCTGCACTAAAGCGCTCGGCAGTTAAAAAGTAACGCCGGCATTGCCGTTCGCCCAGCGCTCGCATCACATAGGGGCTGATCACCGCCGGGATCAGGCCGATTTTTACTTCACTCAGACAAAAACTGGCGCCTTGTTCGGCTAATGCCATATCACAGCAAGCGACTAAACCCACAGCGCCACCAAAGGCGGCGCCCTGTACCAGCGCGATGGTCGGTTTTGGGAATTTATCCAGCTTATGCATCAGTGCGGCCAGTTCGTTGGCATCGTCCAGATTTTGCTGGTAGTTTTTTTGCGCCATCGAGCGCATCCAGTTTAGATCGGCACCGGCAGAGAAGTTTTTACCGCGGGCACTTAGCGTTAATACTTTGACCTTATCGTCGGCAGCCAGTTGGTCCAGTACCCGGATAAGTTCGGCGATCATCTGGTCGTCGAAGGCGTTGTGGACTTCCGGGCGGTTTAGGATAAGGTTGGCGACACCGCGGGAGTCAATGCTGGTTTCGGTATAATGTTGGCTCATAATGATGTCGCTCCGTTATTCTTGCTGTGTTCTGAACTGGAATCTGCTGCCCCCGGTTCAGTGCATCCGATGACGAGCACACCGTACAACTTTGCCGGGACACGCTGTGAATACGTCCCTGTACGCTTGCATTTTTCATCCCTGAAAAATACAGTCCCTTGCAAAGTGCACGGAATGCTCATCATCTCGTTCGCAATCGCTTGTTAGTTTAGCCCTTGGCTGCGGTAGAATTTTCGTAACAGCAGCATGGATGCTGCGGAGGCTGAAAGGGCACAGGGATGTGATCCTTGAAGCCGGTGGAGAAAATTACTACCCAGTTAAGGGCGTTGCACCGATCTAAACTCTGCTGAAACTAACGGCTAAGCCAGTTCCTATCCGGAGCATCAAACGGACAATTACATCCGGAACACGCCAAAGCGGCTCTCTTCAATCGGTGCATTTAACGCTGCAGCGAGCGCCAGGCCTACCGTCATACGGGTTTGCGCCGGATCGATAATGCCATCATCCCACAGCCGCGCACTGGCATAGTACGGATGCCCCTGCTGCTCATACTGCTCAATAATCGGCTTTTTCAGCGCAGCTTCGGCTTCCGTTGATAAGGTTTCACCCTTACGTGCCAAACCGTCTTTGGTCACCTGTGCCATTACACCGGCAGCTTGCTCGCCGCCCATTACTGAAATGCGCGCGTTTGGCCACATCCACATCATGGTTGGATCATAAGCGCGCCCGCACATGCCGTAGTTACCGGCGCCGTAGCTGCCGCCAATCAGTACGGTAAATTTCGGTACTTTGGCACAGCTTACTGCCATCACCATCTTGGCGCCGTGCTTGGCAATACCCTCGGCTTCATACTTTTTGCCGACCATAAAACCGGTGATATTTTGTAGGAACAACAGCGGGATCTTGCGCTGGGCACAGAGCTCGATAAAGTGCGCGCCTTTTTGCGCTGATTCAGAGAATAAAATCCCATTATTGGCGACAATACCTACCGGATAGCCGAAGATGCGTGCAAAGCCACAGACCAGGGTCGCGCCATAGTACTGCTTAAACTCATCAAAGTCTGAGCCATCGACAATCCGCGCTATCACTTCTTTAACATCAAACGGCTTACGCAAGTCGGTACCGACAATGCCGTACAGCTCTTTGGCATCGTACAGTGGTTCTGCTACCGGTTTCACGTCCAGCTGCGCTGGCGCAGGGCGGTTTAAGCGCGATACCGCATTGCGTGCCAGTTGCAGTGCGTGTTCGTCGTTTAATGCATAATGATCGGCGACGCCGGAAACTTTACAGTGCACATCGGCACCGCCCAGCTCTTCGGCGGAGACTTCTTCGCCCGTCGCGGCTTTAACCAGCGGTGGACCGGCCAGAAAGATGGTGCCTTGTTCTTTGACGATAATGCTTTCATCAGCCATTGCTGGCACATAGGCGCCGCCGGCGGTACAAAGACCCATTACCACAGCAATTTGCGGGATGCCTTTGGCAGACATATTCGCCTGATTAAAGAAGATGCGGCCAAAGTGCAGCTTGTCCGGGAAGACTTCATCCTGCCGTGGCAGGTTGGCACCACCGGAGTCAACCAGATAAATACAGGGCAGGTGACAACGCTCCGCAATTTCCTGGGCCCGCAGGTGTTTTTTTACCGTCAGCGGATAATAGGTACCGCCTTTGACGGTAGCGTCATTGGCAACAATCATGCACTCGATGCCGCTGACACGGCCGATGCCAGCGACGACACCGGCGGCGGGGACATAGTCGTCATAGCATTCCCAGCCGGCAAACTGGCCGATTTCCAGGAAAGGTGAGCCAGGATCCAGCAACTTTTGCACGCGGTCGCGGGCAAAGAGTTTGCCGCGCGCCACATGGCGGGCGATCAGGCTTTCGCCACCGCCCAGTTTAATCTGCTGCACCTTGCTTTGCAGATCATCGACCACCGCCTGCATCGCTGCCGCGTTTTTCTGAAACTCGTCGCTGCGCGGATTAATTTTACTGGTGATTTTTGCCATCTTAGTTCGACTCAGTAAACAGCTCACGGCCGATCAGCATGCGGCGGATTTCTGAGGTGCCGGCACCGATCTCGTATAACTTGGCATCCCGTAGCAAGCGGCCTGTCGGGTATTCATTAATATAGCCATTACCGCCTAATAGCTGGATGGCATCCAGTGCCATCTGCGTCGCCAATTCAGCCGCATACAGAATCACGCCAGCGGCATCTTTACGGGTGGTTTCGCCACGGTCACAGGCTTTAGCAACCATATAAACGTAAGAGCGGGCGGCATTCATTTTGGTGTACATATCGGCAACCTTGCCCTGTACCAGCTGGAATTCACCAATCGCCTGGCCAAACTGTTTCCGATCATGGATATACGGCACGACCACATCCATACAGGCTTGCATAATGCCCAGTGGGCCTGCTGACAGTACCACGCGCTCGTAGTCCAGACCGCTCATCAGTACCTGCACGCCGCGGCCAACCTGACCCAGTACGTTTTCTTCCGGTACTTCGCAATCTTCAAATACCAGTTCACAGGTGTTGGAGCCACGCATCCCCAGTTTGTCGAGCTTTTGCGCCTGCGAGAAACCTTTAAAGCCGCGCTCAACGATAAAGGCGGTGATGCCTTTGCTACCGGCGTTAACATCGGTTTTGGCGTAAATAACATAGGTGTGGGCATCCGGACCATTGGTGATCCACATCTTGTTGCCATTCAGAATGTAGCGATCACCTTTTTTCTCGGCGCGCAGTTTCATGCTGACAACATCAGAGCCCGCATTCGGCTCACTCATCGCTAAGGCGCCAATATGCTCACCAGAGCAGAGTTTCGGCAGGTATTTTTGTTTTTGTGCTTCAGTGCCGTTACGGAAGATCTGGTTTACACACAGGTTGGAGTGCGCACCGTAGGACAGTGCCACTGAGGCTGAGGCGCGGCTGATTTCTTCCATCGCAATCACGTGCTCTAAATAGCCCAGGCCTGAACCGCCGTATTGTTCATCGACGGTAATGCCCAGTAAGCCTAAATCGCCGAATTTACGCCATAAGTCATTGGGGAACGCATTGTCATGGTCAATTTGTGCCGCCCGCGGGGCAATTTCTTCGCGGGCAAAGCTGTTTACCTGCTCGCGGATCATATCTACGGTTTCGCCCAGGTCGAAATTCAGGCCTTTGTATGTACTAATCATCTTATTCCCCGTTTGCGTTCTTTTGCTGTTTGGCTTCGGTCAGTGTTTCGCGGCAACGTTTTTCTACCGTCACCAGCTCCATCAGCACCACCTTGATATCGTCCAGCTGCTGCTGCAGCTCGGACTTTTTATGTTCAATTAACTTCAGCATGGTATTGAGCTGGGTCACGCTGCTTTTATCGGCATCGTACAGCTCAAACAATTGGCCGGTTTCGGACAGACTAAAGCCCAGACGTTTACCGCGCAGGATCAGTTTCAGCCGCACCCGATCGCGTTTGCTGTAAATGCGGGTTTGGCCGGCGCGGGTTGGCGATAACAGCCCCTGATCCTCATAAAAGCGGATACTGCGGGTGGTGATATCAAACTCTTTTGCCAGTTCACTGATACTGTAGGTTTTTTCGTCTTTTTCTTTCATTGCAGGCCTTCCCGAAAAGTGCAGGCAACTATAAGTGAAGTTTACGTAAAGGTAAAGCTGTGGGCGCGCGAATTAAGGCCTGCAGGCGGACGAAACGGCAAAAATGTAAAGATATGATGCCAAATAGCCGGCACTTTTCGGGACGAAAATCGCCGCTGCGTTTTCCGGCTACAACCATAGTGTTATGATGTTGACGTTGGCGTAAACGTAAATTTGGTGTAGGCTCTGTGCCAGAAAAAATGCCGTAACGGGAGAGAACCGCATGACTCAGCAAAATAGTATTGTGATTGTTGCCGCTAAGCGCACCGCCATGGGTGGCTTTATGGGCGGTCTGGCCGAGGTGGATGCGACCGTATTAGGGGCCACGGCAATTAAAGCGGCGCTAGCCGATGCCGGCATCGCGGCTGAGCAAGTCAGCGAAGTCATTATGGGTAACGTGCTGCCAGCCGGTTTAGGTCAGGCGCCAGCCCGTCAGGCAACCTTAAAAGCCGGGCTGCCACTGAGTGCCGGTGCCACTACTATTAATAAGGTATGCGGTTCCGGCTTAAAAGCGGTGATGTTGGCTGCTGACTTACTCAATGCCGGCAGTGCTGATGTTGTGGTGGCCGGTGGTATGGAGTCAATGAGCAACGCCCCGTATTTACTGGATAAAGCACGCAGCGGCTACCGCATGGGCCACGGTCAGATAAAAGATCATATGATGCTGGATGGGCTGGAAAATGCCTATGACGGCAAAGCCATGGGCTGTTTTGCCCAGGACACCGCGAACGAAAAGGGCATTAACCGGGAGCAGATGGATGCCTATGCGGTAGAGTCATTACGCCGTGCCCAGCACGCGATTAGCAGCGGTGCTTTCGCCGCTGAAATTACCCCGGTGGTGTTCCAAACCCGCAAAGGTGAAGTCAGCTTTAATGTCGACGAACAGCCGGGTAATGCCAAACCAGAGAAGATCCCTTCGTTAAAACCGGCTTTTGCCAAAGACGGTACCATCACTGCCGCCAACTCCAGCTCGATTTCAGACGGTGCTGCGGCGCTGGTGTTAATGCGTGAAGCCGATGCCAAAGCTCAGGGGTTAACGCCACTGGCGCGGGTCGTTGCGCATGCAACACATTCGATGGAGCCGGCACTGTTTACGGTTGCACCGGTTGGTGCCATGCAAAAAGTATTGACCAAGGCCGGTTGGCAGAAAGATCAGGTTGATCTGTGGGAAATTAACGAAGCCTTTGCCATGGTGACCATGCTGGCGATTAACGAGCTGGGCCTGGAGCACAGCAAGGTTAACGTCAATGGCGGTGCTTGTGCCCTGGGCCATCCGATCGGTGCCTCTGGTGCCCGGGTATTAGTGACTTTAATCCATGCCCTAAAACAGCGCGGTTTAAAAACCGGTATCGCTTCACTGTGTATTGGTGGTGGTGAGGCCGTAGCCCTGGCTGTGGAAGCGCTGTAATACAAATTGTCGGAAACACGAAATCAGTCCCACTATAACAGCAACACCATAACAAAAAGCGGTTGGGGAGAAGCGCCGCAAATTGCCTGAAAAATAATAGATCAAAAGATCAGCCAGGCACGCTTAACAGGGTAGGAACCGGCCAACAACACAAACACTAAAGCGCCGGCCGCCCGTTTACTAATAGCAGTTAAAAATCAAAGAGATACTAAAATGACACAACAGGTTAAGTTATTTATTGATGGTGAATTTGTGCACTCGAACAGTGACAAATTGATCCCGGTAACCAATCCGGCCACCCAGGAAGTGATTGCACAGGTACCTTGTGCTACTGCCGCCGAGATGCAGCAGGCGATCGACTCTGCCAAAGCCGCCTTTAAAACCTGGAAAGAAGTACCGGTGTCTGAGCGCGCCCGTTTAATGATGCGCTACGCCCAGTTGTTAAAAGATCATCAGGGCGAAATCGCCGCCATTATCTGTGAAGAGCTGGGTAAAACCGTGGAAGATGCCAAGGGCGATGTCTGGCGTGGTATTGAAGTGGTGGAGCAGGCGGCAAATATTCCGTCACTGATGATGGGCGAAACGGTGGAGAACGTTGCTCGCAGCATCGATACCTACAGCTATATTCAGCCATTAGGTGTCTGTGCCGGTATTACGCCGTTTAACTTCCCGGCGATGATCCCATTGTGGATGTTCCCGATGGCGATTGCCTGCGGTAATACCTTTATTTTAAAACCGTCTGAACAGGATCCGATGACAGTAAACAAGCTGGCGGAGCTGTTTGTCAAAGCCGGTGCACCCAAGGGCGTATTACAAGTGGTGCACGGTGCCAAAGAGCAGGTCGATACCATTTTGCATCACCCTGATATTAAAGCGATTTCATTTGTTGGTTCGGTTAATGTCGGCCAGTATATTTACAAAACCGGCACTGACAATTTAAAGCGCGTACAAGCCTTTGCCGGTGCGAAAAACCATATGGTGATTATGCCGGATGCGAATAAGCAGCAGGTGATTAATGCGCTGGTGGGAGCCTCTGTCGGCGCGGCCGGTCAGCGTTGTATGGCAATCTCTGTGGCGGTGTTTGTGGGTAGTGCAGCTGAGTGGATCCCGGAAGTAGCTGCTGCCATTGGCAAGGTAGGTCCGGGTCATTACAGCAATGACAAAGCGGCCTATGGCCCGCAAATCAGCCCGCAAGCAAAAGCCCGTATTCTGTCGTTAATTGCCCAGGGTAAAAAAGAAGGTGCAACCTGTCTGCTGGATGGCTCCGATTGTCAGGTTGACGGTTACCCGAACGGTAACTGGGTTGGCCCAACGGTGTTTAGCGATGTCACCACCGAGATGGAAATCTACAAACAAGAGATCTTCGGCCCGGTATTAACCACTATGACAGTAGCTAACCTGGATCAGGCTATTGAGCTGGTAAATAGTAGCCCGTACGGTAACGGTACCTCGATCTTCACCGCCAGTGGTGCCGCAGCCCGTAAGTATCAACATAATATCGAAGTGGGTCAGGTCGGTATCAATGTGCCGATCCCGGTGCCGCTGCCGTTCTTCTCGTTCACCGGTTGGAAAGGCTCTTTCTACGGTGATCAGCATGCCTACGGCAAGCAAGCGGTGCGGTTTTACACCGAAACCAAAACCATTACAGCGCGTTGGTTCGATGACGATATTCAGGTAAGTGGCCCGAATATGTCAATTAACCTGCGTTAACCGGTGACAGGAGCAGGCGTGGCGGCGTCTAAAGTAAAGACAAACTAAAAAAATTTTGCAGCTTTAGCGTCGCCCGTTTTGCCTTTTACTGTGCACTTTTACTGTAATTAATCTGGTAGTACAGGACAGTAACGATGAATTTCAATCTGACTGAAGATCAACAGGCCTTTGTTGAGGTCGCCCGCCAGTTCGCTGAGCAAGAGTTAGCGCCGCATGCCGCGACCTGGGATCGCGAACATCATTTCCCGAAAGACGTGCTGCAAAAGGCCGGTGAGCTGGGCTTTTGCTCGCTGTATACGCCGGAAGAGTTTGGCGGTATGGGCTTATCCCGGCTGGATTCCTCCATTATTTTTGAACAGCTGGCAATGGGCTGTACCGCGACTACAGCGATGCTGACGATTCATAATATGGCAACCTGGATGATTGCCAGCTTCGGCACTGAGGCGGTTAAAGAAAGCTGGTTACCCAAGCTGGTTACCGGTGAGCAATTAGCGTCCTATTGTTTAACCGAACCGGGTTCAGGCTCAGATGCCGCCAGTTTACGCACCAGTGCCCGCAAAGACGGTGAACACTATGTGTTAAACGGCTCAAAAATGTTTATCTCTGGCGCAGGCTCAACTGAAGTGTTAGTCGTGATGGCACGCACTGGCGAAGCCGGCCCGAAAGGGATTTCTGCCTTTGTGGTACCTGCTGATGCGAAGGGCGTGATCTACGGAAAAGCCGAAGAAAAAATGGGCTGGAATGCGCAGCCGACCCGACTGGTCACCTTTGAAGACGTGCGTATTCATCAGTCTGCGCTGTTGGGTAGTGAAGGGCAAGGCTTTAGTTTTGCGATGAAAGGCTTAGATGGTGGCCGGATTAATATTGCTACCTGTTCTATTGGTACAGCGCAGCAAGCCCTGAATACGGCCCGTAATTATATGCTGGAGCGGCAGCAATTTGGTAAGCCGCTGGCGGCGTTCCAGGCACTGCAGTTTAAACTGGCTGATATGGCGACCGAGCTGGTCGCCGCCCGTCAGTTAGTACGCTTAGCCGCCTTTAAACTGGATACTCAGGATCCGGAAGCAACTGCCTATTGTGCGATGGCCAAGCGTTTTGCTACTGACGTCGGTTTTAGTGTCTGTGATCAGGCACTGCAGCTGCATGGTGGTTATGGTTATATTAAAGAATATCCGCTGGAGCGGCACTTCCGTGATGTACGGGTACACCAGATCCTGGAAGGCACCAACGAAATCATGCGGCTGATTATTGGTCGTCGCCTGCTGGACGAAGCTGCCGGCGCTATCCTGTAATACAGCCAGGTTAAACTCGGGTAGGTTGTTGCAAAGCCTAGCCGTGGCCGTCACCGCTTAGCCAGACGCTAGGCGGTGACGGCAAGCGCTGCGCCTTACACCTGCAGCCAAACAGAAGGACTCATCATGCTTGAACACTCTGTTGCTCCGGTGCTCTATCAGGAGCTGACCGCAGTTAATGGCAAAAAAATTGCCGTCGCTACCCTTAATTCTGAAAAATCCTTAAACGCGCTTAGCCTGCCAATGGTGGAGTCATTGCTGCCACAAATGCTGCAGTGGAAGGCCGATCCGCAAGTGGCGCTGGTGGTATTACAAGGCGCTGGCGATAAAGCCTTTTGTGCCGGCGGCGATATCCGCGATCTGTACCAGGCGATGAAAGATCAGCCCGGCATTTATCAGCCCTATGTCGAAGATTTCTTTACCAAAGAATACCGGCTGGATTATTTAATTCATACCTTTGACAAACCGGTACTGGTTTGGGGCAACGGTATTGTGATGGGCGGTGGTCTGGGCTTAATGGCCGGCGCCTCGCATCGCGTAGTCACGGCGAGCAGCCGGATTGCCATGCCGGAGATGGCCATTGGCCTGTATCCGGATGTAGGTGCCAGCTGGTTTTTAAACCGTATGCCGGCGGGCTGCGGCCTGTTTTTAGGTTTGACCGGCGCTTCTATTAATGCTGCCGATGCGCGTTTTATAGGTTTGGCTGATGTCTTTATCTGCCATGAGCAAAAAGCCGAACTGCTGGACAAACTGTTGACGGTTAATTGGGGTAATACGGTGGCGCTTAATCATCAGAAGCTCTCTGATGTACTGCGCGCACAGGAAGAAGGTTGTCGCACCCAGATGCCACTCAGTCAAATCCGGCTGCATCAGGATGCGATCAGCCGCTTACCCGGGCAAGCGGATCTGGCTGGCGTAATGGCGGTAATAGACGCCATGCAGGGTGAGGATAAATGGCTGCTAAAAGCCAAGGACTCACTGCGCTACGGTAGTCCAATCACGGCACATATTGTGTATCGCTTATTGCAACTGGGGCAAAGTTTAATTCTGGCCGACAGTTTCCGCTTGGAGCTGGGCTTAAGTGTGCAATGCGCCAAACTGGGCGAGTTTCAGGAAGGGGTGCGGGCACTGTTGATTGATAAAGATTTACAACCCAAGTGGCAGTATCCGGATGTGAGCGCTGTGCCGCAGGCGGTGATCGATGAGTTATTCCGTTCACCGTGGAGCGCCGGGCAACATCCGCTGCAGGATTTAGGCAAGCTAGAAAACTAATTTATTGCGCTGGCCGCAAGGCGGTCAAACCTGATAACAAGGATAAGACAATGGCAAAAGTAGCTTTTATTGGTTTAGGTAATATGGGCGGCCCGATGGCGGTCAATCTGGTTAAAGCCGGTCATCAGGTTACGGCTTTTGACTTATCGGTCAATGCATTGGCCCAGGTAAAAGCCGAAGGGGCAGCCGTGGCCAGCTCGGCAGCTGATGCCGTTGCGGGCGCTGACTTTGTTATTTCGATGCTGCCTGCGGCGAAACATGTGCTGAGCTTATATCTGGGGGAGCAGGGCATTGCCACCCACATCGATAAAAAAGCGCTGGTAATTGATTGCTCGACTATCGATGCGGACAGTGCCCGTAAACTTGGTGCAGCTTTGGCTGAGCAAGGTCTGGCCTTTATTGATGCGCCGGTTTCCGGTGGTGTCGGCGGCGCTAAAGCTGGTACCTTAACTTTTATTGTCGGCGGCAGTGACGCAGATTTTGAGCGGGCGAAAACCGTACTTGGCAATATGGGGAAAAACCTGTTTCATGCCGGCGCGGTTGGCGCCGGGCAGGTCGCAAAAATTTGCAACAATATGCTGCTCAGTATCCTGATGGTCGGTACCTCAGAAGCGCTACAAATGGGTATTGATAACGGTCTGGATCCGAAGGTCTTGTCGGAGATTATGCTAAAAAGCTCGGGCCGTAACTGGACCCTTGAATTGTATAACCCTTGCCCGGATGTGCTGCCAAATGTGCCGTCATCTAATGGCTATCAGGGCGGCTTTATGGTCGATTTGATGGTCAAAGATCTGGGTCTGGCGCTGGAAGCTTCACTGCAAAGTGGTAGTAGCACGCCGCTGGGGGCCCTGGCGCGTAGCTTGTATGTGGCGCACCAGCGGGCCGGCAATGGTAAGCTGGATTTTTCCAGTATTTTTACTGCTTTTGCAAAGGTTAAGAATTAATCGCTGAGACTGTTGCCCGAAAGGCGGGATGGCGGATGTACTTTTTTCTGAGACCGTTGGAGGCCATGGATGGCCGGAATCGAGCCCCAGGGATGGTTCATGGCGTGTCGAAGAAAAAATGTACGCAGCCATCCCGCTTGCTCCGATCTCAGTTTTCCGAACTCATTACGGACTATTAGATTGTTATGAACTTAAAAGATAAAACAATAGTAATTACCGGTGGCGCCCAGGGCTTAGGCCTGGAAATGGCGCGGATGTGTGCTGCAGAGGGTGCCAAACTGGCGCTACTGGATATGAACCCGGAGCAGCTGGCAGCGGCGAAGGCGGAGCTTTCAGCGCAAACCCAGGTAGAAGTTTATGTTGCTAACGTGGCGGATGAGGCGCAGGTCGAAGCCACTTTTGCCCAAATCGATGCCGATTTTAACGGTATTGATGGCCTGATTAACAACGCCGGTATTTTACGCGATGGCCTGCTGCTGAAAGTTAAAGACGGTGAACTGGTTGCCAAGATGCCATTACAACAGTTCCAATCGGTCATTGATGTCAACCTGACAGGGGTTTTCCTGTGTGGCCGTGAAGCCGCGGCACTGATGGTTAAACATGGTCGTAAGGGCGTCATTATCAATATGTCGAGCGTGGCCCGTGCCGGTAATATGGGGCAAACGAACTATGCTGCCTCTAAAGCCGGGGTCGTGGCGATGACGATCACCTGGGCACGTGAATTGGGTCGTTATGGCATCCGCGTGGGCGCTATTGCTCCTGGCGTGATCCGCACCGCCATGACCGATGCAATGAAGCCGGAAGCGCGCGAGCGCCTGGAAAAAATGAAACCGGTTGGCCGTTTAGGTGAAGCTGCAGAGATTGCGCATACAGCTAAGTATATCTTTGAAAACGATTTCTTCACCGGTCGGGTGGTAGAAATTGATGGTGGTATCAGTTTCTAAACAGTTGTTTTCTCTTTGCTAAAGAAAAGGCGCTGCGGCGCCTTTTTTAATTGCATTATTGAGTTGCAGTATTTATATTGAGATTTAGTATTTTGTGGTGCAATAACGCATCACTTTTGCACCAGGGGCGCGTAATGACGAGACAGAGTGTAACACTTAGCCAAGCGAACGAGCAGTGGCTACAAGAAAAAGTGCAGAATGCTCATGAATACAACAGTAAAAGTGAGCTGATCAACGAGTTAATCCGCAACGCGAGGCGAGCTGATGCCATTAATCAAAAACTCGCGGCAGCAGAAGCGGCCGGCTTTACTGATAAAAGTGCGGAGCAAATACTTGCAGAGTTTAAAAAAAAGCTGCTGATTAATGACTGAGTCTTATCAATATCGCTTATCAGAATTAGCAGTAGCTGATTTAGAGCGGATCTATGCTTACGGGATTTGCAACTATGATGTTTCGCAAGCGGATCTTTATTATTATGAATTTTTTCAGATGTTTCAGAAAATAGCAGAAAATCCTTTTTTATTTCAAACGATTGATCACATAAGACCAGGATATAGACGCTGTCTTTGTGGTCGTGACCATATTTATTTTCGCATTAATGGGCAAATAATTGAAATTATGGCAATAATAGGTTCTCAATCATTAGAGTTATGGCTACCTTAACCGGCGTACGGAGTTTATATGCGAGCTATCTTTATAACCTTGTTATTATTAATGTCCTTTACTGCTTATGCTGATGATAGGGCCGAGCTGACTGCGTTACTGGCCGAGTTTTTGGATGGCGCGACCCGTAATGACCCTGCGGTACACGATAAGTATTGGGCGGAAGAACTCATTTATACCAGTTCAGCCGGGCGGCGCTTTGGCAAAGCCGAGTTAATGCAAGGGGTTAATAGTCGTGGTGAGCTGCCAGCGGCTGAGATTAGCATGCGTTATAGCAGTGAAGATCTGCAGATCCTGCAATATGGCGATACCGCAGTGGTCGCTTTTACTCTGGTTGGTACTTCAGCGCAGGAAACCTTACGTTTTTTAAATAGCGGCACCTTCGTCAAACGTAATGGTAAATGGCAGGCAGTAAACTGGCAGGCCACACGTAAGCTGGATTAAATAAAGTTTTGCCAGGCGGCGATCTGAGTAAAAATTATGAGCGTAAGCTAAGCTAGACTAACAAGCTGTCCAGGGCGTGTTGGCGTTTGCTGCTTAGATTTTGTTCGCACTGGCGGCGCTTTGATCGCGAAACGAGGAGCGCAGTTTAGTTATTCTAAATAAGTGACGAGTGACAAAGAACAAAGCGTCGCCAGCGCGAACCCTTCGGGCAGCGTTTGGCTGGCGTTTCTACTGCGTTATCGCTTGTTCATGTAGAATAACTACACATCACAAGCTCTGCCTTGTATAAACACCAGCCAAACGGCTGCAAAAACAAGCAGCAAACGTCA
>WPCK01404215.1_pt1 | contig 16590 bp, 13 predicted proteins | sample 5399851 | NCBI WGS metagenome assembly WPCK01 (sample SAMN12869471, study PRJNA574797) | sludge metagenome | isolation source: wastewater treatment of pH11 | place: China:Beijing | collected 2019-05-20 | reverse complement strand
GCTCCCCCCGACGCCGTGGCTGCAACAAATTCACCAAGTTCGCGAACCGTCAGATTTCCGGCAAAAAACTGCTTGAAAGCGTTGGAAATGCTCTGGACCTGACCGGCAGATTCGTGGGCAAACTCAACCCGGAAATGTTTCATGCCCGCTTCCTGCCAGCGAGGTATCCAGTTGACAGCTACCTGGGACTGCGCTCCAAACACCGTATTTCGACAGCCGACATCGGCCATCACAGGATGATCCCTTCCGCTAGCATCGCGAACTGAGACCCGATGTTTCTCACACGGATGCCCGCAATTCGAGCTGTCCGTCCCCGTCGACAGAAAGCGGCAAAAGACACAGTGCTCGGTATGAAAGACCGGCAGATGCCCCATGGCAATGACTTCCAGTCGCGATGGGTCAGTTGCCTTGGCCAGTTCGACAATCTGCCGTGCATTGAGGTCCCAGCCAGGGGATATCCGGTTGAGCCCCATCTTGAGGTACGTATCGGTGGAAACCGTATTCGCGATGTTCAAGCTGAAATCGCCATCGATGCGAGGCCGCTGTTCCTCTGGAATCGCGATCAGTTCAACAAGGAGTCCCGACGAGCGCGCCAAAATATCGCAATCCAGTGAAACGAGAAAACGAAAGACCTTTTGTTCACTCGGTTTGAGAATACGGGGGCTTGCCACCCGGGCCCGGATCCCGGCGTTGCGAATTCTTTCCACACTGGGACGAAGTCCATAAAGCTCCAGGTAATCAAGCGTGATACTTGCCGGCTGGCAATCCATGGCCGCTTCCAGCTGATCCCCGTTTCTGACCAGGACGTGAAGTTGACAGGGCGCGGCCTTGTCGACTGCCGGTGGAGGGGATGGAACCAGCGAAGTCGGATCGACGGTTCGCAACCCCGCAACGTTGGCCTTGCGCCTGGCTTCCCGGCGACGAGTAATTAAGGCTTCTACCAGGTTGCGACGCAATTCATTCAACTGGCTCACCGGGACAAACAGCGGTTTATCGCCCAAGTCAACCGTCAACTCCTGCAAATGAAACGGCGTTCCCCCCAATCGCCCAAGCTGTTTGCGCAAGGTGTCAACACCAAGTCCTTTTTGATCGGCCAACGCGAGCTTTACGTCACCCGTCAGCGCGATTGAACCTGCAAGATCGTCGAACGCCGTGACACGAAGTGGTTCACCCATTCGTCCGTAAACAGCAAGTCGGAGCGGACGTGTAAAAACAGGATCCGACTGGCCCCTCGGCCGGGCAAGGGGCTTGAGCTGGATCAGCAACTGCGGGTCGCTGGTTCGCCAAAGCCTGTCGCCGACCCGGATTCTCGAAAAATCAATGGCTTCATTGGCAAATCGGAGCTCGACCGTGGCAGTATTGCCGCGAATCTTTTCCACCGAGTAGACGTTGCCCCCTTCTTCGGGTTCATCGGGCGACCGCCAGTCGGCCGCGTCAAAAACGACTCCGTCACCGGGCCGAATTTCTTCAAATGCATCGATATCGACGGATTGACCGGGTCGCAAAGAGGCTACCTTGCCGAGCAACAAGCCACGGTGGCGAGGCGCTCGCCCTTCGACGACTTCCTGGTGATTGACTCCCTGGATAAACCAAGGTCCCAAGCCGCGCGAGTACAATTGGCCAAGCGATTTCTTTTCTTCTTCGATGTCGATTGGTTGGCCTGTCCCCATCGCGGCATCGATGGCCTTGCGATAGGCTCGCGTCGTGGCGGCGACATAGAATTCATCCTTGTAACGCCCCTCGATCTTCAGGCAAGACACGCCGATTCGGACAAGTTCCGGCACTTGTTGCAGGGCGAACAGGTCTCCGGGGCTCAGCAGATAGCGATTGGCACCTGTATCCCGAACCTCGCCATCGACAATCAGCTGGTACGACAACCGGCAAGCCTGGGCACATTGCCCGCGATTGGCACTTCTTCCTCCCCAGGCTTCACTGCTGAAACATTGCCCGGAATAGGAAACGCACAGCGCTCCATGCACGAAGACTTCCAGCTCGACCGGGGTCTCCGAACGAATTTTCGCGATTTCCGCAAGGGTCAACTCCCGCCCAAGCACGACCCGACAGCATCCCATCTGCCGGGCGAATTCACATCCCTGGGCACTGGTGATCGACATTTGCGTGCTGCCATGAACGGGCAGTTCCGGAGCGATTTCCCGGGCCAGCCGGGCAATGCCGGTATCCTGGACAATGATCGCATCCGCTCCGGCCCTGGCGATGCCTTCAATCATCCGGCAGGCTTTTTCAAGCTCATTGTCAAAAACCAGGGTGTTGAACGTCACGAAACCGGAAGTTCCCCTTTCATGCAAGGCGTCGAGAACCTCCGGGAGCTCTTCGAGAGCGAAACCGACCTTGGCCCGCGCAGAAAAACTGTCGAGTCCGAAATAAACCGCATCGGCTCCGGCCTCGATGGCTGCACGCAATTGCGGCCAGCCGCCAGCCGGACTCATCAATTCCGGAGCAAGCTGTTTTTGCGACGTTTCAGAATGTTCACCTGGGATGTCCATCGGGTCCAATGTATGCACAAGATCGCGCCTGAGATAGATGCCGGCTCAGACTCGCCAGGCAATGTAGGACTTGCGGAACAAAAGGAACAGTCTTTCCGTGCGAATATTGCAATCGGGAAACAGCTCCTTCACCTGGCGTTTTGTCAATAGTCGCGTCGTTGCAATGGTTTGGTCGATCTTCGCCTGATCAGGCTTCTCGATCCAGCCCCAGGGCGTCATCCAGCGCAGGATGCGTCGGCGAACATTTTTCGGGAGCCAATGGACGAATGGCGCGAGAAAATGGGGTTCCAGCGGACATTCAAAGGCCGGTGTCTGAATCCACAGCTTCCTCCCCACGCGCCGAACTTCATGGGCAAATCGTTGCTGATGTTCCCAGTCGCCGACGTGCTCAATGACCGAGTTCGAGAGGAGGATATCGTAACTTTTGTCGGTGTAATCGAGATTGCAACCGTCGCCGATAACGCTTGTGATCCGGTGACCCGCCGATTGCGTGTCATCCCATTTGATTTTATCGATGTTAAGGCATTCGATGCGTGCTGCCGTTTGCGGTATGGCAAGCCATTGTTCCGGGACTCCGCCGACATCGAGGATAACGTCGGTCGCGACAGGGTGAATGGTTTCCACAAACCACTTCCATCGCCTGGGGCGCCAAATCCTGAACATGAATCTGTAGACGCCCGCGATCCGATTCATGATGGCCCGGTAATGGAAAGAGAGAATGCTGGTATTCGACAGGGTACGGACAGGGTACGCGTTTACTTTAGTCCGGAGATTTGCCAGAACCAGCTTCTGCTGATGTCCAGACACGGAAATCCAGCCCCCGGAGGCCAGCGATTGTTGGAAAATCGGGGCCGCAGCTTCGATTTTTGTCAAACAGGAAAGAAATTTCCAATTTCGGATTTTCTTGCCAAGAGAGACGGCGGTAAGCTCGAATTCACTGCTGGCGGGAGTTATCTCAAAAATTGAAGCCAAACGGGTGAGCCATGCATATTTCGGAAAATCTGGTCCCGATTGTTGCCATCATGTGTGCCGTTGGCGGGCCATTTGTTTTTCTGTCCATTGCGTCGGTTTGCTCGGCGATCGTGCGAATCAGCAAGAATCGGGGCGATGCCCAATTGAAGGCGATCATGATTGAGCGCGGCATGTCGGCCGCGGAAATCGAAACCGTGCTCGCCGCGCCGCTGCCTGCAAAAAAGAAGAACCAGAAGAATGAAATCCCGGCCGAAAAGCCCATCATGGCCCATGCCGCTCGACAAGCCTGGTAAGCCGTGTTGTTGGCCGTTGGTAGCGGGGCCTTTAGGCCCCGAGTTCATTCCATTGTAGCGGGGCCTTTAGGCCCCGAGTTTATGTCACTCGCTGAATCGGGGCCTAAAGGCCCCGCTACAAAGAAGCCGGATCGCTCCTTCTATGTGGCGGGGCCTTCAGGCCCCGCTTGTACCTCGCATGTCACTTGTTGACTGAAAAGCGGTGGATCGTCTTGTGAACGAATTCTTGTCCAGGCTTGAGAATGGTCGAAGGGAATTCGGGTCGGTTCGGTGAATCCGGGAAGTGCTGGGTTTCAAGGCAGAACCCGGAGTACTGTCCATACCCGCCGCTACCTTCTTCGCCGTCGAGGAAATTGCCCGTGTAGAACTGCAATCCCGGTTGAGTGCTGTGAATCTCCATCTGCCGGCCAGAGCGCGGGTCGCGAACAGTTGCCACATGTCGCATTGAGCCATCAAAGTCGCGGACGGCAAAACAATGGTCATAGCCTTTTACATCCGGATCGCCAACTTCTTTCAGCCGTTCTCCCATTTTCCTGAATGTCAGAAAATCCAGGGGTGTGCCGGCCACATCGAGCAATTTTCCCGTCGGAATAAACGTGGCATCGTTTTCAAGGTACTTGTCGGCAACAACCATTAGCTCCTGTTCGAAGTGCGTTCCCGACTTGTGCCCGCCGAGGTTCCAGTAATTGTGGTTGGTCAGGTTGACCGGTGTCGGTGCGTCGGATGTCGCGCGGAATTCGATGTGAAGTTCATTGTTGTGGGTCAAGAGATAGTCCGCCGTAACAACAAGCTTGCCCGGATAGTTTTCATCACCGTCGGGCGATTCAAGCCGAAAGCGAACGCCGACTGCTTCGTCGGATACGAGAGGTTCCCCCTTCCACATCTGCTTGTCGAATCCCCGATTACCTCCGTGAAGGTGATTGGGACCGTTATTGACCGCGAGCTGATAGACTTTGCCATCGAGTTCGAACTTGCCTTTGGCAATCCGGTTGCAGAATCGTCCGGCAACACACCCGAAATACGATTTGCACTTCTCCCAGGCCGCGATATCGGGGCATGTAAGAATCACATTGTCCAGCTTGCCATCCCGGTCGGGGAGTTCCAGGGTGACCATGGTTGCCCCGTAATCAATCAAACTCATGGAGCTGCCCCGGCTATTCCGGCAGGTGAACAGAGTCACAGGCTTGCCCGAAGATGTCGTGCCGTATTCTGAAGTTTCCACAGAAACACCTGATGGATGTTGGACAAATTTCGCGTCGGGCGGCAGCACGGAACGAGCGGTTCTGGCTTCGGGCGGGGACTCGTCCTGATGACACGCCGAAATTCCTCCCTCTACCCGCATTGCCGGGACCAGGAAAAACAAAACGCCGAGAACTGGAAGTATAAATAGGCTGGCCCTTGACATTTTCCTGCTCATTCTGGTTGTGTTTTGACAAAAGACATCAGTTAGCGTAACCTGAAGGCTTCAAAGCGGGTTAGCTATGCATCGGCGCACCCGAGTTTACGGGTGCCCGGGACCCACGGTTCCGGAACGTCATCACGGCAGTTTTCACCCGGGATTTGTTCACCGGAGCGACTAATCCTGTGCCATGAACGTCAGGGACGGGGAGAATTATGACTTTTCCGGGCCCGATGGTCCACCATGGGACCGGAAACCGTAGGAATAAATTGGCAGCAGGGGTCGCAATTCCCGTTTGGCGACAGTTTTGTTGCAGGATTTCGGGAGTTGCGGTATCGATAAGGAAAAGGACTGTTCGATGATTCAAAGCGTTATAGCCCCGGAAACCGGACAGGAAGAGGTCGACCGGGAACTCAATTGGAACAAGATTCTCGCCGAACATGATCGTTGGCTGAGAACGGTGGTCTATGCGAGACTTGGTGAACCACAGGCCGTGGACGATGTGATGCAGGACGTGGCATTGGCGGCAGTCCGCCAGTCCGCCCCCTTGCAGGACAAGTCGAGAGTCGCGCCCTGGCTGTACAGGCTGGCGGTGCGGCAAACGTTGCTATACCGACGTAAAATGGGTCGGGGCCGAAACCTGACCCATCGCTATGCGGAACGATATCGACCGATTGAAAGCGATACTCGCGATCCCGGGCCCCTTGAGTGGCTGTTGTCGCTGGAAGCCGGCTCGCTTATTCGCAAGGCGATTGGCTTGCTCCGCAAGTCAGACTCGGAGATTTTGTTGTTAAAATACGCCCAGAACTGGAACTATCACCAGATAGCCGAACACTTGGGTATCGGGCATAGCGCCGTGGAAGCCCGTTTGCACCGGGCGCGAGCGCGAATGCGAAAGGAACTGGAGCGTTTATCCGTAATTGAGACTGCAGAATGAATGACGATTCGTTGAATTCGGGAATCAACTGGTTCGAACTTGACCGGCTTGTGGATGGTCAACTCGCGCCGCATGAATATCGCGAGCTGTTGCGGCAGATCGACAAGGACCCCGATGGCTGGCGGCAATGTGCGCTGGCGTTCCTGCAGCATCAGGCGATTGAGAAGGAAATGAAGGCGATGGGGGTTTTTCCTCCGGCCGCAATGGAATCCTCAATACCTCCAGGCGATGATTCGATCGAATTGGCAAGCAAGAATATCTGGAGCAAAACGCAAATTGAACGGCGGAGTCCGTTTCGGCGCGTGGGTGGACTGACCCTTGGTATTGTCGGCGCTTGTGCGGCCGCCATGGCAGGTATCTCTGCCGGTTCTTATTTGCGTTCTTATCAGCCTCCATCGACGGAGTTGGCGAGCACGGTCCCCTTCGACGGGCTGGAGAATCTGGTTTTCCGTGATCGGGAGCAGGATGCGCCCGTCGCGAATGTCGCGACTCGCAACGGTCTTTCGTATCCACGCTCTTTCTTCAGCCATGGTCAGCATGAAGATATGATTTTTGAGGGCGATCCGTATCTTTGCGGGCGGCGAAATCGCGAGGGCAATTGACCGGTTGAATGCCCGATGAAGCGGGTTGCCGGCTTCTTCGCAGAAGGCCTGTCTTCGTGAAGACGCGGCGGGGATCCATTGGAAACAATGGCTTGCAACGAATCGTTCCGAAAAAAAATGAAGGCAAGCCGCCATGACAGCGGCTGGCATCGTCCCCCCAAAAAATCTTGCGGTCGATCCTAGTTGCGGCTGAGGATCATGCTGCCGTTATCGGCGACATCAAACAGCGGACGGTGGTAGAAGTCGTACCAGTCCCGTCCTCGCGGCCTGAAGGAAATCCCCAAAAACAGGTTCCAGGCCTCATTGTCCGAAAAGACCAGGTCGTCATCCGGTTGCATGTAAGTCAGCCCGGTCTGCAGGGCCAGTCTGGCGGAGATCGGCAAATCGAAGTCGACACCGTACAAGGAATGCTGCTCGTCCGTGCGCCCGTAGAACGCCTCGGCATATCCACCTTCGCAACATGCATATCGATAAAAGAGCCGGTAGTTGTCGATGGTCTGAATGCCGTTCAATTCGACGTCTCCCACCGTCTCGAAGTCATCCTGAATGTTCGCGTGCCAGCGGAAGCCGATATTCGCGCCACCGGACCATACCCAACTTAATTCGCTCCGCATCTGGGCCACTTCAAACTCGGTTACCCAGTCCTCGGACAGAATATCGACAACAGCACCAAACTGAAGGCCGTAGTCCACCCGTCGGAACAGGCCGGCCGTGAAAAACGTCTGCTGCCGGTCGCCGGACGCGAGGAACCCGTCTTCAAAATTCGAATGGACAACGTTGGCTCCGATCTGCCCGCTTACCAGTCCGCAAGTGAGCCAGTAAAGCGGCAATCCTGAATTGAAACCTGCGTGCAAACCAAAGCCGCAGTTTTCGGGATTGAGGTTGGCCGTCTGTCCCCGAAAGACCTGGTTCTTGAATCCCTGGGCGCCAAAGAAATACTCCGAGTTGCAAAGTATCCCGCCAAGCCCTTTCATCCAACAGTCATCGGGAACACCGCAATCACGGCAATCGACCGCCGGACCACAGTTGTAACAGTCGCTTTCGTTTCCACCCAGGCAGGTCGGACAACGGCCGCAACCACAGTCATCGCCGGGCGAGGCGTATCCCTCGTCAAAATAACTGGCGTCGGTGAAGCCTTCTTCGACGATTTGCCCCTCTTCCATCATCGGTTCGACGACTTCCTGGGGGATCGGGCGGCCGTATCCGGTCATTCTCACAGGATAGTTTCCTTCCGGAGCAGGTTGACCGGCCATATTGCCGGCAGCCGGCCGCATATACCGGGGGGTATATCGTTGCGATACATTGCGGGGTACAGGTTGTTGCGCCCCCATGCCAGCCGGTACTGATTGCCAGGCAGAGAGTGGGTTACCAGAAAGCCAACCCATCGCCATGCAGGCTGCAATTGCCATAAAACGGCTGAATTTTGTGAACTGAATCATGATCGAGTTCCTGATTCCTTGGGGGGAAACCAATCAGAAGCCGGACGCAAGGCGCCGCTTCCTGGGGACATTCCGTTCATCGGAATCGTTACAACCCGAACTTTCGTCAAAGTCGAAATAATCGTAAAACATCCCCCGGGCATCCCAAATTGACGGAGCCTGGCAATCCGTGCTGGCAAATGACACGAGCGGCCCCGTAATGCCAGCATTTTTTTCAGCCTCGCAGGAAGCAAGGACCCATTCGAATGCCATCCAGTGAGAAAAAGGATTATTTGCCATCGGGCAATCCATCTGGCGTCGCTCCCGGGTCCGGAGTGTCGGCGACTGAAATGCCCGAGAAGCCGGCGCCGGGGCATTTGTTCAAAAACATGTCATTTCTCGGAATGACGCTGACCCAGTTCCTGGGCGCTTTCAATGACAACCTCTACAAGCAACTGATTCTGCTGATATCGCTGGACTACAAAAAGCTGCGCAACCTCGAAGAGGACCCGTTCCAGTCCGTTGCGCAGTTTGCCTTTGCCATTCCGTTCGTGCTGTTTTCGGGTGGAGCTGGCTACCTCTCGGACAAGCTCTCCAAGAGCCGGTTGGTCATTTTTTGCAAGGTGCTCGAGATTTTTGTGATGGCCGCGGCGGCCATTGCCTTTCTGTCCGGTTCGATTGGCTCTGATGCGTTGATTTGGTCGTTGATCGGCGTGTTGTTTTTCATGGGTGCGCAAAGCGCTCTGTTTGGACCCGCGAAATACGGGATGCTTCCGGAACTGCTCGATGAACGGGATTTGCCACGGGCCAACGGGATCATCCAGATGACGACATTCCTGGCGATCATTTTTGGTACAGCACTGAGCGGGGTGCTCAAGGACCTCGTGCCGAATCACCTGTATGTGGTCAGCCTTGTTTGCGTGGGACTTGCCGTTGTCGGCACGCTGACGTCCCTGATGATTCGGAGGACCGAAGCCGCCAACCCCGGCATCCACTTCACGCCAGAGTGTTTGTTGGTTGAACGATCCGCATTCCGCATGATCCTTGCGGACAAGCCACTGCTTCAGACAATCCTGGTTTATACCGTGTTCTGGTTTGCCGGAGGCGTGATGCTGCCGTTGACCAATCTTGTCGCCAAGGATGAATTGAAGTTCTCGGAAACGATGACCAGCATCGCGACGGCGGCCATCGGTTTGGGGATCGGCGTCGGATGTCTGGTTTGTGGACGGATCTCGCACAATCGAATCCGCTTCGATCTGGTTCGCAAGGCCGGGACTGTGCTCCTGGTAGCAACCGGTATGACAACCCTGGTTTGCCTGATTGGCGGCATCCCTTTGGGACTCAGGTATTGGCTTTACTGCATCTGCCTTGTGGCGACCGGAATCAGTGCGGGCGTGTTTGCTGTTCCCTTGCAGGTATTCATTCAGGCCCGACCGCCGGCAACCTCGAAGGGCCGGGTTTTGGGGGCCATGGCCCTGTCGACCTGGATTGGCATCACTTTTTCCTCTCTGTTCTATTTCATGATGACCCGTGTCGTTGCGGCAGCGGGCGTGTCCGCGGCCTGGGTCTTCCTGTCGATTGGCGCCATTTTCCTTGCAACCGTCCTGTTGTTCCGCGTGCCAAACCCGGAATCCCGCTAAGCCATGCTCGAACTTCCGGCAGCGCAATCAAGCCACCTTCTAAGGTCGATGGTCCAGTTGTTTGGACCCGCGAAATGGGTCGCGGCGGCGCCTGGTCGAGTCAACCTGATCGGCGAACATGTCGACTACAACGATGGGCTCGTTTTGCCGTTTGCCATCGACCGGTATACAGCGATCGCTGCCCGGCCGGCAGCCGACCTTTCAGGGAACAAGGCCCGGATATTCAGCCTGGAAAAACAATCGATGCAGGAAATACCCGTGGCAGAGCGGCCGCGGCCTGTGCCAGGCAGTTGGGCCAATTACGTCGCCGGAGTAATCGCCGGTTTCCTGGACCTGGGCATTGGCATTCCCCCTTTTGATGCTGTGATTCACTCGCGAGTGCCCGTCGGCAGTGGACTATCGAGCAGCGCTGCCCTGGAAGTCGCCACCGCTCTCCTGCTGGAAAAAATGACTTCCGTTTCGCTGGACTGGAAGGCGCGAGCGCTCCTTTGCCAAAGGGCAGAACACGAATTTGCCGGAGTGCCATGCGGGCTCATGGATCAAATTGCATCGATTTGCGGCCGGCCAGGTCATGCGATGCTGATTGATTGCGCCAACAACACCGTCGAATGGCTGCCACTTTCATTGCCCGATGTCCGTTTTTACCTGGTTGATTCCAGGGTTCGCCATGATCTGGCGGAAAGCCATTATTCGGCCCGCAGGTCTGAATGCCGCCAGGTTCTTGAGTTATTGGGAAAATCCGGGTTTCGCGAAGTGAGTCTGCACGACCTTGCCAGGATTCGGGACATGGGGGAAGAAAAAGAAAAAGAAATCCTTTTCCGGCGCGGGCAACATGTCCTTACCGAGACGAATCGTGTCCGCCTGGCTGCCGATTGCCTGAAGTACGGGCATTACCAGCAGCTCGCCGGGCTGATGGCCGAAAGCCATGCTTCGATGAAGGATGATTTCCAGATTTCCTGTCCGGAAATCGACGCCCTCGTTGACGCTTGCCATTCCATTTCCGGCAACCCTCCGATTGGCTCACGGATGACCGGAGGCGGATTTGGCGGCTGCACCATAAATCTCGTCCCGGAATCGCTGGTTCCGGATTTCCTCCGAGGGATCGCGAAAGCAGAATGCAATGGCTATCCGGTTAACGCCGTGCCGTTCGAGATTATGCCTTCCGGAGGGGCATCCGCTCTCGAAATCGGGCAGATGTGAAATGGATTCAGTTCCCCATTGGGTCTTCCGGCGGGTGGTAGCGAATGGGCGAGACCGCCGGCAAGTTGAACTCTTTGCGGCTCAAGGCGATGTAGTGGTGTCCGATTTCAATTTGCGCACCTTCACGCACCTGTCGCCCTGCGGTATCCAGTCGCGCATTCATTGTCGCCTTTCGTCCGGTTCGACACACGGTCTTGATCTCGACGATTTCCTCCGCCCAGGCAAGCAAATACTTGCTCCCTTCGAAAGGTTCGCCACGGAAGTCTGTTCTCAGCCCGTAACAGAGGACCGGGATACCGAGGCGATCGCAGACGATTGTGAGTTGAAGGACCTGGGCCGGCGTCAGGAACTGGGCTTCATCGACAAAAACGCAGTGGACTCGTTCGACCGCACTCCGTTCGCGAACTGCGACAAACAGGTCATCCGTCTGCTGAAAAACAATAGCCGGACGATTCAGGCCGATTCGCGATGCAATGATCCCTTCGCCTCCCCGATTGTCAATTTGTGGAGTGAAGAGCATAACGTTCATGCTCCGCTCTTCGTAGTTGTGGGCGGCCTGCAACAGGGTGGTGCTCTTGCCGGCGTTCATCGCCGAATAGTAAAAGTACAGCTTGGCCATACAGGCGGGTCCTGGCAGGGGACGGGCTTTTCGATCGGGCTCCAGACGTTGATTGTTGTGTCGCGGGTGTGTTTTTGAAAGAACCGGTATGAAATTCAGGGGCCGTTGGGTTTCGCAACTTGAGTCCGCGATTGACGGAACGACTTTCGAAGCCGATTCGCTACAGACCATTCACAATGGGCGGCCCATTCTCGTCAGGTACCAGCTGGACGAAATTGCCAGCCGCGTGGATCGGGATATCTTCGCCAGTCGCGCACCGGATATGTACCGGTTCCGTGAACTTCTGCCTGTGGGAGTTGAAATTCCTCCGGTGACACTGGGCGAGCATGAGACACCGGTCTTGCGCTGCACAAGGCTGGGCGATCAACTGGGCCTTAACCACCTTTTGATCAAGGACGAATCCCATTTGCCGACGGGAAGTTTCAAAAGCCGTGGACTATCGATGGCGATCACCATGGCAAGACATTTCGATGTCAGCCGCGTGGCGATACCGACGGCCGGAAATGCCGGCGGAGCCATGGCGGCCTACGCTGCCCGATGCGGCATGCAGGCATGGGTTTTCATGCCCTCAGATACGCCGGTGGTCAACCAGGCCGAATGCGTTATGTTCGGAGCCCGGGTCGTGCTCGTCGACGGTCTGATCAACGATTGCGGAAAATTGGTCCGCGAAGGCGTACCGCGGGCCGGCTGGTTCGACATGTCGACCCTTCGTGAACCCTACCGCATCGAAGGGAAGAAAACGATGGGATTGGAGCTTGCCATGCAAGGTGAATGGCGGCTCCCCGATGTCATCGTGTACCCCACCGGTGGAGGCACAGGCCTGATCGGAATGTGGAAGGCCTTTCTGGAATTGCGGCAACTGGGCTGGCTCGAGGACTCCACCATGCCGCGGATGGTTTCCGTGCAGTCGGAAGGCTGCTGCCCGATCGCGAAGGCTTTCGAGGCAGGTGCCCGGTTTGCCGAACCGTTTGCCAATGCTCATACGATCGCAAGTGGACTGCGGGTGCCGGTGGCACTCGGCGATTTCCTGATTCTCGATGCCGTGCGCGAAAGCGAAGGCTGTGCTGTCGCAATTCCTGAAATTGAAATCGGGAAATTTCAACAGATGGCCGCAGGACTCGAAGGGATCAGCATCTGTCCGGAAACCGGAGCCTGCATCGGTGCCCTGAAACGTTTGCTGGATTCCGGCTGGATCAAACAAGACGAAAAAGTAATGGTGTTCAATACCGGCGCTGCGCAGAAGTACGTCGAAAGGGCCCCTGAGGGCCTTGTTCGGCTGAATCCAGGGAGCGAGATTCCCTGGGTCGAGATCATCGGAGATTAAGTTAGCGGAAAACGCAAATATCCCCCGGGCAAGCCGGGGGCATTCGCGAGGGTGAGGGTCGCGCGGATATCTAGCGGAAAACGTAAACATCTCCCGGGCAAGCCGGGAGCATTTAATGCCGCAGGCTTGTCCTGCGGATCCTTCGGCTTCCCGCTAATCTGGCGGAGTGCGCAACAATCCCCCGGATAAGTTGGGAGCATTGAATCCCGCAGGCTTGCCCTGCGGTTCGTTGGGTTTCCCGCTAATCTCGCTGAAAGCGCAACGATCCCCCGGGCAAGCCGGGAGCATTGAATGTCGCAGGCTTGTCCTGCGGATCCTTCGGCTTCCCGCTAATCTGGCGGAATGCGCAACGATCCCCCGGGGCAAGCCGGGGGCATTCTTCAGTTTTCCGTCTCGATCACAGGGTGCTGGATCAAATTGGCTTCAATCACCGATTTCTCCTTCCATGACCCTTTGAGGAAGCGGCCGCCGTAGGCCACTCCGAGGAACAGGATCCACGCAGTGATGGCCCACCACCACCAATACAACTGGGCACCGCCTGTATCAAACATCTGTCGGCCACAAACTCCGATTGCGATAAACGCCGCCGAACAGACGATGCTTGCCAAAATGACGTAAGCCGTGTCTCCCGCTCCCTTGATCGCTCCGGCAAAGACGATCTGGATGGTATCGAAGAGGCAAAACAAGGCCACAAATATCAGCAGCGTCTTCGCGTGATCGCGGACTGCTTCGGCTCCTTCTTCCATCCTGTATCCGGAGAGGAACACATCTGGCAGGGAGAGGTACAGAACCGCAAACACGAGCGTGTATGCCAGCCCGATAGCCAAAGCTGTCCAGGTGGCTCTCTCCGCAAGATCGGGGCGCCCCTCTCCGATTTTCTGGCCGACGATCGTAGACACAACGGTACTTAAACCCCAAACCGGGACGAACACCAGCATGTTGACGCTTAAGGCAAGCGTATTGGCTGCACTCAGGACAGTCCCCAGTTGTCCGACCATCAGGGAGAACACCATCATCGCAAGGCACTCGATCAGCATCTGCCATCCATTGCCGGAGCCAAATCGCACCATGCGCCAAAGAAGTTCCCCCTTGATTTGAAAGTCTTCAAAAATCCGGCAGGACTTGCACAGTCCGGACCGGAAGACGAACACTCCCAGAATGGCCAGTTTGCACCAAAGTGCCAGCGAAGTTGCAATCGCTGCACCTTTGATCCCCATCGGACCTACCGACAACAATCCGCCGATCGAGAAACCGAAAATCAGCAGCCAGTCGAAAAAGATATTGAGTGACGCAGCGGCGATGTCGGCAAACATGACGGTGCGAGTCCTTCCCAGCCCGATAAAGAGGCCAGAGAGCACGGCGCCCAGTATTTGCGCAATCGATCCCGGCGCCATCCATCTCAAATAGGCCGCCTCGTCCTGAACCAGTGAATCCTCATGACCCGCAATCACAAAAGTCACTTCAGGCCAGATTGCGATGGCCAGGAACAGCGGGGCGACAAACAATCCAAGCAGGATTCCATGCCATATCACCTGGCCAATGCGATCCGGGCGCCCGGCGCCAAAATATTGCGCGACGAAAACATTGGTGTACATGGCGACACCAAACGGAAATGCCAGCAAGGTCCACGACATGACCCCCGCCGGCAACACCGCGGCAACGCTTGTCATCGAATGCCAGGTAAGAAAAACGCGGTCGCAGAACTGCATCAGGGAGTAGGAGAAAGTCGAAATCATCAATGGCAGGGCCATGGTGATAACTTCTCGACCTCCGCAGGAACGAGTCCACCAACCCGCGAGGCCGGTTCTTTCCTCAAGATGTTGCGTGTGAATGTCCAATGGGCACCTGAGTTTTCCTGCGGCTACAGCGCCATGTAGCCGGATTCGCCAGAATTCTGCTGCCGCCGTGTCGCCAACAGGACATGCCGGACGGCAAAAGGTTCAATTTTTGCCAACGCCCGAAAGGAAATCGCCAAAAAACCAGAGACGTTCCGCAAGCTTAACACACGAGGCGGAAACGTGTTGTGTACAATCGCGAAGACCGGTTGCCGACGAGCCAGTTTACTTTCGTTCGGGCTGGATGGACACGGGGCAGGCCGCTACCAGGCCGAAATTTCGGTATCTGCGATGCGTAAAAAAAATGCTGGAGCAATCGAGGCATGATGGCAGAGAATTTTACTTCTACTAAAACAACAACGGCGGATGCAGCGGTCCCGATCGGCAATCTGTTCGCCCGGTTACTTGTCGCATCCATTGCCTGGATGTTTGTCGCCGGATTCCCGGTCGGCGCCTGTGCCCGCCAGGAAAGCATCTGGCGTACCGATGCGGAAGTTGCGGCGAAAGAGAGCCAGTCAACCGGCAAAGACATGTTGTTGTTGTTCACGGGCTCTGACTGGTGTCCCCCCTGCAAATTGCTCGAAGAGCACATACTCAGTCAACCGGCCTTTGCCGACGGCGTCCGCGACAAGTTTATTCTTCTGATGTTCGATTTTCCCCAGGAAAAGGAACTGCCCGCCGATCTGGTGAAACAGAACCAGGAATGGGCCGACAAGTATGGCGTTGAAGGGTTCCCGACCCTGGTCCTGGTTGACAGGGAGCAGCGTCCGTTCGGGATTACTGGCTTCCGCGATGAACCGCCGGCTCAATTCGTTGAAAAGCTCGTCGAGATGCAGAAGGCGCGCGCCGTGCGCGATGATTTTCTCGGCAAGGCCGCTGCCGCATCGGGTCTTGAACGCGCCCGGTTGCTCGATCAGGCACTGTCCGCCATGACGTCGACGATCGTCGAAACCTGGTACCAGGATGTGCTGGACCAGATCGACACACTGGATCCCAACGACGAAACCGGGCTTCGGGAAAAGTACTTTGCCCAACGCGACCGGGAACGATGGGAATCGGTCATGAGCAGTATCGCGATGGTGACGCGGTTACAGGAACCGGAACAGGCAATAGCATTTATCGATCAGGCACTCGCAGAAAACCGGTTGCCCGTTGACTTGTGGCTCAACGCCCAGAATTCGAAGGTCAAGCTCCTTCGGGTAATGAAAAAAGTTGACGAAGCCAACCAGCTGATTGACCAGATGGTTCAGGCAGAAGGAATTGACGCCGAACATCGACAGAGGCTGATCAACAACAAGGCATGGTACCTGACCAGTCTGGGGAGAAGTGAAGAGGCCATCGCCTACCTTGAAGCACAGATCCTCGCTTTCCCGGAAAACCTGTTGATGACCGTTGCCGCCGGCGACGTTTATGACAGCCTTGGGAAAAGTGCGGAGGCGATTGCGGCCTACGACCGCGCCTTCGTGGCGTCTGCCGGTAATCCTGAAGCCTTGCTTGAAGTGGCTCAGGCCAAGGCCGATCTGGAGGCCCAGCTCAACAAGGTAGATGACGCAATGAAGACACTCGACCGGGTAACCGAAGACCCGAACCTGCCCGCGCGCATTCGCTCACTGGGCTTGTTGCACAAATCGATGATCCTGCGCCAGGCTGGCCGCCGGCGACTCGCTATTCTTGCCGAAAACCGCGCCCAGGAAATCGTCGAATCCGGCAGCGAGAAAGCGGAGATTCAAAGGCTCATTGAGAAACTCCACGCAAAATTTGATTCGCCCGGGCCGGTGGGTGACTAGCCCGACTGCACCCCGGGAGTGCTGAACTCGCAAAAATTCAGAGTGAAAGGACAGGCAATT
>WPCK01177607.1_pt1 | contig 16606 bp, 12 predicted proteins | sample 5399851 | NCBI WGS metagenome assembly WPCK01 (sample SAMN12869471, study PRJNA574797) | sludge metagenome | isolation source: wastewater treatment of pH11 | place: China:Beijing | collected 2019-05-20 | reverse complement strand
CCAGCGTCGCCGCATCGCGACGCGCAAACCCGTTCGCAAGCCGGTCCTCGAGCCGCCGCTCCAGGACCGGGGCAAGGGTCCCCAGTTGCTGGCGAATGACCTTCGTCTTCTGAATCAGCGCCTTTAGCACGCGGTCTTCGTCGCGCTGTGCGTAGAAGAAGTAGTGGCACCGGACCTCGGGCGCGCGCTGGAGCTTGCGATCGATGCGGCCATTGCGTTGCTCCAGCCGGCTCGGGTTCCACGGCACGTCGAAGTGGAACAGGTCCGCGCAGTGGTTCTGCAGGTTGACGCCCTCGCGAGCGGCGTCCGTCGCGATGAGCACGCGGAGCGGGTGCTTCGCCGGGTCGGCGTTGAACGCCCGTTTCACCTCCTCGCGCGCGTCATCAGGCATCCCACCGTGAAACGTCGCGATCAACGGATCCGACTCGCGGCCGGGCGTGAGCCTTCCGCGCAACTGCTTCTCGAGATACTTCTTTGTATCGCCGTACTCCGTGAAGACGAGCACGCGACGGTTTGTGCTGGCGCGGATCCAGCCCGCCAGGTGGTTGACGCGGGCGTCCGCAAGCCCACGGGCCGCTTCTGCCACCTCGGTCATCCGCGCCAGCAACGCGCGCTCTTGGGCGAACGGATCCGCCCCGGCACCGGCCATCGTCCCGGCCGTGGCCGCCTCGATGGCAGCGGCCTCCTGCTCAGCCACCTCGTCCTCGGAGGTTTCCGCGCGGTCGTCATCCGCGTCCGGCGCTTGAAGGAGCTCGCGAAGCGCGGGGACGGAGAGCTTCGCGGTCCCCGGGGCCGCCGCCGCGGCGGTGGCCTTCGTCGCTGCGGCTTCGAAGGCTCTGCGGTGGACCTTCAGGGTCATCGCAAACGCCTCGATGGACGACAGCAGCCGCTTCTGGAGGCTGCACAGCACCAGCGCCGATGCGTTCTGCACGGACTTCGGCGCGTCCCTCAGCCGTGCCTCGCGGGCTGCCTTGTAGTCGTCCAGCAGCGCCGCCAGCACCAGCTCCGGCGCGTCGGCCGGGAGTCCGTCGATGGACACCTCCACGATCTTGCGCTCCGGGAACCCGCCCTCCAGGCGCCGCAGGTCCTCCTTGAGGCGGCGGACCATCACCGGCTCCAGCTGCGTCGCGCTGTCCACCGGCACGCCGCGGCAGAAGCGCTGCGGGTCCAGGATCTCGAGCAGCGACGAGAAGCTGTTCGAGTGCCCGTTGTGCGGCGTGGCGGAGAGGAACAGCCGGTGCTCGAAGCGCGGCGCCAGCTCGCGGATGGACCTGGTGAACTGCGAGTCGATGGCGTACTTCGCGCCGCTGGCGGGGGCGGCGTTGTGCGCCTCGTCCAGGATGAGGAGGCTCCCGGCCACCTCGTCGCCCAGCCAGTCGCGCAGCGGCGATGCGTAGTCCTCGTCCCGCAGCAAGTGATGCGACACGATGAACCGCGAGTGCGTGGACCACGGGTTTACCGCGAACCCCCGCTCCTGGCGCATGCGACGGACGTAGTCCCGGTCGAACACCACGAAGGTCAATCCGAAGCGCTGGTCCAGCTCCTCTTTCCACTGCAGCGTCACCGACGGCGGCGCCGCGACGACGATGCGGCGGACGCGTTGGCGCATCAGCAACTCGCGGACGATGAGCCCGGCCTCAATCGTCTTGCCAAGCCCCACATCGTCCGCGATGAACAGGTTCACGCGCGGCAGCAGCAGCGCCTTGCGGAGCGGCTCCAGCTGATAAGCGTCCACGCGGATCCCGGCGCGATACGGCGCCTGGAACAGCTGCGGGTCCGTGGACGTCACCGCGTTCCAGCGGAGCGTGTGGTAGTAGGCGCCGAAGTAGCGCGGCTCGTCGAAGTTCCCCTGTGCCAGCTTCGTCCATTCCGCCGCGTTGAAGCGCTGGGCATCCAGTTCCTTCTCCCAGAGGACCTCAAGCTCCTCGCCTTCCGCGTCGTCTTCGAGGCAGGAGAGGCGGACGAGCGTCTGGTCCTCCGGTTGCGGCGCGGGCTGGACCGCCTCGACGAGGTAGCGGCGCTGGCGTACGCGGACGAGCTCGCCGGGGGTTGGGGGAGTGTCGAGAGCGAGGGGCATCTCGGCTACCGCGTGGGCGGGATGTCCATCTCGGTGAATCGGGGGTCGCCGGTGACCCAACCAAGATACAGCGGCACCGAGGTGGGCACTGAGGCCCGGACCACCGTCTCCTTGACCGCAGTGGCACCCAGGACCCTGGCGAAGGCCTCGAAGTCCCCGAACCACGAGCCCTTCTGGCTGAAGGAGTGAACCACAAGCACTGCGGATCGGGCGTGCACCTCCTCCGCGAAGAGAAGGGTCGACACCGCCCGGTGCATCAGCTGATACCTGATCGCATCGCCGCAGGAAGCGGCGAGCCCCAGCTTCTCCTCGAGGAACCGCATTCGTTCCGACTGGCCGTCGGAGGCCTCCCGGCGCTTGTCGCCCACGGTCGGCCCGAACGGCTCCTCCACCTTGCCCTCAACTCCCACGGCCACGGTGCCACGGGTGTTCCTGGCGAGCACCATCAGGTCGGTTTGCGAGGCGCGAGTTCCTCCGGGAAGGGGCATCGTGAACTCGGGCATCGCGACAACGATCTGCAGCCGCGCCAGCTCGTCTATGTCGTCGAGCGCGTTTGCGACCTCCGGTGGCACATCCGGATGCCCACTCTCCCAGCTGGCCGCAAGGCACATCGCGGATGCCCCCTTCTTCCAGTGCAGGCTCGGTTGGGCAAGCAAGTGTGCCCAGTCCCCGGCTCCACCAGTTGGAATGACGATGCGCTTCATACCGTTGGCTCCTGGCACAGGGTCAGCCCGGCTATCGGATCGAGCCGCGGTCGACCGCAGCTCGCGCGGTGCCGAGCAAATGGCAGGCCGCCGCCGACGCCATGGCGCGGTTGTCTCGACCGAGGGAGATCCTGGATGTCAGGTGTGTCATGGCAGGTCACAGTATTACGGAAGTTGCTGCTGAGTCTGCCGTCACGGCCCAGCTAAGCCGGGGGGCCCCTCGTCCCGATACTCCAGGGAGCCCAGCATGCCGACGCACACCCTCTCAACGGACGACGGCCTGCGCGCCGCAATCGCGAGCATCGGTCCCCCAACCACCTGGATTGGCGAACTGAGTGAGACCCTTCGCTGGTTCAGGGCTGCGGACGAGGCGACACGCGCCGGACGTGAGTTCCAGCGGCGGCTGTGGGAGGACAACCACGTGGCCGCAGCGGGTCAGGGGACAATCTCCGTCGAGAAGGCCCTCGACAGCGCGGACTTCCGCGCATGGCTGGCTCAGCAGTCAATGGTTCCCCTCCCGGCGACCTACGAGGAACAGGTGCGACTCCTCACCGACCTCTACCAGGCGCTGAAGACCCGGCTGGAGCCGTCCCTCGACAAGCGGGTTCCCCACCTGAAGATGTTCAGGGTGCTGGCGGTCATGTATCCAGAGGTGATGACGACCGTTGCCGACATCAGCAAGCTCCGGGAATTGACTAGCGCCTTGGGGGGCGGTCGGAGCCTCGGGCCTGTCGAGCGTCATGTATGGGTTCGACGACGCCTCGCGGAGGTGGGCGGCGACGTGGGCTCGGACCCGACCTCGCTTGCAGAGCGGATGGCGTTGCCGTGGATGCTGTACGAGCGGTTCGTCCAGAAGGACGATGGCGGTACTGCCGCTGCCGGGCGAGAGGGCGACAACGTAAGGCTGGTCCCACTGCCAGCAGCTGTGCGCCGCAAGGGCTTGACCCCAATCAAGGGACAGTTTCCCGGCGTTCTGTCATCGCTGGACTTCATCCGGGACGGGGTCACCCGACAGGAACTGCTCGACTTTCTGCGCGCCTCGAACCCAGACGTCAAGGCGTCCGGGCTCGGGATCACCATCAACGTGTACCAAAGTGAGCTCGGCGTCATTCGCTTGGACGGAGACCGCTACGTTCTGACCGAACGAGGCGAGAACGTGCTCGAGTCTCAGGACCCGACCTACTTGGCGGACTGGCTCCTTACCCGGGTGCTCGGCGTTGACAAGCCGCTCGCCGAGCTACGAGACCGAGGGCCGATGACCGCGTCGGCGTTGTTCTCGACAATCCAGTCCATGAATCCTGGATGGACCGGGTTGTTCGTGCCTCAGTCCATTGTGAGCTGGCTCCGTTCGATGGGAGTGCTCCGTTCCGCGGGGAGCGGCACTTACGAACTGACCGACATAGGCCGGCAGTGGGCGGCTCGCATTCACTGGACGCCGGAACCACTCAAAGTGGAGCCTCCCAATGACACGCCTCTCGTGCCGATCGGGCCGCCCCTTGGTCCGGCGCTCACGCTCAAGCCCCTCACGTTGGTTGTCGACGCTATACAGAATGCCGGGCACTTCCCCTCAGCAACGATCGCCAGGCTTCACGCAGGGCTGTGGTCCCATCCCAGACGCCACTTCGCAATCCTCACTGGGTTGTCCGGCTCTGGCAAGACACTGCTCGCCCGAGAGTACGCACGCGCCATCGCACCCGAGCCCGCCGCACGATTGCTCACACTCCCCGTCCAGCCGGGGTGGTACGACCCAGGGCCACTGCTCGGCTACGTCAACCCGCTCCGAAGCGAGTCGTACGTCAGTACGCCGTTCCTGGAGTTTCTGATTGTGGCGGCAGCAGACCCGGGCAGGCCGTACGTCGTCGTGCTCGACGAGATGAACCTGTCCCATCCGGAGCAATACATGGCTCCACTGCTGTCGGCCATGGAGACAGGTGAGCCGATCAAGCTGCAATCCGAGGATACGTACTTCGACGGCATTCCGGAGTCGGTCGCGTATCCATCGAACCTCGTGCTGATCGGCACCGTGAACATGGACGAAACCACGCATGGCCTGTCCGACAAGGTTCTGGACCGGGCGTTCGTGATGGAGTTCTGGGACGTGGACCTTGAGAGCTATCCGCGCTGGAATACGCGGAAGCTGCCAGAGGCTGACGAGAGGTTGGCGCGCGAGGCCCTCACGGCCCTCATGGAGTCATTGGCGCCGGCGCGCCTCCACTTCGGGTGGCGAGTGGTGGACGATGTCCTCGACTTCCTGGTGCGAGCCACCGACACCGGGTCGCCACTGACCTTCCCCGAAGCGCTCGACGGGGTGGTTTACGCGAAGGTGCTGCCAAAGCTCCGTGGTGAAGATTCCCCACGATTCCGGGACGCCTTGACGGCCTGTGAGGCGGCACTGGACCGATTCGGCCTCGCCACCTCGAGGGCCAAGGTTGCCGAGCTTCGGCAGGACCTCATCACGACTGGCAGCGCGCGATTCTGGCGGTAGCACTTGTCGACTCCCTCAACGTCAACGGGACTGCGGTGGCGCCCGGCCGACGAGGCGGACGCGTGGTCGGAGCTCGTGCTTGCACCGATGGTGAACTGCGGCTTCGCGGAGGCCCGGCGCTATCTCTTCGAGCGCCCGCGAACCGACTCCGTGATCCACGTGGATGACGAGCCGCTCGCGCCCGTCGCCGGTTCGTTGCATCTCTGCGCGTGGACGCCTGGATTCTTTGCCGGCGAAGTCACCGGCGAGCTTCTGGACGGGGATGGCGCCACGGTGGCCACGTTCCTCCTCGACGTCAGCCCTGACCCGGCCAAGGCCGGCCGAGAGACGTTCGCCGCGATGCTGGACGAACTGTGGCAGTACGACCCGAGCCTCGTGCTCGGCAGCGAGCCGGCCACACACCTGATGGGTGAGCTTGGCCAGCACGAAAACCCCTGGGTTGCGTTCGCCAGACTACGTCGCTACGTGCCTGCCTTCGTTCGCGCCCTGGCGCCCGTCCTCAGCCGACCGCGCCGTGGCCTCGACGTGCACCGCAGTTCCGCTCCAGTGCATCATGTGCGGCGAGCCGACAGACAGACGGCAGCCTCGGTCCTCCGCAGTCCTGCCGCGGCGCTGTTCGCGCCGACCGCAGAAGGGCTGAGCACACCGCTCGCCTCCACGAGGCTGGACGTGCCTGTCGTGCGCGAGACCATCGACACAGCCATCAACAGGGCGATGCGCGCGATCGCACGGTCTGTCCTGCGTCGCACCAACGCCCTCAATGCCCGACTCGAACAGCTGATCATGCGCGAGACAGACTCGGCCACGCGCACCTCCGTTGCCGCACGATGGCCGGTGCGACGGCTGTTCCTGGAGCAGTGGGCGGCAACCATGGTGAATCTGCTTCGGCGGCCACCACTCTCAGAGATTGCTGATACGCCGATCACCGCCGCAGGACTCACGGCTGTCGCCGCTGACCCAATCTACGCCCGCGCGTGGGGCCTTGGATGGCGCGCCATTCTGCACGGCGTCGATGGCCGTCCGTCGGACGAACGCACCTGGATCAGCCCTTCGTGGGAGATCTACGAGCGCTGGTGCTTTGCTCGGCTGGGCATGCTTCTCGAGGCCTGCCATCCGGAGTGGCAGTGGGAGCGACGCGGCGGGCCCCACCACCGATGGCTCGGCCGACACCGCGACCTTACCGCGACGCTGCGGTTGCAGCCTGTCTTTCCCGCACGGTCGGGGCCGGTCGAAGGCCGCTGGTCCGTATCGCGACAGCGCGAACCGGACATCGTGTTCTCCGTCGATGGACCAGGCTGGTGCCGCTTCGTGGTGCTCGATGCGAAGTACCGGGTCACGGCGGCCAACGTCCTGGACGCGATGGCCTCGGCGCACATCTACCAGGACTCGCTCAGGGTCGGCTCACGACGTCCAGACGCCTCCGTATTGCTCGTTCCCGCCGGAGGTGGTGTGCCACATCTGGAGCAGGAAGCTTTTCGATCCGAGCATCGGGTCGGAGTGGTCCCGTTCTCAAGTGAGCACTGTGCACTTCCACCACCGATTTCGGCGCTCCTGGCGGCAGGCAGCCGGGCCGGCCAATGAGTCACACTGCACCGCAGAGGTGGTGAGTCGCTCATGGCCAGGAAGGACCTCGTTGGAATCGGGTGGGACGTTGGGGGCTGGCGAGGGAAGAAGCAAGGTCGCGCCGCGCTGCTCCTGGCTAAGACTGGTGCTGCCGCAACGTGCGGTCGTCCCAGAACGTGGAGCTTGACCGACGCGCAGGATCCCTGTCGGCTCGACGACTTGATCGACCTTGCAACCGGGGGCCGAGCTTCGCGCGAGACTCACCGCGTTGTGATCGCGGTTGACGCGCCGTTCGGGTTCCCGCGTGGCCTCGCGCGGCTGGTCTCAGGAAAGATGGCTGAGTGTTCGGCCGGTATCCCCGAGGTCCTGAACCCGTACGCCTACAGGGATACCGACCGGCTGATCGAGAAGAGGTTCAAGAAGCCCCTCTCGGCGACTTTCGACAAGCTGGGCAACAACGCCACGGTTGCGATGCACCATCTCGCGCTCTGGAAGAGACAGGGGTTGCGCGTCTTGCCCTTCGACGTGGACGACGGCGTCAGCCCGATCGCAATGGAGGTGTATCCCGCGATCATCCGACGATCGAAGACCGGACCGCGCCCATTGTGGCTCCAGGCAGTTCTTCGACTACACCACCCTCGCACCAAGCCGGGTTCTGACGAGCAGGACGCTCTTGTCTGCGCCGCCCTCGCACTGGCGTACGGTGCAAAGGGCGCAGCTGGGATGCCGGTTCTGCAGGGGCCGACGGAACCCATTGCATCGACAGAGGGGTGGATCTACTACCCGGTGGGCTCGGAGTGGTACCGGCTTCATCCATCATGAGACGAGGCTGGGTGGCAGGCCTGCGCGGATCTGTGGGCGCTAACCAGACACGACATCACCGTCATCTCGACGACGATGGGGCACCAACGCGTCCGCCCGCCTTGGCGGCTTCGTCACTGACACCCTCGGACAGCCGGAGGACGAAATCCCCAAGTCGGAAGCGCTCGGGCAGCGCAATCAGATTCGTAATCGCAGTGGTCACGTTGGCCTCTTGGTCCGTGCACACCCCTGTATCGGCCAGCGAGCGCTCCCGCACGCCGTGACTCTACTCGGTTCGGAGCAGGCGCTGGTGGGCAGCAGGCCGGCCTTCCAGGTGGTAGGTCTCTGCGATTCCGTCGGGTCTGAACTCGAGTTCGAGCCAACCGTGTGCACGGAACCCCGCGACACCTGGATAGCACGTGCACTCGTCGTCGGGGGTCCATTCCGCCTGAGCAGCGCCAGCGCGCGGTCCCCTCCGTTCGTTGAGAAAGGCCCCGTTGCCGACGCAGGCGCCATAGACGCCCCATTCGGACCGTCGGTACGCCACCAGTTGATGCTCATGCCCCCAATACCACGCGAACACACCATGGAGGCGATCGCGTAGCTGCGCCAGGAGCGAGTTCGAGCCGCTCGACCAGTCTGAGACGACGTAGTGGTGACTGAACAGGACGGTCCTTCGACCATCCTTCTTCTGGAGCACGGAATCGAGCCAGTCCAGTTGCCCGTGATCCAGTTGGCCTTCGTTTCGCAGCAGCCGCTCCGACGCCAACGACGTATCCAGACAGACGAGGCGCCAGTGTGGCAGCTCCACGCTGAAGTAACGGCCCGGCTGCTTCAGAATGGTGATGGCCGCCGCGTACCCGGACGGACCGTAGTAGAGGTCGTGATTGCCGCACAGCGCCACGAAGCCGAACGGAAGGCGAGCAAGGGGCTGCAAGAGGTTGGTCAGCGTTTCCGCCTCGCTGCCGGCGAAGTAGGTGTCCCCGAGGTGAATACCGAGGTGGAAGGGTGCGTCGCGATGTCGATGCTGCATCGCATCGAGCACGCGCTGCTGCGCCGTTGACCGATAGCCGGCGTCGCCGACAAGCGCAATCCGTGACGGCGTCTGCGGCACCGTCATGTCTGCGCGAGGCACGCGACCGCCAAGATCACCCCACGCGCGGTCTCCCCGCGTGCGCCAGGCACTGATGCCGGCGAGCGCCCATCGCAGGAGGTTGCCATTGCTGAGCTCGCGCCCATCGCCGGCGTTGGCGACTGGAGCCTCCTCAGCACGCCGAACGAAGTCCGCCGCTACGGCGAGGATAGGGTCCTCGTACGTGAACACGCCGTTCGGGTCGCCGCCGAGCAGGTCTGGTTGCGTCTCCAGCCTGGCCAGGGCATCGATGAGGAGCCGAAAATCCTCATCGACCTCCAGTGGCGACGCATCTGCCACCGGCGCGCGGGCGGCAGCAGTCAGGACCTCCCTGAACCTGGCCTCGGTCGGCATGCGAGCGGCGGCCGTGGCCTAGGACTGAGACATCTTGCTCATCACGTGCTTGAGCGCCAGGTCGTTGAAGCTCGCCACGTACCCTCTGCCAAGCGCCGTCTTGCGCTTGACGTGCTTGATCAGCACGCGAGGAGTAATGGTCATGCCGCGCGCGGTCCCGACGATCGGTTCGTCCTTCTTCTGCGCCTCGAGCCCATCGAACCACGCTTGCAGGTTGATCAAGACAGCGTCCTCCATCGCCGACGCGTGGGTCTTCGTCCGCGACTCCACCTTGGTCTGTTTGGCGTTCTTGGCGGACGATGCCTTTGCGCGCGTCCGGGACGATCGCTTCGCGGGGGAACGCTTCTTGGCAGCTGGTCGAGTCTTCATTTCGCGTGCTCCACTCAGATACGCCGATCCGGGTTCCCAACCACCGCCACCGCAGACGCATTCTGCTGAACGAATGGCGCGAGCACGACCTCGGACATGTCGGTACTCGCGAACAGCCGTTCCGCCAACGCGGAATACGACTGCGCCGCGGCCCTGCCCGCTTCTGCCAGCGTCCTTCCCTGGGCGAGGGCCAAAGGCCCGGCCAACGCTGCGTCACGCATCAGCTCGGCACCGCGTTCGAGGTAGGGCACCTTCAGCGGGCCTCGATAGCCGAGCAGGCCGACGTCTCGCCTCCTGAGCTGGCGCCCTATCCCTTCTGTATGGCAGGCGGTCGCACAGACCACTCGCCCAGCCAGAAGGGGCCAGTCTCCCTTTCCAAGGATAACCCTCTCACCCCGCCCAATCAACGCGGCGGGCCGCTGCCTGCCGTGGCCGAAATAGAAGAGAGGACGGAGCGGAGCGGCCGCCAACGCCCGCTTCACCAGGACAGCCAGTTCCGTGCCGTCCACGCTCCTGACAAGAGGCCACGCGTGTCCCGACGCGGCATGAAACCGCTCCCCGTACACGGACAGGACACGGGCCACGGCGTCGTACGTCGCCGTGCTACCTGCCTCGAAATCGCCGCACACAACCATCAGGACTCCCGAGATTCGCGCGCTACGGGCGTTCGGCCCGGATGGCCGATTCTATAGCCGTGACTATCTTGGCCCCGCGGCGCTTGAACCCCAGCTCACGGGTCACCTCCGCAACGATCTCCTCATTCGTGTGCATCAAGCCGTCGGACCTCACCCAGCGCACCAGCTCCTGCAACTCCGACACCCGATAGTCGCCAATACTGGCCCGCCCGGGCGCGACGTTGGGTCTCGGCTGTCGCGTGCGCGTTGCTGCTGGTGGTGGCGGCACGGGATCTTGCCGCTTCGACACGCGCTGGTCCGGCGCGCTCGGCTGCTCCGAGGCAGCGGCCGCTCGGACAGCGTCGTCGAATGCCTGCAGCGTCCTCTGGACCTCCTCCTCCCGACGCTGGAACCAGTCGGTGGACCAGATTCGATGGAAGCGCCAGCCCAGCGCCTCCAGTTGCTGCTGCCTGAGTCGGTCTCGGTCCCGCGCCGTTGGCGCTGAGTGATAGGTCGCGCCGTCACACTCGATGGCGAGCACGAACCGTCCTTCCTGCTCGGGGTGCATTGCCACCATGTCGATGCGGTAGCGAGAGCTGCCAACCTGGCCTACGAGTTTCAAGCCGCGTCTGGTGAGCTCGTCGAACACGGACTGCTCGAACTCGTTGAGAGGTTCTGCCGTGACCACGCCCCGCTCGAAGCGCTGACCGCCGGAGGCCGCGTACTCGAGGAAGCCCCGGAGCAACTGGACGCCCACCTTGCCGTACTCCGCATCCACGTCGTTGTGACTGAACGACGACACGACGGTCATCTGGCGACGGGCTCGCGTGATGGCGACGTTGAGCCGCCGCTCTCCGCCCTCTTGCAGGAGCGGTCCGAACCGATAGACCAGTTTTCCAGCGTCGTTCTTGCCATAACCAATCGACAGGATGATGGCGTCACGCTCGTCCCCTTGCACCCGTTCCAGGTTCTTGACGAAGAAGCGCTCACGCTGGTCGGGCGCATACAACGCGTCGACGAACGGATCCTCCTTCCGAACACGGTCCAGCGCCATGTCGATTCGCCGCGCGTGCTCGATGCCCATGGTGATCACACCCAGGGAATCGTCCGGCTGCTCCACTGCGTGTCGGCGGACCAGGTCCACCACCCGCTGCACTTCGGCCGCGACGCTGGCTTCCTGCGCGCCGGCGCCGGGGGTGTGCGGTACCAGCTCGTGGCGGACGGCACCGATGCCACCTGGACCCGGGAACGTCACGAGACGGCCGTTGTAGATGCGGTGATTCGAATAGGCGATGAGGGCTTCGTCCTGGCTCCGATAGTGCCAGTCCAGTGACCAGGCCGGCTCGAGGAACGCGGACATGGCGTCCAGGATGCTCTGGAAACCGGCAGTGGCATCCTCCTCTTCTGCCTCGCCATCCTCCATCCCGCCGGCCGCGAAGAAGATGGTGGGGGGAAGCTGTCGCTGGTCTCCGGCAATCACGGCCTGCCCGCCTCGCAGCAGGGATGTGACGGCATCCTCCGGGAGCACCTGGCTGGCCTCGTCGAACACGACGACGTCGAAACGCGGACGGTCGCCCGGGATCAACTGACTCACCGACAACGGGCTCGCCATCCAACACGGTCGGAGAGCCAACAGGACTTCCCCGGCTTGGTCGAACAGACGCCGCAATGGCAGATGGCGCGACCGCTTGCCGGCCTCCTTCGCCACCAGCGTGTTCTGGTCGGGATACGTGTTGCGCACCGTCAATGCGCGCTCTGCGTGCGCGCGCTGGATCCGGTGCACAGCCGCATCGAGCCGAGCCTTGTCCAACTGGCGGAACTCTTCGGCGATGCCGTCGTGACGGCGACCGTTGAAGCCGGCCGATTCCGGATCCTGAAGCTGCAGCTCTTCGAGACAGGACTGGAGCCACGCGCCTCGCAGGATCTCGGGCCACACCTCCGGGGGCGGTTTGTTCGTGGTGATCTCGCGCAGCACGGGTTCCAGTCCCTGGGCCGTGAGCGTCGAGACGATCCCGTTGATCTTGAGCAACTGGGATGGCGCCGCGGTGTCGGAGGCGAGCCTCTCGAGCCATGCGCCGCGGCCATCCGTCGGCATGTCGTTGAGCGTGCGCCGCTGGAACAGGGCCACCAGAGGGTCCAGGTCTTCCAGCACAAGTGCCCACGCCGCTCGCGCAGCGGGGAATCTTGCCAACCTGGCCGGGTAGCTTGCCGGAGCAGATGTCACTTCTCGCCACGCGTTCAGCTCGCTCTGCGCTCGGCGAACGATTGACAGGGCGCGTGCCGCCGTCAGTTTCCCCGCGACCGCATGCCGTCGCACCGTCCGGAGCGCCGCTCGGAACTCACCGTTGGTGAGCGTGGCCAGCACCGCTGAGAACAGAGACTGCGCAGGAGCCAGCGTGGTCACCAGCCGGCCTAGGTCCTCTTTGTAGAGGTCCGCCTGACAGGTGTCGAGCGTCTCGTCGACGGACGCCAGCAGCGCGAGCAGGTGTCGCGTTTTCCCAATGGTCTCCGGAGACCGTAGGGGACCGTCGGACAGAAGCGTCCGAAGCGCTGATTCCCAGCTGGGCCATCGCTCGTGAGCAAGCCGACGACTGCGCTCCATCGCGCGCCGCACCTCGTCCGTCGTGGTGAAGGAGGCTCCTGTCCACCCCGACGTGGACTCCCCCGTGAACAGCGCGGACAGGCTTGCCAACTCGCGCATCTGCTCGGTCGCACGATCCAGTGACGCCCGATCGATGCGTTCGAGAACCTTCCGTGGCAGACGAGAACGACCAAGGGCGGCAGCTGGCAGCGCCGACAACTGGCCGTACAGCGCATAGAGGCTGATGCCCCACGGCTGTCTCGGGGTGTGGAGTGCGCGGACATGCGCGTTCAACCGTTCCCGGCGCTCGACGAACCTGGCGTGAAGCGAACTGGGGTCACTCGCCGGCGCCTCTCTCACGCGCGCCAGACTCTCCTGGAACTGCTGCGCAATCTCGCGGCGCGACAGTTCCGCACCATGACAGTCCAGACACAGATGTCCGAGGTCCGCATCGTCGAGGCGCTTCAGCACCACGTCCAGAGCCGCGCGCTTCTCTGCGACGAACAGCACCGTCTTACCCCGAGCCACGAGCTCGGCAATGAGGTTCGAGATGGTCTGGCTCTTGCCGGTGCCCGGCGGTCCGCTGATCACGCCATTCTGGCCGCGCAGCGTCAGCGCAATGGCCTGCTGCTGGGATGAATCCGCGTCTCGAATCAGGAACTCCTGGTCTGGCGGTTGCCGGTCGATCTCGCGCGGATCGACAGAATCCCGTCCGCCGCGGGCACTCTGGGCTGCACCGGAGTCACCGGCAATACCGGCAATGATGTCGTGCCTGGCCAGCGGCGTCGCCAGCTCTTTCAGGTCCTTGACGATCGCCATCTTCTGAAAGGCGAAGTTGCCGAGCGCCCAGCGGCGTTCAATGCGGAAGCCAGGGATCCGGGCGGCTTGTGCTTCCACCGCGGCGAACGCCGGCTCGAGATCGAACTCTTCTCCCTCATCGTCGCCGAGGACCTGCGCCACGAGTGCGTCAGCACTGAGGACGATGCCCTGCAGCTCCTTCAACGCGTGCTCGAGGACGTCGTTCAGCTTGACTTCCCCCTTTCGGCGCAGCGACCACGGCCCGCTCCGTCCACCCATCTGCACAGCTGACATCGGCACCAGGAACACCGGGGCTGCCGCCTCGCGGCCATCGTCCTCTGCTGTCCAGGTGGCGAGCCCCATCGCGAGGAACAGCGTGTCGAGCCCGCGCTCTTCGTAGTTGCTGAGGGCACGCTTCGCGATTTCGTTCAGCGCGGCCATTGCCTGTGTCGACCTGTCCTGCGACACGAGGTCGGTGAGCTTGACGCCGTCGCCGTCGCCTCGACCCGACTGCAACAGCCGCCGCATGGCGCCGGTGTCTGCCGACGTCAGGTCGAGCGTGCCCAGCTTCAGGTCACGGAAGTACAGCAGGTTGTTCCGGCGGGACATGTCCACCAGCCGGCGAATCCACGCGGCACGGGCCGCATCGACGATGGCGGCCCTTTCGGCGGGGACTGTGGGGTCGGGGAGGGTGGTGGGCACGGCGCAGCGCTGGCTGTCTGGTGTTTCGGCCCTTCCTCAGGCCAGCGTGAGGCCGCGGTTCACACAAGGGCTCAACCGCATGGCTTCGGCCGGCCGCTGGTGGCGCCCAAGCGACACGTCACGACAGACCTGCTGCTCGGCTGGGTCGGCGCCGGCGATGTCCCGGAGCGACGCAGATTGACGTCTGTGCACAGTGTGCACACACTGGACCGCATGAGCACTGCCTACGTCTCCGCCAGAGTCCCCGCGCGATACGAGCGGCTGGTGACGAAACAGGCGCGGGCCGCCCGGACCTCCAAGAGCGACCTCGTGGCCCGATACGTCATCGAGAAGAGCATCGAGACCGAGTTTCCAGGCATCTCGTTTCGCACGGCCCTGTCCGGCCGCGAAGCCTACCTGACCGGCCATCGCGTGGCCGTGTGGGAAGTGGTCGCGGTGCACGAGGACACCGGGTCGGTTGACAGGACGGCCACCCACTTCGGGTGGCTACGCGTGCTCGTCACACGCGCGCTGGCGTATGCGAAGGCGTTCCCCGAGGAAATCGATACCGCGCGACGAATCGCATCGTCTATCTACCGAAGACGCCGTGAGGGCTGACGCGGCTTGGCAGTCCAGTGCCCATACACCTAGCTAGCTCGACATCTTGATCCCGGCAGCCACCACCGGCTTTGCCCATTCCGGCATCGTGTGCAGTTCGGAGAGCTCGATGACCCGGCCACGGGCCATGTGGAGGAGAAGCGTCGGTTGCGGAGCGTGCCCGGAGTGCGGGTCCGCCTCGGCGCTGTTGTCGAAGACCCTGAGTTCGGTCAGGCGCGGCAGGAGCGCGATCAGATTGACCCGGCTCCGGTCGTAGCGCGCACGAATGGTTGCCTCCGGAACGTCGTGCCCACCGCGTGCCACGCGCGCTCGCACGCGCGCCACGTGCAGTGCAGGACTGCTCAAGCCCACGAACCAGACACGGACCTCGAGGCCAGCATCGGCCGCATCGCCGAGCAGCGCCGTGATGGTGCGCCCGCCAAGGGTAGTCTCGAATGCGAAGTCGAGACGCTCGGCGATGGCACGCCCGAGCAGGCGCGTGCCTTGATGCCACGCGACGCTGTTGGCGTCCGTCGCCGACATGCCGGCATTGGCCGCCAGGATTCGGGCGGCCGCTTCGTCGGGATTGAAGTAGTCGGCGCCGGACCGCCGAAGCATGGCGCCTGCCACGCTGCTCTTGCCGGCCCCATTGGTGCCGGCCAGCACGTAGATGCGGGCTCGACGCGTCCTACCTGACACGCCCGCGGACCGCAGCGACCGCGGCCTTCCCCATCGCCTTCCCGGAGGCCGCGAACCCCTTCGTCATCGCCCGGCGTGCGCGGGGCGTCTGCATGCGCGCCAAGAGCGCATCGAACTCTCGGTCGAGCACATCGAGACTCGGCTCGGAGCCGGCCGACATCACCTGGAAGTCTTCGAACGAGATCAGTACCGCCTTCGGCGCGTCGTGTTTGGTGATGACGACGGCGCCACCCCGGATGACGCGCTCCAGCACACGCCCGAATTCGTTCTTCGCCTGACTGGCCGTGATCGAGACCGGCTGGCGCGACGCGACGCGACCGGTGTGGGACCGTGCTGCCATTTGGCTATTTTGTCCAATAGCGTGCCTGGCCGTCAAGCCGCGTTCTGTTGGCCTTCGAGCGTCTCGAGACCAGCCGACAGACGAGGGGTGGCGCGCGGCGAGTGGGGGTACGTGGGACAATGGTTTCGTTCGCCCGCTCATCGACTGGCACGTGACGCATGACACACGAACAGCTTCTCGAACGCATCGTCACCGACCCGGCCATCTGCCATGGCAAGCCGTGCATTCGTGGCCATCGGATCTGGGTGTCTCTCATTGTCGACCTGCTCGCTGACGGCATGACGGTCGAACAGATTCTGGGGCAGTATCCGGGCCTCGAAGCGGACGACATCCGCGCGTGCATTGCGTACGCGGCGGAGATGACCCGCGAACGCATCGTCGTCAACACCCGCGGCGTGGCGTGAAGGTCGAAGAACGGCGCAACGAACCCCCTATGCTGACATCGCCCCGCGTCACCCGCTTCGCCTGTGCCCTGGTCCTGTCGCTCACGGCCGCGAGACCCGCACTCGCGCAGGGCCTCTCCTTCGGCGCGTGGCAACCCTCCACGCTCCCGGACGCGCCGCAGCTCCAGCCCCGCCAGGCCTGCGCGGATCTGTGGGCGCTGACCGGACACGACATCACCGTCATCTCGACGACGATGGTGGCGGCGAGCGGGGAGACGCAGGAACACTGCCGCCTGGCGGGGATGATCCAGCCGGAGGTCCGCTTCGAAGTGCTGCTGCCGGCGCGCTGGAACGGGCGCCTCTACATGTTCGGCAACGGCGGCTACGCCGGCGAAGCGCTCGACAATCCCGGCCGCGTGGCCACGGGC